>MTKW01000911.1_pt1 | contig 16875 bp, 17 predicted proteins | sample 1042761 | NCBI WGS metagenome assembly MTKW01 (sample SAMN06205366, study PRJNA360243) | anaerobic digester metagenome | biome: Wastewater treatment plant; feature: Anaerobic digester sludge; material: sludge; isolation source: anaerobic digester fed with sludge from wastewater treatment plant ... | reverse complement strand
CGCTGTTAGCATCAAGGTTCTTGATCCATTGTACGTTTTCAGTGGCTTTGGCTGGCATATTTGAACCTATCTGTATTGAAAGAGGTTTCAAGTTATCTCCTGTCCTATCTGGCGAGAGATTTCCAGAAGAATCTGCCACCCAACCTAGGACCTTCCTTCCCTCGTAGTCCACAAGCACTCCATCACCATCAGTAGAGAAAACCCCTACCCTTGAGTATGCTTGAGTTTCGCCATCTAAGACCACAAAAAACCCATTGCCTTCTATGGCCAGGTCAGTTAGCCTGCCTGTAGGCTGAAGGTTTCCTGGCGTTTGAATAGTATCTATACTAGCTACATCTACACCCAAACCTACCTGCATAGGATTGGTTCCCCCTCGTTCAGTCGTAGACGTTCCAGAAGGAGAACTTGCTCCTTTTAAGGTTTGGCTGAACACTTCCTGGAAAGTCGCTCGACTAGTCTTATAACCAGGTGTGTTGACGTTTGCTATATTGTTTCCAATCACGTCCATGCGGGTCTGGTGGGTTCTTAGACCAGACACAGCGCTGAACAACGAACGCATCATGTTTAACGCACCCCTTTTCATATATTGGGTTCGGGCGCTTCTTCCGTCGATCCGAAGCGCACGGCCTCCCTGAAAGGGTCCGGCCCCGAACGTTTACCTTATTCGTCCATGAGTACTGCACTATCTATCGAGGTAAACAAGTTTTCCCTCATTCTGTCTTCTGGGACCACAGTTACCACGGTCCTGGTCTGAGGAGCTACAAGAAACGCTGCTCCTTTCGTAACCACCAAGGTTGACTTTGCTCCTTTGGCTTGCGCCATGTCCATAGCGCTTGACAGATCCTCTATATATTCGTCTTTACTAACCTTGCCCCACTCGTTGAGGCGTTGTTCTGCATGTTTTGAGAAGCTCACACCTACATTTGCCTGCGCTTCCCGTANNGTTCTTTTAATATGGGTTGCACATCGGTTATCTTTAAATCCATGCCCCTTAGCCCCCAATCCAAACGATGTTCTCAATTGGGATATAATACTCTCCGCTATGAACTACTAGTCTGCCAGAAGCAAATCCAACTCCTTCCACAACGCCTGCAAAGTAACCATCTTCAAAAGCCGCTTCGAACTCTTTGCCTATGAGATGGGTTGCTTCTAACAGCGCCTTGTTATATTCGCTTTCGAGCACGATCTCGCATAGTACAGAAACCTTGTTATTTAAGTCCTGGATCTGCGTAGCTGTACTGAATTGAGCCATCTGGGCAAAGAAATCCTTTTCTTCCATGGGTGCCATGGGATCCTGGTATTTCAGCTGAGTAAGTANNTTCCATTTTGAACTCCTTGAACTGAGATAGCCACACTTTCACCTCCGTCATACGCGATAGTCAAAAACGTTTAAACCTGAAACTATTCCCCTACCCAAATGATCTTCGTCTATATCAGGTACGGTACTTCTCAATTTCCCCTTGTTCGATGGGGTCTTTGCTCCCGCGTCCAAAGTTCGATCTTGCTGGTTCTGCCCACTTGCCATTGCGTAGTCTGCGAAGAAGCCGCTTAGGGAAAGACCTTTTTCAGCAAGGGCTTCAGCCAGACGATCATAAGAAGTTAGCAGTGCCTGCTGCGCCTCATAAGATGAAGTAATGAGTTTAACTACTATTTCTTCACCTTTTGAAGAAATCAATACGGTCAACTTACCTAGACTCGGAGGATCTAGATGAATTTCAATTCTGCTTGGTAGTTCAGAATCTGCTGCCTCCTTTAGCGTGTTGGCCAGGTTTTCCAGTTGGACTAAAGATATCTTCTCAGGAAAGGGAGTACTAACTTCATATTCGCCTGCGAAAGCTAGTAGTTGTTCGCTCGGCTCTGCGCTGCGAAGATCTTTTCGAATAGTGCTGGCGCTAACATCTGCAGGTTTCGCGTCGAGACTTTCTTTCATTCCTCCAGTGTTATCTGTTTCAGCTTCGAGGTTTTGGGCTGAATTTGTAGGCGCTGCGCGGGAAAATCCAGAAACACCTGGGGTTTCTCTAACACCTGTTTCCGCTTGTAAAGGAACTTCTTCGAGTACTATTTCTTCAGGCGATTCCAAGTGAATTTCGTTCCAGTCAAGTGCAAGTTCCCCAGCGTTATCCCCTTGACCACCTGGGGCGTATCCTTCAACGTAATTGTACAACTGCTTCTCGTCTGCTCCAGTTAGTGATGCAACCTGGTAGACCGGTACTTGGATCGGCTCGTGAGATATTTGGACTTCTCCTATGATTTCATTAGATGTCGTGTTAGGGTGCTGCAATGAAGAAAATACCTCCTCACCTTGGGAAGGTCTCACCAAACTATCTTCAGCGGGAGGTTTTAAGAAGCCCACATAGGTTTTAGGTAACTGAAAAACCGCCCCTTCTTTCCCGTCATCACCTCTCGGCAAATCCCAACCAATGTTCAGCATATCCTCTCGCGTAGTATGTGTTTCTACAGTGTTCGTTAGATTCGTTACGTCCATGCCCAGATTCTGGGCAACGCCAAGTTCTTCGCCGCCATTTTGGTCTTGGTTCGGCAATGGAACATGTAATGCCGCAGCTAGCCCCATCATCATTTGCGCAAAGTCAAGCCTGTTCGAACTCCCATGCTTGGACGGTCCTTTTTGNNGTACATGGTCCCAATTTCGTCTAGTTCCTTGCTTCGCTCCCACCAATACATATCCATATACTCTGCTAAATGCTTTTCTTTAAGCTGCTCAAGGGCTTTTTTATCCTTCGTCTTAGCGATAACTTCTTCCTGAGCCTCTCTTACTAGGACCATGTGATCATCTAGATTCTTTTCTAGTTCCTTAATGTCTTCGTCAATAGCCGCGCCGTATGCCAAAGTTGCCTTTATTTTATATAGGTCAACGCCCCCTTTCTGCTCATCAAATTGCGCCATGAGTATTCGCTTGTTTTCCAACTCTTTTTGTTTGGCCATGTCTAAAGCTTGCTCAATCAGGTACATTTCTTTAAGAAGCGCACCCAGTTTTTCTTCGGCTATGAGACGCCTTAGTTCTCTAACTTCGAGAACTTTGTCCAAAGGAAATGCAAACTTTTTCAATGACCATCCCCCAATTCTCTTATCGAACAAAAGCGTTTATTTGAATAGGGTTAATCAATGCCCTCAAATATCTTGAACATTTCTGACACGCTGTTTTCAAAAGAAACTGATTCATCAACACCTTGTCTTAGAAACGAGTTTATGTGCCCTATATACTTAAGAGACCTGTCGATATCCGGATTTGAGCCTTGCATATATGCGCCAATGTTAACTAGATCTTCTGCTTTTCGGTACGTAGCGAGGATGCTTCTTATTTCTTGGGCCAGATTTAGATGCTCTTTAGTGACTACGTCGGGCATAAGCCTGGATACGGAAGCCAAAACGTCAATTGAAGGATAGTGTCCCATCTGCGCCAGGTCTCGAGACAATACGATATGACCATCTAAGGTACCTCTGGCGGCGTCAGCTATAGGTTCATCCATATCGTCGCCTTCAACCAAGACGGTGTAGATTCCAGTGATGCTGCCTTCTTTTCCCTTGCCCGCCCTCTCCAAAAGTCTGGGCAGATTGGCGAACACAGAAGGCGTATAGCCTCTAGTCGTAGGAGGTTCGCCAATAGCCAGGCCTACTTCCCTTAGGGCCATGCACCACCTGGTGATTGAATCCATCATCAAGAGTACGTTTAAACCTTGATCGCGGAAGTACTCTGCGATAGCGGTTGCAACCCATGCAGATTTTATGCGCATTAGGGCAGGTTCGTCTGAAGTAGCTACCACTACGACTGAGCGATTCAACCCTTCTTCGCCTAAGTCTCGTTCTATAAACTCCCGTACTTCACGTCCCCTTTCGCCTATGAGGGCAATTACGTTGACGTCACCCGATGTGTTTTTAGCGATCATACCCATTAACGTAGATTTTCCAACGCCTGATCCAGAGAATATGCCAATTCGTTGGCCTTCTCCAATTGTCAAAAGGCCATCTATCGCTTTTATACCTGTAGAAAGCGGTGAGGAGATTAGACCTCTTTCAAGAGGAGCTGGGGGCTTTTCCATAACCGGATAAGATGTTTCTACGCGCCACAAGGCTTCGCCGTCTATAGGAAATCCCAACGCATTGGTAATTCTACCTAGCATATCCTTACCCACGGGTACTTTTAGATCCATGCCCGTTGCCTCAACAGTAGAACCTGGAGAAATCCCATCTAAATCGTCAAAGGGCATCAGAAGGACTTTACCGCCCCTAAAACCCACCACTTCGCCTAGAACTGGCTCTCCTGACTTGGGCATCAGTTTGCATATTTCACCCATCCTAACTTTAGGACCTGACGATTCAATCAGAAGCCCTATGATGTCTGTAACAACACCCCGGTGTGTGACTGTTTTGGCCGATTTTATCGCCTCAGAATATAGTGAGAATGGCAATTCTTTCATATCTCATCCGGCCCACTTAGGCGCATTCTAGCTTCCCCTATGGCCTCTGCGATTTTTCTCAGCTGGGTATCCAAGGTTACATCCGCTTGCCCGTGAGGACTTTCGACAATTGCTCCCGTAGATATGGACGGATCAGCAACTATTTCTATGGTCTTACTGTTGAACTGCCCTTCTAGTCCTTGCTTACCGCCTTCTAAAAGGGCTGCAAATTCAGGATTGACTCTTATTGTGATGTTTGATTCCTCCCCCAATGCCTCAATTCCCTTGCGTATCATGGGAAAAATCAACTCAGGATCATAATCTATAGATGTCCCTATTACCTTTTCAGCAATTTCTATGACTAGAGCAAGTAAGTACGGCTCACATTTTTGTAGGTATTCTTCAAAAGTTCTTTGGGACTGGGCCAGAGCTTCCCTCGCCTGCATTATTAGTTCCTCTGCCTGATTCAATCCTTCCTGGAAACCTGCGTTGTACCCCTGCTTGAAACCTTCCTGTTTTGCCCGTTCGCAAAGAAGTTTGCTTTTCACTTCTGCATCCTCGACAATGGAAAGCGCTTCTTCTCTCGCACGCTCAATCATGTCCGAGATTTGCAGGGATGGTTCTTCTAAGGCTACAGTAGACCTTGCACCCTGGAAATCTTCGTCAGATTCCAGTTCTAGTGAGGGGATCCATACTGACGTTATCTTTTTATCTTCCGATCTAAATACTCTAGACAACTATTTCATCTCCTCCCCCGCGGCCTATGATGATTTCTCCTTGTTCTTCAAGCCTACGGATAACCGAAACAATTCGTTGCTGTGCTTCTTCTACATCCCTTATTCGGACCGGACCTAAGTACTCTATGCTCTCTTGCAGCGTCTCTGCGGCACGAGACGATAGGTTTCGGTAAATCTTATTCTTGACTTCCTCCGAAGCTGTTTTGAGAGCAAGGGGAAGGTCTCTCCCCATATCCACGTCACGCAGGAATCGCTGAACGGACCTGTCATCAAGGTAGATGATATCTTCGAACAAGAACATTCTTCGTTTTATTTCTTCTGCTAAGTCTGGAGCCTCCATTTCTAAAGCACTGAGAATTGTTTTTTCAGTTTGCCTGTCTGCGTTGTTAAGAATATCGACTATGGCTGCTATACCGCCTGCTTGGGTGTAGTCCTGTCCGGCCATGGAAAGAATTTTTCGTTCCAGAACCCGCTCAATTTCCTTGACTATATCAGGGCTTGTCCTATCCATGAGCGAAATCCTACGAGCAACTTCTACCTGCAGATCTGGTTCCAGCGCAGACATGATTTCTGCTGATTGCGAAGGGTGAAGGTAGCTAAGGATCAATGCTATTGTTTGAGGCGACTCGTTTTCCAGGAAATTAAGAATCTGGGCTGGATCGGCTTTTCTCACAGTGTCAAATGGCCTTACCTGCAAAGATGAGGTCAATCGATTGAGAACATTTCGAGCTTGTTCCTCACCTAGAGCTTTTTCTAGGAGGGTCCTTGCGTAGTCGATGCCCCCTTCTTCAAGATATTCTTGGGCAAGACACATCTCGTTAAACTCTTCCAAAACCGTATCTTTGGTTTCTTGGTCCACCTTCCGAGTCGAAGCGATCTCAAGGGTCAAAACATCGATGTCTTCGTCGCGCAAATGTTTCATGATCTGTGCAGACAAATCCGGTCCCAAGGTAATCAAAAGTATTGCAGCTTTTTCCCTGCCTGTTAAACCTCCTCTATGTGTACTCATCATCGTTCATCCTCCAGTAGCCAGGATTTGATGAGGGTAGCCACGACTTCAGGATTGGTTCTGGCCAATCTTTCTACGTTTTGTCGACTTTGTTGTCTTGCCAAAACTTCAGGAGGCGTAACCACCAATTCCTCCTCAATCGGAGCTCTAATCTCTTCTGATATTTCTTCCATCTCTCTTTCTCTGCCTCTGCGTCTTACCAAAAGGAAGATTACTATACCTGCAATTACAGCGGCACCTGCAATTACTGCATAAAGATAAGTCCTGGGCAATGTTTCTACCGGTTCAAACGCTCCACTTATACTATCGACAAGACTGGTGTCAAAAAACAGTCCTGTAACAGATATTTGGTCTTCCCGTGTTGGATCAAGGCCCAGAGCTGCTGAAACAGTTTCGGTTATAGAATCTTTCAATTCCTCGTCAAGACTCCTATTAACCACAACTGCCACAGACAGACGGGAAATGGTTCCAGGTGTCACAATGGTTTCGGTTATCCTTTGATTTACTTCAAAGTTTTCAATTACGTCGCTTCGTTGGTATTGTGTCTCGCCTCCACCTGGAGCTGCGTAAGAAGGTACATCAAGCCCTCCTGCGGTGCCACCTATTACAGACCCTGTGCCTTGATAGATCTCACTGGTTTGTTGACTACTTCTCAAAATTCCAGGAGGCTCAGACGTATATTCCGTATCAACTACCCTGATTTGATCCATGTTTAGTTCTGCACGTACTTGACATACTACGTTCCCAGGTCCCAAAACAGGAGTAAGAAGTGCCAAAAGCCTTTCCTCTAGTTCCCTTTCGGTGCTTGACGTTAGTTCGAGAACAGAATTAGGAGGCAATTCTCCAGCACCTATGTAATCGTGGCCTAAATTTTGAGATAGTAGTCTGCCTGATGCATCTACCACAGTGACTTTATCTGGCGTCAGTCCTTCTACAGAACTGGCTACAAGATTTACAATGCCTTTTACAGAACTTGATGGAAGATCGTAGCCTGGCGTGGTTTTTATCAGAACCGCAGCCGTAGCTTGTTTTTGCTCATCGATGAACACAGAGGGATCTGGCAACACCACGTGGACGCGGGCATCTTCGACACCGCTGATGGACTTTATTGTTCTTGTAAGCTCCCCTGAGAGGGCTCTTACGTACTGTACTTGACGTTCAAAGTCAGTAGACCAGATACCGCTCGCCCCCATACTCTCAAAACCTACTATTCCAGAAGAAGGGAGACCTATAGATGCCAGGGACAGCCTAGTTCTATACACTTGATCNNTTTTCCAACTCATTTACTATTTGCCCTGCGTCGGCAGGGTCCAGATTTGACCACAGGATTTCATAGTCTGGCCCTTTGGCCGATGTGATTATGAGCACCAAGAGAAGGACAAGCACAGCTGCGCCAGCTGTGATCACGACTATTTTCTGCGGTTGTTTCAAATTACCCCAGGTATTTTTGATGCCTTCACCAATTGAGGTTACAGATTCGGCCATTTTTTGCAACACCTACTCTCAGGAACTTGGAAGCCTATAAAGGCATTCTCATTATTTCTTGATACGCTTCGATGGCTTTGTTCCTTACCGAGATCACAAGATCCATGACAAGACTGGCTTTTTCTGCAGATAATACGGCAGTGTGCATATCTCGGGCATTGCCTGTAACCAGGTCAATTTGGGAAGCCAATAACTCCCGGTCCAAANNCCGAAGAAGGTTTTTCGTTGGCAGCGCTTCTAGTTGCACCTGTGACAGGTGTAGAAATTGGTCTAATCTCCATCAACTTTCCCCCCCTGAAAGTCAACATATTTTCCATATTTTTAAGAACTTTCATTCCTGCACGTCATCTTGTCTATATGTGGTGCAGGAAAACCGCATCCTATATTTTGTCAAACTCTCAACATTTCCAAAGCTTTTTGCATCATAGCCTTGGAAGCTTCGATGGCTGTGACGTTCGCCTCATAGGCTCTTGTGGCTGTCATCATGTCTACCATTTCAGTCACTACGTCTACATTCGGGTATGTTACGTACCCATCTTCATCTGCATCAGGATGTCCTGGATCGTAAACTCTTCTCAGAGGTGAGTTATCTTCTGCTACACCAACAACTTTCACTCCAAATGCGTTTGACATTTCCTGGGCTAGCACATTCTTAAACGAATTGCGACCGCTTCTAGGTGCAAAAATCGCCACTTTCCTCCGGTAGATGCTGCCGTCTTCAGTACGCGTGCTTTCGGCATTTGCCAGGTTAGAAGCGATAAGGTCAAGGCGAAATCTTTGAGCAGTGAGCCCAGAAGCGCTTGTTTCCATAGACGAAAACAGGTTCACAGCTTACCTCCTCCCTTCTGTAATAGATTTTTTAAGGAGTGATAGGTGGGAAGTTAGTTGCCTTGAAAGGGCGGAATAATGCAGAGCATTGGCAGAAATCTGAGCCATTTCCTTATCGATGTCTACATTATTTCCATCAGGTGTAATGCTTGAGGTGTTCTGACTTATAATTGCAGTTTTAAAACTGGAACCGGTGATATGCATGGGGTTAGAAGTGTTCAATTTTATGGTGGAATTGACTGCATTTCTGAGATACGCGGTAAAATCTAAGTCAGCGCTTTTGTAACCAGGAGTTTCGCTGTTAGCGACGTTGTTCGCTAGCAGTTCATGTCTTAACCAAAGTCCATCTAGTCCTGTTTTCATTAATTTTGATATATCAGACAGTTGTTCATACCCCCCTTATGAACAAAAGACCTTCCGCAGAATTTACGGAAGGTCACCCTAGCAAAAACTACCGCCTTTCGGTAGCCCGGCGGTCATGATGAGGATCTAGCCCCCACTTTAGACCCGTAGCTTTGCGCCCCTGTCTTTAGACAGATTTGCCCTTCTCGTTTGCGGTNNCTAAGTTTGTTTAATTCATCAAGAAGTTTTTCGTTCAAAACTTTGATATATGTGCCTTTCATGCCTAGGGACTTTGTTTCTATAACCCCTGCAGATTCGAATTTTCGCAGGGCGTTAACTATTACAGATCGGGTTATACCTACCCTATCTGCTACTTTTGAGGCTACCAGACGACCTTCTGGTCCGCCAAGCTCCTCGAAGATGTGTTTCATAGCGTTAAGCTCGGAAAAGGATAGCGTACCCAGAGCTACCTGAACCGCAGCCTGTTGCCTGGCCTCTTCTGCTAGCGCCTCCTGTTTGTAGCGTATCATTTCCATGGCTGCAACTGTGGCCGCNNTCGCCTCCTGCTACTACAGGAACGATAGTAATTGCCATATCACTATAAGCACAATCTAAGTCTTCTCTGAACGCACACTTGGTTTCTTTGCGCACAATGTTCGGGGAGGTGTCAACGTAAGCCAAGAGGGCGTCATTGTACGAAGATGGGAGCTCATTGTTGCTAAGAACTTCGTTTTCAAGAACAGGGCAACTAAAACTAGGAGACAGATAATAACCCATAATGTGTCCGTCTTTGTCTAGTATACAAATATTGCACTGCAAAGAATCGCCAACTACACCTGCAATTGCCTGAAAGTCCACTTCTGCCGCCGCGTTTCGCAATAATTCGTTCATTTTCTTTGTTTTCTCAAGCAATATCTGCATCTTCATTCTCCTTTTCGCNNCCAATGTTTTCGTCTTGCTGATTTACTGTAAACGCCATTCTGGCGATTTCTGCGACCCCGTCTTCTGTAAACTCAAGGTTTACCCCATCTGTAGCAAGAAGGGCTTTATATTGGATCGTGAGACAATTCTCAGGTTCAGTAAGAATCCTTACAAAGTCATCTTCCTCTAGAGGTTCCAATTCTACTCTAATAGGGAAACGTCCCTGCAACTCAGGGATCATATCTGAAGGTTTGCTCACATGGAAGGCCCCAGCACCTATAAACAGTATATGATCAGTTTTCACAGGACCATATTTTGTGATTACGGTGGTTCCTTCGACTATTGGTAATAGATCTCTTTGGACTCCTTCTCTAGACACGTCTGGGCCTATTCCTGTTTCTCTGCCAGCAATTTTATCAAGCTCATCCAAAAACACAATTCCTAGCTGTTCACACCTGCTTAACGCTTCTGAAACCACTTCATCTTCGTCGATAAGTTTGTTAGCTTCTTCTTGAGTCAATATTTTGCGGGCTTCCATAACGGTGACCCTCTTTTTCTTGGTCTGCTTCGGCAGAAGCCCGCCGAATAGGCTATCCATATCCAACTCCATCTCTTGTACGTTAAATCCGTCAAAGAACTCTAAGCGCTGAGAAGGTGTATATTCGATCTCTATTTCGATCTCCTGGTCATCCAACTCTCCTTTTTGGAGCTGTTCCCTTACTGTACGTCGCCGAGATTGGACTTTCTCAAGTTGTTCCAAATAATCATCGTCTTGTTCCTGCTGAGTCCTGCTGGCGTACTCTCTCGCCGGATCAAAAAGGGCTTCCCATGGGTTTCGCGGAGGCTTGCTCTTTTTAGGCATAGGGCAAAGGATATCCAAGAGCCGTTCCTCTGCCAAAATGCTCGCTTTTTCAAGCACTTCCTCTGTTCTTTCCCTCTTTGTCATGCTAACCGCATTTTCGACCAGATCGCGGATAATGGAGTCCACATCGCGTCCTACGTATCCTACCTCTGTAAATTTAGAAGCTTCGACTTTCACAAATGGAGCGTTCACCAATTTGGCTAAACGCCTACAAATCTCAGTTTTTCCAACGCCTGTAGGACCCATTAGCAGGATGTTTTTGGGAATAATATCTTCTTGCATTTCCTCAGGCACCCGCTGTCGTCTTAGCCTGTTTCGAACTGCTACGGCTACGGCTCGCTTTGCCTTGTCCTGCCCTATAATATATCTATCTAGTTCCTCTACTATACGGTGAGGTGTTAGTTCTTCCACGCTGCATCACTCCAACTCTTCGACTACAATATTGTCGTTAGTGTACACGCATATAGACGCGGCTATCTTTAAGGATTCTACAGCAATTGAAGTAGCATCCATGTCGGTGAAGCGGCATAAAGCTTTTGCTGCCGCTGTAGCATAGGGCCCGCCTGAACCTATAGCGATTATTGGCTCATCTGGCTCTATAACTTCACCTGTGCCCGATACCAAAAGCAATTGAGACCTATCCATGCACACAAGCATGGCCTGAAGCTGCCTTAGCATCCTATCTGTTCGCCATTCCTTCGCTAGAGATATGGTCGATTTCATAAGATCTCCTCTAGTTTGTTCGAGATAACCTTCGAGCTTGTCAAACAAGGTCAAGGCATCTCCTACGGACCCTGCAAACCCTGCAATAACCGAATCCTTGTATATTCTACGAACTTTTCGTGCCTTTGCTTTGAGTATAGTGTTGCTGTCTTGTAGGGTTACTTGTCCGTCGCCAGCCATGGCCGATTTTCCTCCGGCCCTTACAGCAAGCACAGTAGTGCCTATGACCGGGCTGTTTGTGTTATTACTCATTTCTCTCGCTCCTTCTCAGGTTCCAATTGGTTAACACAAACATCTTCTTTTATCTGGTTTTCGGTGATGTGAGCCCTTGGGTGTGCTTCTGCATATACTTGTTTTAAATGCTCTGGCAAAACATGGGTATATATCTGGGTAGTAGTAATGCTCGCGTGACCCAACATGTCTTGCACTGAGCGCAAATCTGCACCGCCTGATATCAAGTGTGTCGCAAACGAATGCCTCAAAGTATGGGGAGAAAATTCAGAAGTATCCAATCCTGCTGCAGCCAAATACTTGTCAAGTATGCGTCCTATAGACCTTACAGATAATCTATCTCCTGACTTATTAAGAAACAAAGGTCTTTTTGTAATGTGGATAGCCTGGTCTTTGGCTGTGTAAGCGCCTTGTTGTTTTTGAGGTTGCTTTTTCTCGAAAAAGGGTCTTCCGTTTTCAAGATAGTCACCCAAAGCTTCTATGGCTACTGAGCCTATAGGGACAAATCTTTCTTTATCGCCTTTGCCTATGACTTGGACAAAGCCCAAAGAATAATCTACATCTCCCACGTTAAGTTTAGCTAGTTCGCTAACTCTTAACCCTGCACCGTAGAGCAACTCAATTATTGCCCTGTCTCTTTTTCCGTATGGTGTAGTAGTATCTATGGATTCAAACAGTTTCTCCATCTCTTCTCTAGAAAGGACTTTAGGCAAATGATTATGGGTCTTGCGCGAAGATATGTCTTTGGCAGGATTTGTTTCCAGACCTTCTCGCACAGTGAGAAATCGGCAAAAACTCCTGATCGATGAGAGTTTTCTGGAAATAGATGATCCTTTGTAGCCTTGCTGCCCTAGGTAAACTGCGTAATCACGAATGTGTTCTGACTTAATATCAGATGGAGTCAATGATTCAACGCTTATACCTTTTTTGTCCTTGACCAAATAATCGAAAAACTGATCCAGATCGTTTGCGTACGCATCAACAGTATTTGGGCTTTGAGTTTTTGAAATTCCTATTTCTATAAGAAATGCTTCTTTCCAATCAAGAAGTGAATCTGCCATTAAACCGCCTTCCTCAGGATAAACGCCATGGTTACTCAGCAAGACCTGTGTCAGATTCATGTTACCATTAGCGTAAACCTGCGGCAACAGTTTTCTCAATATTCTTAGATCTTTTGTGAATAGCCGCATTCAGGATTAGCGCACGTGTATTCTTTCGCTTTAGCACCTTTTTTTACCATGAACGAGCCGCACTTTGGACATGTCTTTCCTGGTATTGGGCGGTACCAGGATACAAAGTCGCAATTTGGATAATTGGAACAACCATAGAAAACTCGACCTTTTTTCGAGCGTCTCACTACTACATCGCCCTTGCATTTGGGGCATATAGCGCCTGTTTTTTCTAAGAAAGGTTTTGTATTCTTGCATTCAGGGTACCCTGAACACGCTATGAATTTACCATATCTGCCTTGTTTAATGACCATGGGTCGTCCGCACTTTTCGCAGTTGATGCCTGCAGGTTCGTCCTGTATCTGGACTTTTTCTATTTCCGCCTCGGCCTTTTCGATTTGCTCCTTAAAAGGTTCCCAAAAGGTAGCTATTACGGCGTTCCACTCGGCAGAACCCTCTTCTATGGCATCTAGCTGTTTTTCCATGTCAGCCGTAAACCCTACGTCAACGATAGATGGAAAATGTTCTCTTAGTATTGCATCGACCAGTCTTCCTAGCTCAGTTGGCACTAAAGAACGTTTCTCCTTGTTTACATATTCGCGTTCGATCAAAGTAGCAATAATTGGGGCGTAAGTAGACGGTCTCCCAATACCGTTTGCCTCAAGGGCCTTGACGAGAGTCGCTTCTGTATATCTTTGAGGCGGCTCTGTGAAATGCTGAGAATATTCTATGTTCTCTAAGGCTAATATTTCGTTTTCAGTGAGCGGAATTATATCAACATCTGATTCTTCCTGCTCTTCAGAGTTGTCTTTCCCCTCTTGATAAACCCTAGTGAACCCAGGAAATTTCATCCTCGAACCGGTTGCTCTGAAAATATGTTTATTCGCTTGTATGTCGCACGTGACTGTATCGTAGACTGCCGGGCTCATCTGGCTAGCGATAAACCTTTCCCAGATGAGAGTGTATAACTTGTACTGATCTGGCTTTAAGAAAGGCTTAATCTCAGATGGTATTCTGAAAACGCTTGTAGGCCTTATTGCCTCGTGGGCATCTTGAACTCCTGGAGACTCCTTGGCCTTTCTGCCCTTTTTGCCTAGGTATTCTTTTCCGTAATTTGACTGGATGAATTCCCTAGCTTGTTCTTGAGCGATAGGCGACACTCGTGTAGAATCGGTTCGCATGTAGGTTATAAGTCCTGTGTATCCTAGTTCCCCTAGGTTCACTCCTTCATATAGGCTCTGGGCAACGGCCATGGTTTTGCTTACTGAAAAGCCTAGCTTTCTCGATGCTTCTTGTTGCAAAGTAGACGTGGTAAACGGGAAAGGAGGATTTTTCCGTCTTTCTCTGCGTTTTACTGATGTTACAACGAAATCAGTGCCCTCAATGTCTCGAAGCACTTTTTCTACATCGGCGAAGGTTTTTAGCTCCTTCTTCTTTCCTTGGTAGCCGTAATATTTCGCCTTTACGGTGCCTTTTTCCCCTCTGAGTAAGGCTTCTAAAATCCAGTATTCCTCGGGTTTGAAGGACTCTATTTCCAATTCGCGGTCTACTATTATCCTCAAAGCGGCTGATTGAACTCTTCCTGCTGACAACCCAGGCCTTACTTTGCGCCACAGAAGTGGGCTTAGACTATAACCGACTAACCGATCTAAAACTCGCCGCGCCTGTTGAGAGTCTACCAAGTTTTGGTTTATTGGAACTGGTTTCGAAAGCGCGTCTTTCACCGCTGTTTCCGTAATCTCATGAAAGGTTAACCTGTTGGCCTCACTAGGATCGATTCCTAAAACCTGACATACGTGCCACGCTATAGCTTCCCCTTCCCGATCAGGGTCGGTAGCCAGATAAACAGTGGAAGCGTTCTTGGCGGCGTCCTTGAGTTCCTGAACTATCTTGCCCTTCCCCCGTATGGTTATATACTGAGGTTCGAATCCATTATCTATATCTACTCCAAGCTTGCTTTTGGGCAAGTCTCGTACATGTCCTAATGAAGCTTTTACCTGATATTTTGACTTTGTATACTTGGAAATAGTCTTTGCTTTTGTAGGAGATTCTACAATTATAAGAGGTTTTTTATTCTCTTTATTCTTATCCTTTTGTTCCATTGCCATTTCTCACCTTCTCAGATTGAATTATATAGATTTGCTGCCTAAATTAGAAATAATATACTTGCCTCCAGGTATCGACTGTACAATGCCTCGTACCTCAAGGCAAGACAAGATTGCGAGTATTCTTGATACAGGCATATTGTCTATGTTATTACATAATTCGTCCAATGTGTCACTATAGCCTAGCGCATTAAGCACAAGGGATTCCTCCAAAGTCAACGAGCCTATCGCTGTAGATTCGGAAATTTCTGGCAAGTACTCATTCTCTTTCCTGAGAAAGGATAGCACATCTTCAGCACATGTTACCAGATATGCTCCGTCTTGAATCAACCGATTGGTACCCCGGCTGTTCCTGGACTTAATGCTTCCAGGAACAGCCATAACAGGCCGGTCTTGCTTGAGGGCCCAATCTGCTGTAATTAAAGCTCCTGATTTTTCACCTGCTTCAACCACCAAGACACCAAGGGACACACCTGAGATCAGCCTATTCCGCTGAGGGAAATGCCATGGTTTAGCCTCTGTGCCCGGAGGATATTCAGATAAAAGTGCTCCACTTGAAGGAATTCTACTGTAAAGGTTGTAGTTGGATTTTGGGTACACAATATCGGGACTGTTGCCCAGACACGCTATAGTTCTTCCGTTCGCAGAAAGCGCCGCCTCATGAGCGCACGCATCGATTCCGTATGCCAAGCCTGAAATGATCGTTACGCCAGCTTCTGCCAAATCGTAGCATATTTCTTGCGCAATGCTTTTTCCTATGCTTGATGCTTTTCTAGTTCCGACTACCGCTACAGCCATCCTATCTTTTGGAATAATGGATCCCTTCACAAATAATATAGACGGAGGATCAGCAGTCTGTCTTAGGTTTTCTGGATACTCCGGGTCTTCAATGGTAATAATATCAATTCCCAGGCTAGAACATTGCTCCATTAGACGTCTGGCTTGGCCTACGTAATCAGGCGAAATGTCTTCAGCATAGGCAGTTTGAACCGGCAACGGACTTACCTTCCCATTTTCAACTGATGGGTTATTAGATTTAGATAGATGCTGAGCTATTTTGAGAATTGTGGGCTCCATTGAACACGCTCCTCGTCGGCATACAGTATTTACCAAGTTCCCATATTGTACCACACGCAAAAATAAAATGCACCATCAATACCATAAAATAGTAATTAATGTTTTGGCAGATGCACATTTAGTTGTGTTATTCTGATAACAGTGAGGTGAGGTGTTTGCTTCGCAGTTCCGAAGATTCTCTTAGGGTAAAGAAACTTTATGAGTGGGAAAACGCTAGACGAAAGGAAGCAAGCTGTATAATCGGAGTCGACGAAGTAGGAAGAGGTCCAATGGCTGGGCCAGTTGTAGCTTGTGCAGTAATATTACCTGCGAAACCCGAGATACCTCGCATAAATGACAGCAAGAAGCTTACTTCCAAAACTCGTGAGCAACTTTTCGGCTTAATCGTAGAAATTAGCATTGCAGTAGGTATAGGCATTAGATCTGCCAAGTTTATCGATGAGAATGGGATATCTGCGGCGACTTTCTCTGCAATGCGAATGGCTATTGACGAAGTCATATCCACAGGTTTTGAGCCAGGTCTTGTTCTTGTAGACGGGTATCCGATTCCGGAGTTGGAGGTAAAGCAGGAAGCCATCATAAAAGGTGATAGCAAGATTGCTTCAATAGCATGTGCATCTATTATAGCCAAGGTGGTAAGAGATGGGATAATGACACAGTACGATCGTGTGTATCCTGGCTATAGGTTCTCTCTTCACAAAGGTTATTGCACCAGATTACATCTGGATCTTCTCAGGGAAAAAGGTCCCAGCCCAATCCATCGGAAGTCTTTTAAGCCTGTTCGTGAAGTTATAAATCAGGGTTGAGACTGTTGATGTCACCTGGGCTTATCTCCTACGGCCAGAAAGCTTCATCTTGCTTGCTATAAATGATACAGCCAGGACGCTTCCGAATGCTGTTGTACCGAGCCTACCTCCTGCCCCTCCAAGAAGCAAAATTCCCCAATAGTATGCGAAACCGCTCAAAACTCC
>MTKW01015828.1_pt1 | contig 16881 bp, 11 predicted proteins | sample 1042761 | NCBI WGS metagenome assembly MTKW01 (sample SAMN06205366, study PRJNA360243) | anaerobic digester metagenome | biome: Wastewater treatment plant; feature: Anaerobic digester sludge; material: sludge; isolation source: anaerobic digester fed with sludge from wastewater treatment plant ... | reverse complement strand
TTCACCTGCTCCATATTCACCGAATGAATCATCAAATCAATGAGTTGCTCCAGATTTTGCTTGGTTTTGGCGGCAATGAAAACCAGGTTTTCATCTGCTTTTGTTTCAAATCTTTCCATTTTCCGGATAGTTCCCGCATTTCCGGTGTCGATTTTATTTGCCACAACAATCAGTTTCCGGTCATTGGAAATTCGTTTTCTGATCTCCTTAATTCGCTGTTCTACAATGGGGTAGGGGGTGTGCATGTCAACCACTAACAAAACAACTGCCGCCTGTTCCAGCTTGTTGTAAGTCCGCTCAATTCCCAGCGATTCAATGTGGTCTTTTGTTTCACGGATTCCGGCGGTGTCGAAAAACCGGAAAGCGGTTCCGTGGATATTGACCACATCTTCAATTACATCCCGCGTGGTTCCGTGAATATCGGAAACAATAGCTTTCTCTTCGTTGAGAAGTGCATTCAAAAGCGTTGATTTCCCCACGTTGGTTTCGCCAACAATGGCAACCGGAATCCCGTTTTTAATGACATTCCCCAATTGAAACGAATCTTTAAGTTTTCGCAGCAGGTGCTCAACCTTTTCAGCCAGCTCTTTTAACTCTTTGCGATCGGCAAACTCAACATCTTCCTCTGAAAAATCGAGCTCCAGTTCAATCATAGCCGTAAAGTGAAGCAGCTGGTCGCGCAATGCCTGAATCTCTTTGGCAAATCCTCCGCGCATCTGGTTCATTGCCAGTTTATGCGCTGCCTTGTTGGATGCGGCAATCACGTCGGCGACCGCTTCAGCCTGCGAAAGGTCCATTTTTCCGTTTAAAAATGCGCGCTGGGTAAATTCACCTGGACGTGCCATTCTTGCTCCGTTTTCGATAAGAATCTCAAGTAATTTTTGCTGAATATAGACCGAGCCATGACAGGAAATCTCTACAATATCTTCACCGGTGAACGAATGGGGTGATCGGAACAAAGCAACCACCACTTCATCAACTATTTCGCCCTTTGAAACTATTTGCCCGAAATGCAGGGTATTGCCCGGTTGTTCTTCCAGTTTTTTGTTCTTATTCGGACTTTGGAAAACTTTTGCGGCAATGGCAATAGCATCAGTGCCCGAAAGCCTGATTACCGCAATGGCGCCGCTGCCAGGCGATGTTGAAATGGCGCAGATTGTTGACTGATCAAGCATGTTTCCTAACTTTTTTGTAAAGATATACCATTTATTTTAATTAGATTTAGCCCAATTTAATCACTTTTTTATGAATCTGTTAATTAAAGAAACAGCAAAAATTATCCGGGAATCACAATTTTTAATGGCGTTCACCGGCGCCGGAATTTCTGTTGAAAGCGGTATTCCACCTTTTCGTGGAGAACATGGTTTGTGGAACAAGTACAATCCTGAAATATTGGATTTGGGATATTATCTCAATAACCCGGAAGAGTGCTGGTTCTATATCCGTGAGATATTTTATGACTTTTTTGCCGATGCGGCGCCTAATGAAGCACACCTCACGCTTGCCCGCATGGAGCAAAAAGGGTTTTTAAAATCTGTGGTAACCCAGAACATAGACAATTTACATTTTGAAGCCGGTAATGTTAATGTGCATGAATTTCATGGGAATTCTAAGCGTTTGGTCTGTCTGAAATGCGGTAAACTTTATGACTCCAGCGATTTTGATTTTGACAAAATTCCACCCCGTTGTGTGGATGACAATGAAATTTTGAAACCTGACTTCATCTTTTTTGGCGAAGGTATTCCGCCTAACGCTTATCAGAATTCATTTGCAGATGCTGAAAAAACAGACGTATGTATCATTGTAGGTTCTACCGGTGAGGTTACGCCTGCGTCATTTGTGCCGCGCACAACAAAGCAAAATGAAGCAATAGTTATCGAGATTAACCCCGAAGAGACACTGTTCACAAACCAGATTACCGACATACACCTGAAAGGGAAAGCGTCGGAAATACTGGGGAAAATTGGAAAACATCTATTTTGAATTTTTAACCTCCGTGTTGAAACTTTTTCCTGAGCACCGCTGTTTTTAAACGATTTTATCAGCCGGATACTCATTGTTTGCAGGAAAAAGTCAATAACCATTATCTTTGCACCATTAAAAATTTTTAGATATGAAATTACTTGAAGGAAAAACAGCCATAATCACTGGCGCCTCAAGGGGAATAGGGAAAGCCATTGCCCTGAAGTTTGCACAGGAAGGCTGCAATGTTGCTTTTACTGATCTTTTTGAAGATGAAAGCATGAAGGGCACTGAAGCTGAACTGCTGGCACTGGGTGTTAAGGCAAAGGGCTACGCATCGGATGCAGCAGATTTTGGCGACACCTCAAAGGTAGTTGACCGGATAGTGGAATATTTCGGACAAATTGATGTTTTGGTGAACAATGCCGGAATCACCAAGGACACTTTGCTCATGCGCATGACAGAAGAGCAGTGGGATGCGGTGATAAACGTAAACCTTAAATCGGTTTTTAACTTTACCAAAGCTGTCCAGAAAACCATGTTGAAACAGCGTTCGGGCTCAATAATTAACCTGAGTTCAGTGGTAGGGGTGAGTGGAAATGCCGGACAGGCGAACTATTCTGCCTCAAAGGCGGGGATTATCGGGTTCACCAAATCGATTGCGCGCGAATTAGGCTCCAGGGGAATCCGTTCCAATGCCATTGCGCCCGGTTTTATTATCACTGAAATGACTGCTAAAATTCCTGAAGATGCACGTAAGGCATGGGAAGCTTCCATTCCGCTGAAGCGGGGAGGTACACCTGAAGAGGTGGCAGGAGTAGCCGCTTTTCTTGCTTCAGACCTTTCTTCATATGTTAGCGGACAGGTCATTCAGGTTTGCGGAGCAATGAATACCTAATGCGAGATTTCATGGATTTCTGTGAATTATCAGCTTGAATGTTTTCGCATTTATCTGCAAACAAAAGGGCTGCCCGCTCGGGTAGCCCTTTTGTCTATACCAAATTGTACTAACAGTATCAGTTGTTGCTCATCTCTTTTTTAGGTGATAATATCCTGATGAGTAATTTTTCGTTCTTTTTGTCAAATCCAACTGAGATGGTGTCTCCTTCCGAAATAGAAGCTTTTATAATTATCTCAGCCATTTCGTCTTCAAGGTACTTCTGGATGGCGCGCTTGAGCGGACGGGCACCGAATTGAGGATCATATCCTTTTTCTGCCAGAAAATCCTTCACTGCCGGAGATATTTTCAGCTTGTAATTCAGGGATTCAACACGCTGGTAAAGCTCTGCCAGTTCCAGGTCAATAATTTGCTGGATATTCTCCCTACTCAGCTGATTGAACATCACCACATCATCCACTCTATTCAAAAATTCGGGCGCGAACGCTCTCTTAAGTGCCTTCTGAATTACATACTTCGCATGCTCGTTATCTGACTCATCATCCTGAATAGTTGCAAAACCAACACCGCGACCAAAATCCTTTAACTGGCGTGTACCAATATTTGAAGTCATAATGATGATGGTATTTTTAAAGTCAACACTCCGGCCAAGACTATCCGTGAGATGCCCTTCATCCAGCAACTGAAGCAGAATGTGAAAAACGTCGGGATGTGCCTTCTCCATTTCGTCAAGCAGCACCACAGAATAGGGTTTGCGTCTCACTTTTTCGGTAAGCTGGCCACCTTCCTCATATCCCACATATCCCGGAGGCGCCCCGACCAGACGGGAAACCGAGAACTTCTCCATGTATTCGCTCATGTCAATGCGAATAAGCGAATCCAGATTGTCAAAAAGATAAGTGGTCAGCACCTTTGCAAGCTGAGTTTTTCCTACTCCGGTAGGCCCAAGAAAGATGAAAGAACCGATAGGGCGCTTGGGGTCTTTTAATCCAGCGCGGTTACGCTGAATAGCTTTCACAATCTTTTTGATGGCTTCCTCCTGTCCGATCACCTTGGATCTCAGATCCTTTTCCATTCCCATGAGTCGTTTCCCTTCAGCCTGAGCAATACGCTGAACAGGAACCCCGGACATCATGGCAACTACTTCGGCAACCTTCTCCTCATCCACGATTTCGCGGTGATTCATCAATTCCTTTTCCCACTCTTCTTTTTCATTTTCCAAAAGCTGGAGCAAGTTTTTCTCTTTATCTCTATAGTTGGCAGCAAGCTCAAAGTTCTGACTTTTCACTGCTGCAATTTTATCCTCTTTTGCCTGTTCGATTTTTTCTTCCAGCTTCACTATTCTTTCGGGAACATTGATATTTGTAATGTGAACCCGTGAGCCGGTTTCATCCAGAGCATCAATCGCCTTGTCGGGCAAATACCTGTCGGAAATATAGCGTGCAGTTAGTTTAACACACGCTTCAATTGCTTCAGGCGTATAAATTACATTGTGATGATCTTCATATCTGCTTTTGATATTTTTCAGAATTTCGATGGTTTCATCAATTGTTGTGGGCTCAACCAAAACTTTCTGGAAACGCCGCTCCAGCGCACCGTCTTTTTCAATATGCTGGCGGTATTCATCGAGAGTTGTTGCGCCGATGCACTGAATTTCACCACGTGCCAGAGCCGGTTTCAGCATATTTGCCGCATCTAACGAGCCTGTTGCACCACCTGCTCCCACGATGGTGTGAATTTCATCGATGAAGAGTATGATATTATTGACTTTTGTCAGTTCGTTCAGAATAGCTTTCATGCGTTCTTCAAACTGACCGCGGTATTTGGTTCCGGCTACAATGGAAGCAATGTCGAGACTTACCACCCGCTTGTCGAACAATAAGCGCGAGACTTTCTTTTGCACAATGCGCAGGGCAAGACCCTCTGCAATGGCAGATTTTCCAACTCCCGGCTCACCAATCAAAATGGGATTGTTCTTTTTCCGGCGGCTTAAAATCTGTGCAAGGCGCTCAATTTCAATATCCCGACCCACAATAGGGTCAAGGGTGTTATCTTCGGCAAGGCGTGTAATGTCAGTACCGAAATTGTCCAAAACCGGAGTGTCGGATTTTGGTACTGGACCACGTCTTGCTCCCTGTCCGCTACCGGGTCTGCGCGAAAAAGGACCGATTGGGTCATCATCTTCACTTTCAGGAAAATCGGAGCGTGCCGACGGGTTGTTAAATTCCTTGAGCTGTGTTCTCACCGCAGTATAGTTCACACCAAACTCGAGCAGCAGCTGAGTCACGATACTGTCGCTGTCTTTCAAAATAGCCAGCAACAAATGACCACTGTTGGCATAAGGACTTTTAAACCAGCGTGCCTCAAGATAAACAAGCTTTAAAGCTTTCTCTGTCGACTTCAGCATCATCAGATCGACATTGCCATTTATCGGTTTGTCTGTTCTGATTTTCTTTTCGATGAGTTGTTTAATATCTTTTAAGTTCACACCTAAATTTTCGAGAATATCTGTGGCAATTCCTTCACCATCTCTTAATATTCCTAAAAAAAGGTGTTCCTGTCCGATATAATCATTTCCTAACCGGAGTGCCTCTTCCCGGCTATAACCTATAATATCCTTAATTCTTGGAGAAAACTGAGAATCCATAATTTATTTAAATTTTCCCTGTTTAGAACAAAAATTGTTCCTAATAGTTTAAAACGCTAAATTACCAAAAATTGGGGTGCAAAGTGAATATTTAACGGGAAGTTATTAAGTATTTGAACTATTACCTGAATTATTGACAGTTGAATTGTTAATATCTTCTTTCCATGCCATGCATTAATCAAACCCTATTGTGTCTTATTGACAGATGATTTTTATTACTTTTGTGGTTCAGTTATAAATGAAAAATTATTTAACGAAGAAAGGAACACAATGAGTGAAGGAGAAAAAATAATTCGGGTAAACATTGAAGAGCAAATGAAATCTGCCTACATCGATTATTCGATGTCTGTTATTGTTTCACGAGCACTGCCTGATGTGCGGGATGGTTTCAAACCGGTTCATCGCCGTGTTTTGTATGGTATGTTTGATTTGGGAAACATGTCTAACCGCCCTCATAAAAAATCGGCAAGAATCGTTGGTGAAGTTTTGGGGAAATACCATCCCCATGGAGATTCATCGGTTTATCACACAATGGTCAGGATGGCACAGTCGTGGTCTTTGCGCTATCCGTTGATTGACGGTCAGGGCAATTTCGGCTCGATAGACGGAGACAGCCCGGCAGCCATGCGTTATACCGAAGCACGCATGACCAAAATTGCAGAGGAAACCTTAGCTGATCTGGATAAGAATACAGTGGATTTTCAACCAAACTTTGATGAATCGCTGACTGAACCTACCGTTTTGCCAACCAAAATTCCCCAGTTATTAATTAATGGCTCATCTGGTATTGCCGTTGGAATGGCTACAAACATGGCACCACATAATCTTTCTGATTCAATTGATGCCATTGTTGCATACATCGATAATCCTGATATTGAAATCGATGATTTGATACAGATTGTTAAAGCGCCCGATTTTCCTACCGGCGGTATCATCTATGGATATACAGGAGTGAAGGAAGCTTTTGAAACGGGTAGGGGACGGATTGTTTTAAGAGGAAAAGCCCACATTGAAAACGAAGGAAACCGCGAAAAGATTGTAGTTACCGAAATTCCTTATCTCGTTAATCGCGCAGAAATGATTCAACGAACTGCCGATTTGGTGAATGAGAAAAAAATTGACGGCATATCCAATGTGAACGATGAATCGGGCAGGGATGGGATGCGCGTGGTTTATGATTTGAGAAGGGATGCCATGAGTAATGTGGTTTTAAATAATCTGTACAAATACACCGCATTACAAACTTCGTTCAATGTGAACAATATAGCGCTGGTTAACGGAAGACCTAAAATGCTTAATCTTAAAGATATTATCATCCATTTCGTTAACCATCGCCATGAAATCGTGACACGCCGGACACAATACGAACTGGAACAGGCTGAAAAAAGAGCACACATTCTGGAAGGATTAATAATTGCCAGCGACAATATCGATGAAGTCATTGCAATTATCAGAAGTTCTTCAACCCCCGACAACGCCAGGGAAAGACTCATGGAGCGGTTTGGACTCAGTGAAATTCAGGCAAGGGCAATTGTTGATATGCGATTGAGACAGCTTACCGGACTGGAGCAGGACAAATTGCGAAGCGAGTTTGAGGAAATCATGAAACAGATTGAATTCCTGAAAAATATCTTATCAGATATGGATCTGAGAATGAGCATCATAAAGGAAGAATTAATAGAGATTAAGAACAAATATGGCGATGAAAGAAGGACAGAAATAGTTCCCAATGCAGAGGAATTCAATCCCGAAGATTTTTATGCCGATGAAGATATGGTAATCACCATTTCACATTTGGGATATATAAAACGGACACCACTAACCGAATTCCGCATTCAGGGAAGGGGAGGGATTGGCTCCAAAGGGGGAACCACCCGCGATGAAGATTTTCTGGAACATATATTTATTGCTTCGATGCACAATACTTTGCTGCTTTTTACTGAAAAAGGCAAATGTTATTGGCTAAAAGTATATGAGATTCCTGAAGGAACGAGGTCATCAAGGGGTAGGGCAATCCAAAATATTCTCAATATCGGATTAGAAGATAAAGTTCTCACTTTTATGAAAGTAAAAACACTTTCTGATGAAGAGTTCATCAACAATAATTACATTCTTTTTGCCACAAAAAAAGGGAGGATAAAAAAAACATCCCTGGAAGCCTATTCAAGACCACGGCAAAATGGAGTAATCGCTATAACAATACGGGAGGGAGATGAATTGCTTGAAGCACGTTTGACAAACGGGCAAAGTGAAATTATGCTTGCCTTGAAATCGGGTAAGGCTATCCGGTTTAATGAAGAAAGAGTGAGACCCATGGGTAGAACAGCATCCGGTGTCAAAGGAATAACATTAGCCGGAAAAAATGATGAAGTAGTCGGTATGGTTACTTTGAAGCATGAAGACGATGAGGATATTCTTGTTATTTCCGAGCATGGCTACGGAAAACGCTCAAAACTCGAGGACTACAGAATTACAAACAGAGGCGGAAAAGGAGTGAAGACCCTGAATATCACCGAGAAAACCGGCAGTTTAATCTCCATGAAAAATGTTTCAGATTTTAACGATTTAATGATTATCACAGAAAACGGACTCACCATACGCCTTGCAGTAGATTCAATTTCGTTGCTTGGACGTGCTACTCAGGGAGTCCGGCTCATTAATCTTAAGGAAGATGACAGTATTGCATCGGTGGCAAGGGTTGTGAATGATTCTGAAGAAGAGCAGGTGTTTGAGGTGGTAAAGGATGAAGATGAAGAGCAGTTGTTTGAAACAGATCAGGATGATGAAGAAAAAGACATTGATCCTGAAAACAATCCTGAAACGGGAGATGATTATTTGGAACAGGAATAAATTACAAAAATTCATGGCAGTATATTTGATATAAATTATAAAACATAATATTTTTGTAAAAAATTAATTTAAAAATTGAACACAATGAAGAAAGTATTTATTTTAAGTGCTTTGGTTTTTATAACCTTTTTGGGTAATGCCCAAAAGGGACTTGTGACCAAAGCACAAAGCCTGAAAGAGGCGGGAAAGCTCGATGAGGCTTTACAGAATATTAATAAAGCTATTGATCCATCAAACGACAAAGCTGACAAAACAATCAACTGGCCCAACACCTGGGAGGTTAGGGGAGAAGTGTACCAGGCAATTTTTCAGTCCAAAAATGCTGAGTTTAAAAAACTTGCCGATGATCCTCTGACAGAAGCTGTTAACTCTTATAAAAAAGCTATTGAACTTGATACAAGAGGCAGAAACAGCAACAGCATCAAAGTGAAACTAACCCTGCTGATTAATGATTTAACCAATCAGGCAGTTGAAGCATTCAACAAAAATGACTACAACATGGCGCTGCTCTCCTTTGAACAGATACTTGATGTTCAGGATATTGACTTAATTGCAAAAGACAACCCCGGAGTAGTTGATACGGTAATTATTTTTAATGCAGGGCTTGCTGCATACAATGGTGAAAATTATGACAAAGCCATTAAATACTACGAAGAAGCTGCAAAATATGGCTACAATGATGCAAAAACCTACAGCCTCATTGCAAGTTCCTATCAGTTGAATAACGATACACTTGGTGCACTGGCAGCATTGCAGAGAGGATTTGAAAAATACCCCGATGATAATGTTATACTGACAAGTATGATTCAACTGTATATGGATCAGGACAAAACGGAAGAAGCCATGAAATATCTAAAAATGGCAATTGAGCAAGATCCTGAAAATGCAACATTTTATTTTGCTCAGGGTGCGCTCTACGAAAAGCTAAATGATGAAGAAAATGCAATTGAAGCGTATATGAATGCAATTGAAGCCGATAAAGAATTTTTCAATGCATATTATAACCTTGGGGCTCTATATTATAATAAGGGAGTAAAACAAATAGAATATGCAAACACAATTCCTGCTGCCAATAATAAAGTGTATGAAGAAGAATTGTCGAAATCCGATATCTGGTTTAAAAAAGCTTTGCCTTTCATGGAAGAGTGTTATAATCTTAGGAAGGATGACAACATGACACTTGAGTCACTTAAAAACTTGTACTACAGACTTAAAGACATGGATAATTACAATAAAATGCTTGAAAAGTTAGGTCAGTAATCCAAAATATAATATAAAGGGGGCATAAGATTTGTCCCTTTTATTAAAACCATTTTATTTAACATAATATCTATTATAGGACAAAAAGATTTTAAAAATTAAATATTAAGACTCCTTTGTTTATAACTTCCGGCGTGGCCGGATGCATTTGATTGTAGTCAAAATAAATTATCGCTATTTTTGCATTTTATACTATACTGGTAATTTATATCGTTTTGTTTAAAATTATAATGAAAATTAAATGTCCATGTTGAAATTATTGATGATTCAGGCCGATATTGCAAATGAGTTGGATACGATGGCCACAGAAACTGCTGATGGAATTTCCATTAAGTTTTTTGATTTAGCCCTTAAAGGCGGTTGGATTATGGTTCCAATTCTCTTGCTTTCATTTATTGCTGTTTACATTTTTTTCGATCGCTATTTTGCCATTAGAAAAGCGGGACAATTTGATGCCTCTTTATTGGATAAAATTAAGGTTTACATCACAAACGGGAAAATTGATGATGCCCTCATGCTTTGCCGCACCAATTCCAATCCGGCTTCAAAAATGCTTGAAAAAGGAATCAGTCGCATTGGCCGGCCTTTTGGTGATGTGAGTGCTGCCATTGAAAATGTTGGCAATCTTGAGATTGCAAAACTTGAAAAAGGTCTTCCTGCGCTTGCCTCAGTAGCCGGAGGTGCGCCTATGCTTGGATTCTTAGGAACTGTTATGGGGATGATTCAGGCGTTTTACGACATGGCAAATGCAGGCAACAATATTGACGTAACAATCTTATCTACAGGCATTTATCAGGCGATGGTGACTACCGTAGCCGGACTGATAGTTGGAATTATCGCCTATTTTGCTTATAATATTCTGGTTACCAACGTGGAAAAAGTAGTATTCAAAATGGAAGCTACCACCACTGAGTTTATGGATTTGCTTAATGAACCTGTTTAATCGATTCAAATGGCTTTAAAACGAAGAAATAGTGTAAATGCTTCTTTCAGTATGGCATCAATGACTGATATCGTCTTTTTGCTGCTCATCTTCTTTATGATAACATCAACTTTGGTGGCTCCCAATGCACTAAAACTGTTGCTGCCTCAAAGCAACAACCAGACAGCAGCAAAAGCAATTACAACCATCTCAATAACAAGGGATTTGAAATACTACGTCAACGATGAGGGCAAATTACGCCGTGTTGAATTTCGCGAAATCGAGCCCTTTTTACAAAATCGGTACGGTATTGGTAATGATGATATCTATATATCACTTCATGCTGAAAAATCAGTACCATGGGAAGAAGTGGTAAAAATAATGAACATTGCACGAAAAAATAAGTATAAAATGATTGCAGCTACTGCGCCGGAGAGTTAATGAGATATTTTGAAAAACATAAGGAAGGAATCATTGGAACAACTATTTTCCACATTATTGTTCTGTTGTTGCTGATTTTCATGGGTTTCTTCACCCCTCTCCCACTGCCCGGAGAAGAAGGAATTTTAGTGAATTTTGGCGACAGTGAGCAGGGTTTGGGAGATATTGAGCCGGCTCCGCAGCGTCGTCAGTCCGAACCACCGCCGCCAACTCCCAGCGAACAGACTGTAACCCCTCCACCTCCCCAGCCTGCCGCTCCGCCAGTGGCAAAGACTCAGTCTGCCAAAGAAGAGGCTATGACTCAGGATTATGAGCAAACAGCTGCAATTGAAGCAGCAGATAAAAAGAGAAAAGAGGAAGCCCGGCAGCGTCAGTTGGAAGAGCAACGGAAGCAAGCCGAAGCAGAACGCCAGCGATTGGCAGAGGTTGAGCGCCAACGTCAGGCAGAGATTGAGCGGCAGCGTCAGGCCCAACTGGAACGGCAACGCCAGGCTGAGCTGGAGAGGCAAAAACGCGAAGAAGAGCAGCGCAGAATAGCTGAAATCAATTCCCGTGCACAAGGCGCATTTGGAGGGAATGCCGATGGACCGGGCGGACAGGGTACCGGAAGAGACCCAAATCAGGGAGTCACTTTTCCCGGAGGAAATCAGGGAGTGCCAACAGGCGACCCCAGTGCAGGAACCTATGGGCCCGGTGGCAGTGGTTCAGGAGATCAGGGAACCGGCGTATCTTTTGACCTTTCAGGGCGTTCAGCACGGTCATTGCCCAAACCGCCTTATCCCGGCGATGATGAAGGTGTTGTAATTGTTAAAGTTACCGTAGATAAAAACGGAAATGTGACGGCTGCCGACCCCGGAGCCAGAGGCACAACCATTATGAATCAAAGATTTTGGAATGAAGCGCGGCAAGCAGCACTGAAAGCCAAATTTAATGTGGACAACAATGCTCCTGCATTTCAGCAGGGAACCATTTCCTATCGCTTCAGACTGAATTGACCATTTTTTTCAAGGCAGTCTTTTTGAAGCTCTTCACGTATAAATCCTTTTTCCTCAATCATCTGTTTTTCTTCTTATCACAAAATTAAAACAACCCCTCATAATATTTCAAATCCTCAAAAATTCCGCCGCCAGTTCTGAAAAACTCGTCATNNCATCATTTTATTCCAGTTCAGGTAATTTTGCTGCCCGTTGCTTTCCAGCAATCCGATATCGTCCAGCCCGGGAAATGTGTTCAATCGTGCGGCAATGCTTTTGTTCCACTCCACCAACACCGGATTTACGGTCAGATCGGCACAAAAGCAGGGAATTTCGTGCTCTTTTGCCGTTTTTGCAATTTTTAAAGTCATGCTCAGGGTTTTTGCAATGGGCTTCAGGGCAAATGCCCGGTAGCCCATTTGTACCCGTTTCAAAGCATCAGCCTCGGTATGGGCGGTTTCATCGGAAGCCAGCCGCACGGGAATACCGGTTACATCAAGCTCCAGCTCCTCCGGATAGGGTTCCTCAATGATGGCTATCTGGTCTAATGCACCAATTTTGTCGGCATGCTCCAGAAATGAGAGAAAAGTTTCCTCATTTTCGTACCTGCCGTTGGCATCCAGATAATAAACCAATTTCCCGTTTTCGGTATAAGGTGTCTGAAAATGACTTAAAGCCCGATGAATTTCGGATAAACGCCTCTTATCCTTTTCAAGCATCTCCTTTTGATTTCCCGACTGGCCAATTTTTATCTTCAGAAAAAAATAGCCGCTGCCGGCAATTTCCTTCAGCTCTTCGGGAGATGTTCCGTAGGAAATGAGAGGGATGGAAGCAATCTTTTCGTGACGCTGTGAAAGGGCTGAATGATACTGTTCCGGAATCATTCTGTCAAATTCAGAAATGCCGTTTTCTCTGGCATAGAGAATCCAAAGTGCATTGTCAACCGGAACAAGAGCATTGAGTGTGAATGTTTTGCGAAGATCGGCTTTCCCTGTAATTTTTTTCCCGAAAGCGTGAATTTCTTCTAAAATATTTTCCTGCAAAGAGATTGGATTGTCAAAATCCATCCCTCGAATCATTTCTAATGCTCTTTCAGTGATGGCATACATCATCCGGTTTCCATCGGTTTCTGAATTATTTTGAAAAATTTCACTGTCTGACCATAAAACACTTTGCGTTCCCAAGCCAATGGTATGATATCCGCCTGAACCGGTGAGCCGCACCACACTTTGCCACAGCTCGGTCAAATATCCGCCTTTAAAACCAAAAGGCTGAATCAGGGGTTCTTTCTCCACAGCTGAAAGAGCATTTGTGATTTTCACTTTCCGTTTGTTAAAACTTTTACAGGAAAATGGCAATAAATTTAATGAGCCCAAGAGGCAGAATGCTCCTGAACTCATTAAAAACTCTCTTCTTTTCATGACCGATTAATAGGTTGAATGTTCAAACATTGAGCTTCCACGGCTCACGATATTCGTATGAAAGCAACTTATTTGCTTCTTCACAATTTGTTACAATCTCTTTTTCGGCATCCCAGTGCAAGGTTTGTTTCACATGTAGTGAAATTGTTGCCAGGTGGGCCATATTTGTCGAAAGATGTGCTTCCTCCAATGAAACCATAGGCATTTCACGCGATTTCACACAATTGAGGAAATTGCGGACCAAATTTGCCCCCGGATTGGCATAAGTGCCATCAATTAGCTTCCCGTCTCCTGCACCGGGAACCTCGTAGGTTTCGGCATCCATTAATTTATCCCAGGTTTGAAACTGCCCCTTAGAGGTCGGTGCAATTCTAAATCCATTGTTCCCTGCAATATAAAGTGTCCCGTCCGTTCCCCTCAATTCAAGAAAACCTTCATTTAACAAACTGCCTGAACTAGCTTCCAACTGTGTAAAGGTTGCCATTACCCCGGAGGGAAATTCAAATATGGACTGCATCGTATCCGGTATGGTNNGCTTTTTCGTTTAACAACCAGCGGATCAGATCGAGGGAGTGTACCCCGTTATTGAGTATCTGGTTGTCATATTCTTCCCACCAGCGAAACATATAGGGCGCAATGTTATATTGATAGGGGCGGTAAGGTTTGGGGCCAAGCCACATGTCCCAATCAAAGTCCTTTGGCGGGCGTTCGGGGTTCATCTTGCCTATACCGTTGGGGTACATATTGGATACATGGTTGCTCATGGCAAAGGTTACTTTACCGATCTTCCCCGCGGGTACCTCCCTGGCAAGCTTTTGGTACGTTCCTGAACCACGCCTGTTCAAACAGACCCCTGCCACCTGGTTACTCTTTTCCCATGCCTTAATAATGGCGCGCCCTTCGTGAATGCTCTTGGTCAGCGGCTTCTCTACAAAAATATCCTTCCCCGCACTCATCGAATCAATTGCCTGTAGCGGATGCCAATGGTCGGGCGTACCGATATATACTGCATCGATCGATTTGTCCTCCAAAAGCTTACGGTAATCTTTATACCTTCCTACCTGGTTCGAGAAATTTTCTCCCATTTTTGGGATTTGCGCAGGACGGGTTTCGATGTATCGCGGATCAACTTTCGACCGGTCGCGAGTGATGTAGGGTTCGTAAACATCGCACAGTGCAGCTACTTCGCAGTCTGGTTCATTCATAAACTCGTGCATTACCTGTGAGCCACGGTTTCCAACTCCAATAAACCCGACTCTGATTTTATCATTTGCTCCCAGTATTCTGGAATAGCTTTTAGCGCTCACCTGATTTGCACCAAGAGTTAGCCCTGCCGCAACCATGCCGGTTTTTGACAAAAAGGTGCGGCGGTTTGTTTTGTTTGAATTTTGACTCATTTTTATTGAAATTTTTTAAAATTTGATTTTTTTACTGCCCTTCCTGGCTTTCTCCATTACTTTATCCATAGATATCGGTTTGCCGCCTGTCTTCTTGCTTTCTTCGGCAGCTTCCATAAAGGCTAAAATTTCCAGTGTCTCTTCGGGCCGAACCGGTAAGGCTCCAGTGTCAAAGTACCGGACAATCTCCTTCAGCAACGGGTCATAGCCGTTATAGGTGCCCAGAGGTTTAATTCCCTTTTCACCATAAACACATCCGCCATAACCCGATTTCCCTTTTCGTATTCCGCGGAATGTCCCCACCCGGTTTCCTTCCCAGACACCGACAACTACCTCGTTGTCGGGAGTGAATGCCCTGGTAACGGTTTTACATCCTGTTCCCATTGCCGTAAACAATGTCTCCACACCATGAATCCCGTACCAGAACAGGTCGGGATGAGTTTTTTCCAATGATGCCGGACTGAATGCATCTGCACCAAGCACCTGCCCAACCTCACCGCTCAGCACTTCATCCATGCCCTGAATATAGCGAAGTGATGATGCTGAAAAGAGAGGAACACCATAAAATGCAGCGGCATCAAAAATCGCCATTGCTTCCGCCAGGGAGGCGGTCATGGGTTTGTCGATAAACATACGCTTGCCGGCTTTCAAAACCGGAAGCGCCTGCTCAAGGTGGCGGCGCCCATCGTTGGTTTCAAGCAGAACCACGTCCACTTTGGCAAGCATCTCCTCAATGGATTGGAAAATTTCCACGCCCATCTCCTGAATTTGTTTGGTATAGCCCTCAATTCGCTCAACCGATGAAGGAATGTCAAGACTGCCCTGCGGATATGCTGCCACTACTTTATAGCCCAAAAAGCTGTCGTCTGCATTTTCGGCATTCAGCGACTTGGTGAACGCAATGCTGTGTGAAGTGTCCAGCCCGATAATGCCAACTCTTTTCCCCTGAGCAGCATTTTGTCCGGATGTCTGACCCATAACTGACGCACCCAATGAAATACCAACACCGGTTAATGCGCTTGTTTTTAAGAAATCTCTTCTGTCAATCATCTCTTTAAAATTTTAGTTGATTTTTAAATATAGCATGACTTTTATCACTTTTTACAAGATTATCATGTCATTTTCACATCCTCTCTTATCTGAAAACTTTGAAATGCCTAAATTACAGAATCTTTTCTTTTTACGGATATTTTTCCTTTACATTTTATTTCAAACTCAGATTCAGGGAAATTCCGGCTTTAATCCACCTACCGGGCTGCACCACATTTCCCAAATCGAAATAATGCACATTGAACAGATTATTGGCTGAAACATAAAATTGCACTGAATTTAGCTGATAAACAATTTTTGCATGAGTTAGCCAAAAAGAGTTGTATGGGTTTTCTACAGTAGCTCCTTCTGATGTGACCAAGCCAAAAGTTCCCTCCCTTTTCTGATAAATAAAGGCTATTTCTGATGAAAAATGTTTTATAAAGGACTGGTTGACAGAAGAAACAAGTTTATGACGAATATTGTCCAGCACATAGTAGGAAATCAAATCCTCTTCCTGTTTCTGCTGATTATTAAAAAAATAGCTAAGTCGTATGTTGTCAGGTGAAAATATCTTCAGATGAAGTTTGGGCTGATACTGAATCTGAATCTCGGTTCCCTGACTAAAAATCCGGGTGTGGTTCATTGACTGCCAGAATTTGTCACTTTCTGATTCCTTTACCCAATCAATCAGATTTTTTCCGGTGCGGTGAAAAATTACGCCATGTCCCTGCAAAAACGCCAGGTCATATTTTATTCCGAACTCTGCCGCAGATGTTTTTTCGGGCTTTAATTCCGGATTACCGCGGTTAACGGGGCCTGAATAATACAAATCAGTAAACGTGGGCATTCTCATGGAGCTGTTCCACGATGCAAACAATTTTACAGCTGGAGAAAACCGGTAGCTCACATCAATTCCCGGAAAGAAATTTATCTCCCTGTTATCTGAAACGGAGTTGCCCATTATTCCTGCTGAAAAATTCCAGTTGTTTGCAAAAACAGTATGCTCCAGGAAAAGCGAAGCGATACTTCGTGCTTTTGATTTTGTGTAAAATGCATCTTCATTCTTCACTTTAATAT
>MTKW01001219.1_pt1 | contig 16885 bp, 18 predicted proteins | sample 1042761 | NCBI WGS metagenome assembly MTKW01 (sample SAMN06205366, study PRJNA360243) | anaerobic digester metagenome | biome: Wastewater treatment plant; feature: Anaerobic digester sludge; material: sludge; isolation source: anaerobic digester fed with sludge from wastewater treatment plant ... | reverse complement strand
AAGTCCACGCCGTAGACAGGGCTTGGAAACGGCTTGCTGTAATCCAGGGCTTCGATGAAGTAATTGTGATCAGGACGTGCTTTGACGAAATTAGTAGTTTCCACGTCCTTTCTGGACGGAAGGCCCATACCTGTATTGAGGACAATCTGCTGAGCTTCTTTGCTTGCAAAGAACTTCAGCACTCTCCAGGACAGATCCGGATTCTTGGCGCCTGCCGGAATGGCCCATGCATTAACAAACGCCACGTTCACCCGGGATTTGCCTTTTGGAAGGGGCCTGATTACATAGTCTATGTTTGCATTCTGAAGCTCTACTGTAGTAGACAGGCCCCCCATGAGCATGGCGACTCTACCTGCGACAAAAGGCGCTGATTGCGGCCTTCCGAACTGCATGGCCTGGGTCTCAGTGGGCACGGACTTGTCAACTACACACATCTCATGTAGGAACTTGATAGCTTCTATGCTCTCGGGCATTCCCAACAGAGACTGCCCTTCCACAGTACAGAGCCCACCATTATTCTGCATCAGGAAATCAGTGAAAGCGTCCATATACTTCCTGAAATAGAATCCCCACTGGTCAGCGTGTCCGTCACCGTCCAAGTCTTTTGTCATTTTCTTGGCTATAGCTTTAAAGTCGTCCCAGGTCCAATCAGCGTCAGGTATCGCGACGCCGGCTTGTTCGAATAGCGTCCTGTTAAAGAACATCACCTTGCTGGTTATGTCCCTTGGCATCGCGTAAAACTCGCCATTGTATGTAAGGGCATCCGAAACGACAGGGTAGACCTGTGCCATCTCATCCTTGTAGTCTTCTTTTACGTAGCGGTCAATGTTCATGATAGCGCCCTTATTGGCGAATATCGGTATCTTGTCCATAGCTATCATCATTGCATCGGGAAGATCAGCGCCTCCGGCAATCATGACAAGCATCTTGTCAGCATACTTGCTTCCAATCTGAAGATACTCTAATTCCAGATCCGGATTTAGTTTCTCGAATTCAGCCTTCAACTGGATCAGCGGTTGCGAAGTAGTAAAATCCCACCATGAGATTACCTGGACCTTAGTCTTCTTTGTTGCAGCCTCCAACGCTACACACATGGACAACGCGAGCGTGAAGATTACAACGAGAGCCAGTGTCCTTCTAATAGAAGGTCTCATTTCTTCTATTCCTCCCTCTTGATTCAGTCAATCTAGCCTCCGACGACACGACAGCCATGGCCTTGTGAAGGCCTGGGGCACTTATCTATCACCTCTTCTCACCGTTAATGCTTAGCAAGAGAAGCGGGAATTATCTTCCTCCAAGGCCGCTGGTGAGGATTCCCGCCATAAAATACCTTTGGAAGCACATAAATATCACTATGAGAGGGATGATGGACAGCGTGGTCGCAGCCATCAGAATATCCCAACTCGATTGCACATTAGTCTGGAGGTATGTCAGGCCTACCTGAATCGGCATTTTTAGAAAATCGTTAATCACTACGTTGGGCCATAGGAAGCTGTTCCACTCCGTCTTGAACCCTATGATTGCAATAGTGGCTATAGCAGGCTTCGAATTGGGCATGATGATATTCCGCCAGACACCCCAGGGTGAACATCCGTCAATCAGGGCTGCCTCTTCCAATTCCCTGGGAATACTGAGGAAATGCTGCCGCATGAAGAAGATGTTAAATACCAGGCTTGCGCTGAAGATTGGAGGGATGATAAGTGCAGTGTACCTGTTAATCCAACCGAGTTTTCGAACCAACGCGTAACGGGGAATAAGGGTAACATGGCCAGGTAACATCATTACGCCAAGGAGCAACATGAATATAAAGTCCCTACCCTTAAACTGAAGCCTTGCAAAGGAATAAGCTGCCATGGAGGCAAGAGTGATTGATATTACAGGCACTGTTGTAGCCAAAAAGAGTGAGTTTACTAGAAATCTGTGAAACGGAAGTACACTTAAGGCCTTTCGATAGTTGTTAAGGGTAGCCGGGTTAGGTATCAGATCTAAAGGGTTACCGCTGTATATCTGACTGCGGGTCTTGAATGAGGCTGTGACTGACCAGACAAACGGGAATATCATGACGATGGCTACCAGAATTAAGATCGCATACAGGACAGCAATGTGTAACCTCTTCTTGCGCTTCACACTGTTTCCTCCCCTATGAAAGTCTAGAAACCGATCTCTTCTTTCCTTCGCCTTGCAGCAAATTGAATCAGGGTTATCACAAACAGTATCACAAACAGGATCCATGCCATTGCGGAAGCGTACCCCATCCTGTACCTTTGAAACGCTTGGGCATAGATATAATAGAGAATCGTATTAGTGCTGCCGCCCGGCCTGCCTTCAGTCATGACGTATACAGCTTCAAAGAGGTTGAAAACCTCGATAATCAACATGATTGTCGCAAAGAAGGTGGTATTCGAGAGGAGTGGAACAGTGACATATCTGGTTTTCTGCCACCCTGTAGCGCCGTCTATTTCCGCCGCTTCATACAGTTCGTTCGGGATGTTCTGGAGGCCGGACAAATACATGANNCCAGCGCGGCAAGTTGCTTACCCCGACGAGTTTCAGTATAGCGTTAAGCACACCCTGATCCGGATTGAATATCCAAAGCCAGACCATACCAATGGCTATAGTCGATGTGATAGATGGCATATAATATGCTGCACGGAAGAAGCCAATCCCGGGCAGTTGTTTGTTTAAGGCCATTGCCATAGCCATAGCAAAGACTATGCCAAGAGGCACTATAGCCACAACGAAGTAGACCGTATTGTAAAGGCACTGAATGAATGATTCATCTCTGAAGGCTCGTGCGTAGTTCGCAAACCCGATCCACCTGGCGGGTGTTAGAAGATCCCAGCTTGTAAATGATATATATAGTGAGTAGACCAAAGAGCCATAAACGAAAATCCCAAGTCCGATGAGAGCCGGCAAGATGAAGGACCAAGCGGTTAATGTCTGTCTTACCTGGCGTGCACTTCCACCGAGACGTTTCATCAAACCATCCCTTCCACAGTCTGCATTCACGCGTTTTATCGTTCCAGCGTGACTCTGAAACGATATTGATCGCCTCTGTATATTGAGATAGTGTGTTCTATGGGTACGCGCTCTCTGGAAAACGACACACGTTCCAGTTTGAGAACAGCTTCTTGGGCGTCAATCTCAAGNNTCTACAAGCCCATATATTGAGACATTATCAACGATATCGTCATAGATATCTGCGAACGGTTCATAAGGTATTCTTAGGAGTTCAATCGCCATCGGTTCGTTGTCAGCCAGCCTCAGCCTCTCAACCCTAATAGTGAGCGCATTGCTGTCGTCCAGCTTGAGCTGCTCAACCGGCCCTTTCACAATTTCCTTCTTCAGGACTCTCGCGCCCGGGGTAAACCCTCTCATCTTCATATCCTCACTGAAGCTATAGAGCTTCGACAGATCCCACTGGTGCTTTGCGGCGCGAACAAACGTACCTTTTCCCTGGCGCGTAGCGACCAAGCCCTCATTCACTAATAGATGAACCGCCTGTCTTACTGTAATCTTGCTCACTCCGTGAAACTTGGCCATCTCAGCTTCTGTCGGAAGCTGGTCCCCTGGCTTGAGTTGATTTTGAGCAATCCGGGCACGCCAGTATTGACAAACTTGAACGTAAAGGGGTATGTTACTTTCCCTGTCAACTCCGGCAATATGCATCTTCGTCACAACTCTCCCATTTTATGTCATTATGTATCTTGAGCACTTGTTCTTAGNNTCAAATTCCTTCTTATAACGAGAAATAATTCCAAGACTGCGCGTGAGATTTTCGGTGAATTGTGGAAGGCCTAGACGAAAAGGCGGCTAGAGATTTCCGCCCATAGTTGTTCAATGGCTTTGGCTGCGGTGATTTGTGAAACCCGGCTTGTGTGCCCAGGCGAGATGATTGGCTCACCTCTTGCAAGGGTCTTGACCACTTCCTCGTCAAATGGGACTCTCCCTGCCACATCAATGTTGTGTGTACGGCAAAACTCCTCAATATCCGCTGAGATCCGGTAGTCTAGGTCGTACTTATTAATACACAGCACTACCTCAACACCAAAGCCATCTGCGAGAGTGTATAGTCGTTCCATATCATGGATACCTGCGACTGTTGGCTCTGTCACGATAAGGGCCAAATCCACGTCGGACATTGAGGATATCACGGGACAGCCTATACCCGGAGGCCCGTCACATATGATCAGGCTGGACTCAAGGGTTTCAGCGATGCGACGAGCCTCGCGCCTTACCTCCATCACTAGCTTGCCGGAGTTCTCTTCTGCCACACCGAGCTTGGCGTGAACAAGCGGCCCGTAGACAGTATCAGATACAAACCACCGGCCTGCAATGACATCCTTCATGCTTATGGCTTGATTAGGACAGATATGAAAGCATACAGCACAACCTTCACATGAGATGGACTCTATCTTGATATGCCCTTCATGCTCGGCAATAGCATCAAAGCGGCATACCTTTCTACACGCTCCGCAGTTGTTACACTTCGCGGAGTCGAGAGTAGCCCTTCTGAGGCCGAAGAACTCATTTGTCTCTCTTACATTAGGCTTTAGTATAAGATGGAGGTCCGCAGCATCTACATCGCAATCTACCAGGACAGTTGTCTTACAAGGAAAAGAATCCTTTGCCAAGCCTGCAAAAGCCCCGACTATAGTAGTTTTCCCGGTGCCTCCTTTGCCGCTGATAACCAGTAATTCCTTCACGGCGATTTCGTCCCTTCAAATACTGTTCCTATTCCACCCCTAAACCCGTTCCGCTGTAGCACAGATTTCATGCCACAGATCCTGAAATGCCTTCTTTACCTCAGGAAACTCCTCTATGAGCCTTCCGCCCTTGGCATAACATGCAGCGTATCTTCGGTCGAATGGGATTTCGGCAAGTATGTGTATGTTCTCTGCCTTGCAATAATCCACCAACGTGCCGTTCCCTAAACCCGCTCTATTGATCACCACACCAAATGGAACTTGCAGTTCGCTCACCATATCAACTGCGAGTGTAAGATCATGGAGTCCAAATGGGGTAGGCTCTGTAACCAGCAAACAGAAATCGCTGCCACTCACTGAGGCCACAACCGGACATGAAGTCCCCGGAGGGGCATCAATGATCGAAATTATATCCTCAGGCATATTCTGCTTATGATTCTTCACTGCTTTCACAACCGGTGGGGCAAGCGGACTCCCTATCTTCAACTTACCATGTATATGGGATATCGCTCCTGCACGGCCCCACTCAACTACCCCGATTTCCAGTGGCTCTTCTCTGATAGCGCCTGTAGGGCAAAGCAATGTACATCCGCCACATCCATGGCATAGCTCGGGAAAAGTCAATACATGCTTTCCCAAAGGCAAGATAGCGTTGAAAGCACAGATTTCTCCGCAGCGTCCACATCCGGTGCATTTCTCCTCATTCACAACAGGTACAGGCACAGTCACTTTGGCACGACCCTCAAGTACAGGTTTAAGAAACAGGTGAGCATTGGGTTCTTCCACATCGCAATCCATGAGACAAACCGGCTCTGTTTCTGCAAGGGTCAAAGTCAGGTTCACTGCGATCGTGGTCTTACCTGTTCCACCCTTTCCGCTGGCTACTGATATGATCATATGGCATCCCCGCTTGCGACTGTATAATCTCCGGTTATCCGCTTACTTGACTGTCTGATATTCAGGCGGACTCATACCTTCAGCATGATTTCACTCCCGAATCGGCGGTGACTCATGAACTGAACGCATAAAGCTGCATCCAACCCTAGACTCACTCTTTCCCGCATCCACCGCCATCGCCGTGATCCTCATGGTGTCCGCATTCGTGGTTGTCCGTACGCTCACCTTTTCCGTGTTCACAAAGGCTTTCCCCGCCCCTCAGGGTACCGGCGGCAAAGGCCTTGGCCACCTCATCAACAAGTCCGGTCGCTCCCACGACAGTCTGGATGTTTTTCCCGGCAAACAGATTCTGAGCTCTCATGCCCATTCCTCCTGCGATAATGCAGGAAACCCCTAGGTTTGACAGATATTCAGGCAGAAAACCTGGTTCGTGTCCTGGATTGGGAATGACAGACTTGTCCATGACGGACCCGTCCTTTGCATCATATATGGTATATTCAGGACATCTCCCAAAGTGCGGTGCTACCATAGATCCCTCTGTCGCTATGGCAATCTTCATTTAAGGGCGCCTCCTTTACAGTCTTTTCACGTCTTATTAGCCTTCATTGGCTTTGCAATGCTCATTGCTATTCTTGGACTTAGCAAAATCCATGTTAATGATGCACTCAGCAATTTCAGCGTCAACTCAACAAACAACCCTGCCTGGGCTTGCAGATAGCTCTACGACATGTTAAGCCCGGTATGCGAGTCTGTCGTAGCCCCGGAAACCTGGGTTAATGTCCCTTCCTTATAGGCTGTAATAGCGCCGCGGACTGTACCTGAATCCATGACAAACACCTTAATCCCCGCTGCCTCCAGGGCTCGGGACGCATTTGGCCCCACATGCCCTGTAATGACCGCGCTGACTTCACAGCCGGCAAGAAACTGAGCGCTCTTGATACCTGCTCCGCCTAACGCAGTCGTGCCTTCGTTTTGCTCAACCCTGTGTTCTTCTGTATCAAGGTCAACAATAACGAAATACTTACATCGTCCAAAACGAGGGTCAAAGTCTGCGTCCAAGTTCTTGTCCTGCGCAGTTATTGCTATCTTCATTCTGGGACCTCCTTATTCACAATTTCAGTCCACCTTATTCCGGAACGCATCGCTTCACTGTCATATTCCTCTACGCGACCTAGGTCACAGAATCTGGCTAACTCGGGATCAAGCGGTAAGGCGCCCAGATAGGGTATCCCTGAGGATTCTGCCAGTTCTTCTCCCCTGCTAGGCCCGAATAGATAAAGAGTCTCGCCACATTGTGGACACACTGCATAGCTCATGTTCTCGATGAGTCCCAGGATCTTGACATCCATCATTGAAGCCATTCTCATAGCTTTCTTAACAATCATTGCTGCGACATCTTGAGGTGATGATACAATCACCACGCCGTTCAACGGTAGAGATTGCATGACAGTAATGGGGACATCTCCGGTTCCCGGAGGCAGATCCACGATAAGATAGTCGAGTTTTCCCCAGATTACATCTGTCCAGAATTGCTTTACGGCACCTGCGATTAGAGGGCCTCGCCAGATCACCGGGTCATCCTCATTCTTGAGAAGAAGATTGAGAGACATGACTTCAATACCTAAGTCGCTCTTCACAGGAAGAATCCCGAATTCCATAGCTTCTGCGGAGGACTTAATACCAAACATTTTCGGTATGCTAGGCCCTGTGATGTCAGCGTCAAGCAAGCCGACTCTATAACCTTCTCTCGCCAGCTTCACCCCTATAAGAGCAGCAACTGAGGATTTCCCTACACCTCCTTTACCGCTCATGACAGCTATAACCTGGTTTATGCTGTTGAAATCACTTTCGGGAAGAGTCTCAATCCATTGCTTCATCTTGCAGCCGGAAGCCTCTTCCTTTTCGCCAACGTCCTTCGTCCCTTGCTCCACAAAAAGTCGCCTCCCACCCCATATACGCTGGACATTTCTCAAGTATTCAGGGGACGAGCGCAGATGCCTCGCCCCCTTCTTGAACATAGAAACGCCTCCCAACGATAATTGCGTATCCTATTCGTCCTTATCTGTACTGTCTGTTTTCTGCTTGCCTAATTCGTTTAGACGTCTTTCGACAGCCTCCAGCTCTTCCTTAAGCAATGTGGTTTGTTCCTTTAGAAATGAGACCTCATGTTCAGTCGTGGCCTCAGCCTCATATTCAGGGTCATAGCCCGGATATGGGGTACCGTAGGCAGGAACTCCCTGAACGACTGGATAAGGATAAGCGGTTCCAGGTTGACATGTGGGAACTGCCCATTCAGGGTGGCAAAATTGCATCCAACTGGCTCGGCCAGGCATTCCATACATTCGCCCACGGCCTACGCCTCTGCCTAAGCCTCGGCCCCAGCCTCTGCCTAACCCTCGACCCCACCCTCTACCTCTCCCGAATCCTGCTCCTTTGAATCCGGGCTGAGGGTTCATGTACCCAGCCCCAGGAAATCCAGCACAGTATCCTGCAGCCCGTCCGGTTCTCGGGCCAAAACCAAGAGGTCCTATTCCGTCTCCTCGTGGCATATCGCACACCTCCTTCGTTCTGTAGAATCTCCTGTGAGATTAGGGGATCCTTCTTTCGTGGGCTCAGAAGACCCACAGTAAGTAAACACCAGAACCTGACAGCAAAACCATCAGGGCCTTCCTCTTTCAAAAAGGCACTTATCGAATAATGAGCATATGCTCACTTATAGTATACCCATGATTATGAGCATATGTCAATAACTAAGCAAAAAAAATAGACACCCAACTGTCGATTAAGCGTCTATCCCTTGCATTCATTGCTATTTCTTAGATAGCAAACCTAGTCACTCTTGGTTCCAGCCCCTGCCTCTGCGGCCCCACGGCATATTGCCAAATCCGTGTCCTTGGTTGTCTGTCCGCTGCACGTTTTCGTCGCCACATTGAGGACATGTCATTTCAATGCCGCGCCCGCCGGTTCCAAAAGGAACTTCAAAATCATGATCACACGCCCTGCACTTGAACTTGCGCATTGCCACTCTGTAATTGCCACCTTCAATACGAAGAGCCCGTCCTTCTACAAGCGCCCTTGCAATTTTCTCCCTTGCGGAAGTAAGATCCCTTTGAAAGGTAGGACGGGAAATCTGCATTATGTCCGCACATTCCTCTTGCTGCAAGCCTTCAAGATCCTTTAGGCGAATCGCTTCAAGCTCCTCTACAGTCAGCACCTCTTCTTCCAACTCCCGAAGCGGCGCTCCTGCCGGTTTGAACACAGTCACATCAGGCACGAATCCTACGCGTCTGCACTTTGGGGGCCTTGCCAAGTTATTCGCCTCCGATTAAGTCATTTCCACTTGTGTATTATCTACTCAATTCGAGCATATACTCTCGAGCATATACTCGTCTCGTGTTCAATGAGGCAAGTCATCCGGGTTGCGCGCAGCCGGCATTACTTTTCCGGCGTATCAATCATATGTTCATAATTATCATAGGCTTTCTGTAGTCGTGCGTCAAGCCGAACCGTCGCACCACGAAATTCCTGATTGGGCATACCTGTCCCTTTGACATACTGCTGACTGAAACGGGCTATCCTAGGCATAGCTATGAAATGAATGGCAAGGATTGATGCCTTCATCGCCAGATGAATTCGGGACTCTCTCCCGGTTGGGTGCAACAACCGGTAGCGAAGAGGCCTGCAAAATCCCATCCCGAACAAGCAAGGTAGAGTAATTGCAGACTAAAGAAGGATTTGAGATTTGCCGTTTACAGTGCTACTCTGGAAATAGAATATTCACATTGCCTAACGCAGTATCAATATGCTGCTCCATAGCGCAATGTCACTTGTGAGAGAAGGTAGATATTGATGTCAGGTATATATGCGCTCCTTGGCACAGCTGCAATTGCAGCCGCAGCCCACGCTTTGCTGCCGGATCACTGGCTACCGTATATCTTGTCGGCAAGAGCGAGAGGCATGTCCACAAAACAGACAGTGGCCATGACTGCTGCCGGGGCAGTCGCGCATCTGGTTTCCACTGTAATAGTGGGATTGCTTTTTTCCTTTGCAGGGACTGTAGTAGCTACAAACGTCAGCGCAGGATTGGAGCGGATTGTCGGATTTGTCGTCATCGGGCTTGGTGTCTATTTCCTCTTTAAGGGTTGGTCCAAATACCGAGGACGTCACCAGGATCAAGATAACCATACGCAGCAGGAAGAAACCCACAAACATTGCCACTCCCACGTAACAGCAGGCTCCACGTATGGATTGGGCGTAATCCTCGGAGCTCGGCCGTGTGTAGAAGCGATTCCCATTTTCCTTGCTGCAAGCACACGAGGGGTATTTTCATCCCTGGCAGCAATCGGAACCTGGGTGATTACGACCTTACTCGCCATGGTGGGAATTGTTTGGCTTTCATTGCGTGGCCTTGAAACAGCCCGATTCGCCTGGTTTGAACGAAACAGCGAGATTATCGCAGGAATAGTCATTATCGCAGTGGGCATTATCGCTCTTTGTGAATAAAGCTGCTAGATGTCACCACGCTGCAGCCATTCCGTCTTTACGTGGTTCAGAGCCGGAGATGAATCCGCAGGTTTCAGGGTCACGCCAGATCATCTGACCGCCTCCGAATCCGGCAGGTTCATCTGTCACCTCTATCAGGTGACCCATGCCGGACAAGTCACTGATTACCGTAGGATCCAGAGCAGACTCCACTGCCACACGACGTTCTTTCAGGACACGAACGCGAGGAGCGTCAATAGCAGACTGCGGATTCAATGCGTGGTCAATAAGACCGAGGATCACCTGCACGTGGCCTTGGGGTTGCATATCTCCTCCCATGACGCCAAAGGCTGCAAGGGGGGTGTTGTCCTTGGTGATGAATCCGGGGATAATCGTATGATAAGGCCTCTTGCCCGGCGCCAGGCAATTGGGATGCTCCGGTTTAAGTGAGAACCCGCAACCCCGGTTCTGCATGGCAATACCTGTCCCAGGGATCACTATCCCTGAACCGAAGCCCATGTAATTCGATTGAATGAAGGAAACCATCATACCATCGGCATCAGCTGCACAAAGGTACACTGTGTCGCTGTTGGACGGCCTCCCGCAAGTCTTATTACGTTTACGTCGGGTTAGGCTGTCTACTGCCGTCGAACCCTCGGCAACTACTATACTCTCCGGGTCTCCGGGTTCAGGCCAGTCCATGGCCTTCGTTGGGTCAATAAGGCTGCGACGAATAGCTAGATAGTCCTTGTTAAGCAACGCCTCTGTAGGCACATCAGATACCAAAGGATCAGCCACGAAAGCATAGGCATCGGAAAACGCCAACTTGAGCCCTTCAATCACCAGATGAAGCTCATCTTTGGATACGTGTCCGAGCGGGGCAATATCAAAGCCTTCAAGTATGCCAAGAGCAATGAGGGCAACAATACCCTGGCCGTTGGGAGGGATCTCCCATATATCAAATCCACGGTACTTTAGTGAGATAGGCTCTACCCACTCAGCCCGGTGGCAAGCAAGATCCTGATATGTGATGTATCCTCCGGTGGCTCCGGAGTGGCGTGCGATTTTCTCGGCCAGTTCACCCCTATAGAAAGCCTCTCCGTTTGATTCACCGATAAGCCTGAGGGTCTCTCCCTGCTCCGGCAATCGAGACACTTCACCGGGAAGAGGTGCCCGTCCTTGAGGAAGAAACGCCTGGCGGAATTCTTCAAACTCCCCAAAGCGCTTCTCCGCAACCCTCCAGTAGCCGGCAATGACAGGTGGCACCGGATGCCCCATCTCAGCATACTCAATAGCCGGGGCAAGAACGTCTCTAAGGGGCATGGTTCCGAATCGCGTAGCAAGCTCCGCCCATCCTGAGACCACCCCTGGCACGGTCACAGGAAGCCAACCGGTAGCAGGGATGCAATCCAGCCCTCGCAGGGCAGGTTCCTGAACATCTAAGCCCATTGGGGCCCGACCTGAAGCATTGAGCCCATGCAGCTTTGACCCATCCCACACCAACGCGAAAGCATCACCGCCGAGTCCATTAGAGGTAGGCTCAACAACAGTGAGTGCAGCAGCTGTGGCAATAGCCGCATCCACCGCATTTCCTCCCTGAAGAAGCATGCGCATCCCTGCCTGGACTGCCAGGGGATGACTTGTCGCCACCGCTCCCCGCAAGCCCATGACAGGACTACGATGTGAGTTGTAAGGCCGACCGTAATCAAATTGCTTAAACAGAATCAGCTTCCTTTACAGCACGATGGCAGTCAACGAGGGCTTGCAACTACCATTGACTGCTTCTCGTTGTTATCAGGCTACTGTATCCCCAAGTACTCAAGCATCGCGTCTAGGTTGCTTGTTGCCAGACAAACCGTGGAATCGGCAGCACCGTAGTACATCCGTAATTCCCGGGTTCTTCTGTTGGATATGACCCCTGTGGGAAAAGTCATTCCAGGGACGTCCCCTATCCGCTCGTAGGATTTGCGAGGTCCGAAAACCCAATAGTTGCTACGACGAATGACCTTCCAAGGCTCATCAAGATCCAATAAGGCTAAGCCTATCCGGTAAAGGCTGCTTGATGCTGTTTCCCTCACACCGTGGTAAAGCACTAGCCAGCCTTCATTTGTTTCAATGGGTGGCGGTCCCAAACCAACTCCCGAGCAATCCCACCAGCCTGGCCGTGCAGGAAGCAATATCCTGTGATCGCCCCAGTATTTCAAGTCAGGCGAAAATGACATCCAGATATCCGCCTCTCCTCGGATAATCGGACGGTGAATCAGTACATAGCGGTCGCCAATCATTCGAGGAATGAGCGCAGCGTCTTTATGCTCAGGAGGCAACAGTATACCCTTTCTCTCCACAGACTCAAAATCCTTTGTCGTGGCCAGAGACACCGTAGGCCCCCCTGCGGAGAAAGATACGTATGTTATGGCGTACTCCTCCAGGTCTTCCATCCAAACAATTCGCGGATCCTCTATACCCCATTGCTCTTCCTCTATGTCCGGGTCCGGCTGCAAAAAGGGCGCTTCGTCAATTACCCAGTCACTCCTGCCGTCCTTGCTTCGGGCGATAGTCAGATGGGAAAACCCCCGCATATCCTCAACCCTGACAAGGAGAAGTGTTTCGTCGTTATGCTCCACAGCGCCCGGGTTGAAAGTAGCATTGACTAGATACGGCCAGCAGGCCGGTGTCAAAATCGGATTATCTCCGTAACGATCAAAGAGCACATCTGCAGTTTGATACTGAACATCTTCATTCATAGACAGAACCTCCTGTTTCATCCACCTGTGGTATTAGGCCAATGGCAATCTACTGCCAACAGCCAGCAATAAGGCACCCAGGACAGGCTCTGTAGTTCTCTTTTCCCCAAGAATATGATTAGAAGTCAAAGAACCTTACGGCAGCAGGTATTGAACCACCGGTAGGCTGGATCTGCTTGCGGATCCTGTCGAAGACCGGCGCCGGCTCCGCAATGTGTTGGCGGAAAAGACAGTCTGGAGAAGTCAACGTACCAGTTGTCGTGGGCTCCAGATGAGCAGTACAGAACCGGATGATCTTACTTATAGCCTATCAGAGAAGTAATATGTTGTCAATTTTCACACAATCGCACCTCCTGCAGGCAGCGTTTTGACAACATATTTCTCCCTTATTATGCTAAGTGATTATGAGACGGCCGTTCCCTAATACACCACGTGAAAGCGAACAGGGGCACCGCTCTTGCCTACATAATCCGCTGTTTGCGTAGGATGGAAAGGGTCGTTACCCCCTGGCGCCCCTGAAACGGCATGTCCAATATTGAGCATTCATTTTGTGCTACTTTGGATTATACATCCCATGTTGCTGCATGTAGTTGAAGATTCCTTCGCCGTGCTGCTGCTCCTCCTTCTGAATATGCTGCAGCGCTTGACGAATATTGGGGTTTACCGACTCGAAGATCGCTGTATCATAAGTTCCGGACACGTATTTCTCGGTCATCAGCATGTCATTACAGAGCATGGCGTCATTTTGCATGGTCATACCTGCAGTGCCTTGTCCCCCCGGGGACTGCTGCACCTTCCGGCTCATGCCTTGGCCTGCCTGTTGTCCTTGCTGCTGACCTTGCCCTGCCTGGACGTTCACCTGTTGTCCTTGCAGCAATTGGTTAATGGTATTGTAGTGTTGTTGCTCCTGGGAACCGAACTGGTTGAATAGCTGTTTCAATTGAGGATCCTGAGCCTGCTCTGCGTAGTTGGTGTACTTCTCGATGCAGATTTTCTCATGGCTTGACTGGTCCTTCAGTAGTAGTTGCTCCTTTTGGGTAAGTTGAAAACCCACTTGAACCACCTCCAGTTCAAGTGTGGTTCACTTGAGGGTTGTTTATGCACAGGGGAAAACATGATCTCAAGTGTTATCTAATCCCTGCTTTCCGAAGCCAATTTCTCCAGGATGTTTACTGCCTCACACAGTTCAAGCGCCAGGAGATTGTCCTTCAAGCGCTCACGGATGACACTTGAGAGACGCCGGTAATAAGCGAGCTGCTGTTCCTTTCCCCTTTTGAACCGCGTCCAAATACTATTCCCGGCCACCCGTAAATCGCGAATAAGACAATATACGTTATGTAAGGCGTCCGCAGCCTTGAGCGCTACCACGGGTTCCTCTGCCAAACCCGCATGCCAGACAGCTTCTTCTTTTCTGATCTCCCACGGACGAGGAAAACCTCGGGCATCCGTCTTCTCTTCTGTAACTCCACGGACGACCGAGGTAATATCCTCTCCAAACTTCTTTTCCAATTCAATCGCAGTAACAACCGTATCCTCAAGCACATCGTGGAGCAACCCTGCGATGACAAGGTCTTCTTCGTATCCGTACTGTGCCAGAATAGCGGAAACGGCAACCGGATGAGTAATGTACGGGATATCCGATCCCTTTCTGAACTGACCTTCATGGGCACGCAAAGCAAACTCCAAAGCTTCCTGGTAACGACGTGGATCGTAACGATGCGAATTCATGCTGAATTCTTACTTCCTTTCTCTAGTGCGTTCACAGGCAAGCCTCGGCATTAGCGAATCCTAGGGAAGAACATAGTCAAACTTCTTCCTGGGGGCTACAGGTTTTGCCAGGTCATCCATGGGGATCTTGTACTTGGCGCCGATTGCCTCCCAGCTCTCCCCTTTTCTCCACTCATTGATTATGGCATTGACGTTCGCGTTTGCCCTAGAAGCAAGGTTTAGGGCAAATAGGATCTCAGTTTCGCTCATCCCTAAAGACAGCCACTTTTCCACCTGGGCAGGGGGGACATCATAATATGATGTGACAAATGCTATGAAGCTGTCATTTTCGAAATTTGAACCTTTTTTCTTCGATTTGGCCTTCTTGCCCTTGCCCTTCTGTTCAGCTATCTCATCCCAGTCCTGTCCCTTATTCTTCATATCTATGACAGTTACCGGATCCTCCTCGTAGTACCGGGACATGTAAACAGCCGAAAGAAGAACCTTGGGTTCACTGACTGTAGTTCGAGGAAGCGTCGCTTCCACTGTGACAGTGGGAGAAGACGGAGGAGAGTAAAGGTTAGCCACAACCTTGACATCCATACCGAAGAAGGACGCCACTGCGCCTACAAGCAGTGTCTCCTCTAAACTCAACTTAGGCGCGGGAACCGTAATTGAAACGTCTACAGATACTCCGGGACTTGTTTTCGTCTCAGGCGTTTTCGTCCCAGGGGTTAGGGCCTCAGCAATCCCAAAAGCCGGTGCGTGAAGCGAGCCGATGAAGGTGAACATACATATCAAAGCCACTGCAAACAGCAATTTTCTGCTCATTGAATTCCCTCCAAGTTTCAATCTATCCATATTATACCCTGTGACCAGCATAATGCCAATTGAAGCAAGTATCTGTGAAAGGCTTAATGCGCAATTCACATGATTTCAGGTTTGGGAGGACTTGAAATTGGGGCAGAGAATACTACAGTACGCCCAGTGCGACTCACAAGGACCACGTGTCCGGACTGACGTCTGCAAGGGTTATCATCTCATTCATACAAGGAGGTTGCCGAACATGCCAATTGTCCAGATTGAGCTCATAGAAGGTAGGACAGTGGAGCAGAAACGTGTTCTTGCTGAGAAGGTTACCAGAGCAATCGTTGAATCCCTGAGTTGCCCGGAGACCGCAGTCAGCATCATCATGCGGGAGATGCAAACTGACAACTTCGCCAAGGCAGGAAAGCTGTGGTGTGATAAGTAAGCGACAGAACCGCCCTCATTCAATCGCCTGAGAGGCCTGGAAGGAAGCGGCAGGATCAGGACAATGCTGTGCTAGAGAAAGCGCCGACCCCCGAACGGTTTACTCCGGAAGGTCGGCGCAGGCGCTAACTAGTGCCTAGGCAATCTAAGTGGTTTTCCACAGTCCGTGTTTGTCGCAGTATCCTCTTGCGGTGATATCGTCTGCTTCAATTTTGAACATGGCCTCGGGGACATCGCCTGGCTCCAGGAATTCCCGATAAGCCTTCCCGTCAGCGATTACCTGTATCCATTCAATGAAATGATCCGGATCCATCGGATGAGGGATGCTTCCTACCGCAACCTTCACGCCTGTTTCCGTGCGTTCAACCACTGGAACGTGCTTCTCCCTGGAAGCGTCCTGGGTGTTCTCAGTCATGAGCGCCATGGGTTTGCCGCAGCATACCAGCTGACCTGCGCCCTGGTGAATCACCTCGACGATATTCCCACAGATCTTGCATTTGTAAATCTCCAGCCTTTTCGTCATCATGCACCCTCCTATCTACGCATGGTATCTCCCAATATTCCGGTCGCGATAATTAGGCTACTACTTCAGCTTCTTGAAGCACAAGAACCAATCAAGGCAGTAGTAGTCTTCGCCTGCCTTCTCAACGCGTTCTTGCGCGAGCCCACATGAACCGGGTGGCGGGATGATAACGTCATCACCCGGTTGCCAATTCGCCGGCGTAGCTACTCCGTGCTCAGTGGATGTCTGGAGAGCTATCAAAAGCCTCATAATCTCATTTACTTCTCTTCCGTTTGACATAGGGTAGTAAAGAATTGCGCGAATCTTCGATTCAGGGTCAATGATAAATACAGCCCTTACTGCTTGAGTATCACTGGCTGCCGGCTGCAGCATTCCGAATTTCTTGGCCACATCCATCTTTATGTCTTCAATAACCGGGAATTTAACTTCGACACCCTTCATATCCTTGTACACGATCTTCTCTTTGATTGTCCTGAGCCACGCTATGTGACTGAATAGGCCGTCTATTGACAGACCGATGAGCTCACAATTGCGCTTACGAAATTCCTCTTGCATTGACGCGAATGTAATGAACT
>MTKW01002468.1_pt1 | contig 16894 bp, 12 predicted proteins | sample 1042761 | NCBI WGS metagenome assembly MTKW01 (sample SAMN06205366, study PRJNA360243) | anaerobic digester metagenome | biome: Wastewater treatment plant; feature: Anaerobic digester sludge; material: sludge; isolation source: anaerobic digester fed with sludge from wastewater treatment plant ... | reverse complement strand
ACATTGGCAAAGATGGCATTGACGCCCGACGCCGCCAGCAGTTTGGCGGTGTAAGGCCAATCCCCGGGCACAAACCCGACGCCGTCGTGATCCCACACGCCAACCAGCTCGCCCGGACGCGGCGGCTGCACGGCGGCATCGGCGCGCAGAATAAGCTGCCGCTGACGCCGCGCCAGCACAAGCGCCTCCTTCGCGCGGCCATGGACGAGCGCGTCGTTAATCTGCGCGGAAAGCAGCAGAATCTCATCCAGCCAGGTGCGAACCTCCGCCGGGCGCGTGGCAATGGACAACAGCCGGTTGATTTCCGTGACAGCGTGATTCACGCTGACGAACGCGTTGACCCGGTTCGCGTCGCGCACCGCGCGAGTCGCCGCCGGCGCCCAAACGCTGGCATCCCACTGGCCGCACAAAGCCACGAGCATTTCTTTTTTCGCGGTGATATCGTCGCTTAACAGAACGTGCGACATCCAAAACCCGTTGGCGGACGTGACAATCGCCGGCTCCGGCTGCCGGGCGTCGCGCGCGTTATGCCAAAAGGCCGCCACGCGCGCATCCGCGCGCGCCGGGCTTGCCGCCATCAGGCTGGTGGAGTTTTGCCAGATGCGCGGCGGCGCCAGCCACGCGCTGGGGTCCGCGAAAACAATGGAGCGCCAGCGGTCGGGGCGGTCCGCTTTCTGGTAAGGCCCCAGCTTGAAACCCATGACGGCGGCCAAATCGGCGGACGCGCCATAGAACACCCCCAGCTTGCCGCCGCGCGCCAGAAACGCCTTCAGCGCCTTGAGTTCCGCCGCCGGGGGATTGGGATTGTACGGCAGGAGAGCAAACTTGGCATTGGCCAGCGCGCCCTTGGCAACATCGTCATCCGTGATGAGCTGGTGGCCCAAGCCCGCTTCGATGAGAAGCCCGCTGACCCGCGCGGCCGTTTTCTGGGCCACCGCGCGCGTCCCGGCATCCGCGCACGAGGATGTCCCGCTGACAACCACCAGCCCCGCGCCCTCCATGCTCGCCAGCCGCGTAAGCGTCAGCGCCGTATCGCGCGCGTTGTTGCCCTTCCACGGCGAAATGCGAATGCCGTCAATGCGCTCCCAGCCCGTCGGGTTGCCCTCCGCGCCAAAATCACTTTTGGCGAAAACCAGCGTGTGCTGCGCCGGGCTCGTCAGCGGCTTATTCGCCACAAACCAGCCGTTGCCGCTCTTGAAATACAACCCCAGCGTGCGAATCGCATCGGGCTGCGGGCAGGCCACCTCCAGCTCAAAGGCGATGGCGCTGGATAAGTTATAGCCAATCGTCTTGTCCCACGCCGCGCGATCCACTTTCCGCGAAAAGGGCAGCGGGAAAACCAGCCCGCCCGGCGCGGCGGCCACCACCGCCGGAGCTTTTTGAAACGGACGCCACGCAGCCGCGCTATTCGGCGCAAAGCCCTCCACCAGTCGCGTCACCGTCGCCCCGGCGGGAAGGGCCAGAAAAATGGCCGCCAACGCGCCCCAAACCATTTTTCCACGGTATGGAAAACTTTTTCGCGGTTTTTCCACGGTATGGAAAACTTTTTTCCACACGGTGGAAAACTCAAACATTCGCGTGCTGGTTGCGGCGGATGATTTGATAGCCCCGGATTAACTCCGCAATGGCGCGCTGGATGGACACCTGCGGCTGGTAGCCCGTGGCCTCAATTTTGGCGTTGCTGACAATGTAATTGCGCTGGTCCGGGTCCTTGCCGATGGGCGCTTCCATAATCGTGAAGTCCGGCGCCTGCTTCTTGATTTCCAGACACAACTCCATCTTGGAGAGATTCGCGTCGGAAAGGCCGACGTTGTACGGCTGCCCGCGCATCGCGTCAAAGTTGTCCAGCGAGTGCAGAAACGCCCGCGCCACATCGCGGACGTGAATATAATTGCGCTTGAAGTGCGCCTCAAAAAGCACCACGAAGCGATCCGTCACGGCGCGATAAGTGAAATCGTTGACCAGCAGGTCCAGCCGCATGCGCGGGCTGATTCCACAGACAGTCGCCAGACGCAAGGACACCGCGCCCGCGTCCAGCAGACGCTTCTCCAGCTCCACCTTGAGCTGGCCGTAGAGGGAAACGGGATTCATCGGCGTTTCCTCGGTGCAGTAAACCCCCTCCTGCCCAATCCCATAGCCGCTGTTGGAAGTCGGCGAAATAAACCGCTGCGCCGGTGACGCATGCTCCAGCAGCATGAGAATGGCATCCAGATTGATGGAACGCGCCTCGATGGGCTTTTGCGCGCAAAGCGGCGCACCCACCAGACAGGCCAACGGCATGATGACGTCCGCTTTCTTCAGCAACGGCAGCATCAGGCGCTCATCGCGCACATCACCGCGGATGACCGTGAAATGCTCATGGGCGCAGCAATCCAGCAGGGACGTTTGGCCATACATGAAATTATCCACCACCGTGACGCGATACCCGCGCGCAAGCAGGGTGGGAACGAGAATGGCGCCCAGATAACCGGCGCCACCCGTGACGAGAATATGAGGCGTGTTGTTCATGGGCGAAACGGTAGCGAATTCACGGGGCAAGAGCAAGCGAACGACGGCCTTCCGCATAAGTTTGACAAGCCCCGCCAGCTTTGGCTAAAATCGTTTTCATGAACAACCGCAATAATTCCGCTTTCGCAAATATTTTTCAATCGGACCGCATCATTTGCAATCTGAAATCCCAGGCCCGCGAAGACGCCTACCGGGAACTGCTGGAGATTCTGCTGGAAGATTTGACCGGGCAGGATTCGGAGGCTTTGTGGCAGGCGCTGAATGCTCGCGAGGCCATTTCTTCCAGCGTGGCCTATCCGGGCGTGGCCGTGCCCCATCTGCGAATCAACGGAATCAAGAACCCGCTGCTGGCCATCGGCACATCGGTGGCCGGTGTGCAGTTTGAGCGCGATGAAGAGCCGTCCATCCACATGATTTTCCTGGTCTTGACGCCCGCGCACATTCCGGACGCCTACTTGCAGTTTCTCGCCGGGCTTTCCAAGAAAATCATCGCGTTCAAGGAAATCCGCCTGCTCGCCGGTTGCACATCGCCCGACGAATTGTGCTCCATGCTCACGGCTGGCCCGGACGTGTTTCCCCCTTTCTTGAGCGCCATGCACGTGATGGACCCGCGCCCCGTCACCTTGCTGGAAAGCGACTTTCTCGGCACCGCCATTCAGGTCTTCTGCGAAAAGAAAGTCAGCGATATTCCCGTTGTGGATGAGCAAGGCGACCTCCGGGGCGTGATTTCCCTCGAAGACCTGCTGCGCATGAGCCTGCCGGAACATTTGCTGTGGATGAATGACTTGACCCCGATTATCCAGTTCGAGCCGTTCGCGGACCTCTTGCTGAAGCAAAGGGATGTGCGCCTGGCAGATTGCATGCGCGAAAAATATGTATCCGTTGAACCAACGGTCCCCGCCGTACAGCTCGCCAAAACATTCATCATCGAGCGTACGCGTCACATTCTGGTTCTCGATAAACGACGGCTATTGGGCACCGTGGAGCTCCATAGCTTTATTTCCAAACTTTTCTGGGCTTAATCGCCCTGACGAAAGCGACGAAACATGCATGAAGGCACGACTGCAACAAATGTATTAACCACCCCCGCGTTAATCCGCCGGGCGATATTGCTCCTGCTTCTGGCCGTGGGCCTCGGCCTGACCGGCTACTTCTTTGGCTTCACCATGAACCAGGCGGTGGCAGCCAGTGTTTTCTTCGCCACCATTATGGGCACCCTGCTGTTCTGGAATCTGCGTCTGGCGGTCGCGTTTATCGGAGTCGCGGTGCTGGTGCTGACTCACTCGCTCGACCTGCCCGGTCTGGTCAAGGCCACGTCCCTGCCGGTCATTCTGTTTTTGGCCGGCATGATGGTCATTGTGGGCGCCCTGCGCGATACGGGCTTTTTTACGTGGGTGGTGCAATCCATTGTCGCCATGCCGCGCATCACCGCGCGAAAGTTTATCGCCGTCACCGCCGTAGCCTCGGCGCTCCTGGCCTGTCTGGTGGACGAAGTCACCTCCATCATTTTCATCAGCGCGCTGGTCTTTCAGGTGTGCGACCGCCTGAAACTCAACCCGGCGCCATACCTGATTACCTGCGTGCTGTGCACCAACGTGGGAAGCGCCGGCACCATGATGGGCAACCCGGTCGGCATCTATATCGGCGCACAAGCCGGGCTGACCTTCATGGATTTCATCGTCTGGGCATTCCCCGTCATGCTGCTGGCCTTGGCCGCGACACTCGCGGTGACGCTCCACTGGTACCGCCACGAACTGGACTTGTTTGACGAACGCCTCGCCGACCGGCTCAGCCGCGACCTCAGCCTCGCGCCAATCGTGGATGTGCCCCACCGCCAAGGGGTCGCCCTGCTCACCGTGACCTTTTTGATGATTGCCTCGCACCACCAGCTCGAACACTGGCTGGGCCTCGCCACCAACAGCGTGCTCCTGATTACGCCACTGGCCGTCGCTGGCGGCGTGATGATTTGGCGGCACCGGCGCGCGCGCTTCTACATTGAGCGCGAAGTGGATTGGTGGACGCTTCTTTTCTTTATGCTCCTGTTTGCCGTCGCCGGCACGCTGGAGCATGTCGGCCTGACCCAAATGATGGCGCGGGGCTTCACCTCTATTTTCGGAGGCAAGCTCAACACCTTGATTCCGCTGATTATCTCCACCACGAGCCTCGGCTCGGCATTTGTGGACAATGTGGTGTTTGTGGCCGCGTTCTCGCCGGTTATCCGCTCCCTTTCAGACAGCATTTTTGGCATGCCCCTGTGGTGGGCCCTGCTGTTTGGCGCTTGCTTCGGCGGCAACATCACGCTGATTGGCAGCACCGCCAACATCGTGGCCCTCGGCCTGCTGGAGCGGCATAGCCACGTCCACATCACGTTTTGGCAGTGGTTCAAGGTGGGCGCGTTGAGCGCGGTGGTTTCCGCCGCCGTGGCTTGGGGCGCGCTGATTGTCACCACGCCGCTGATGGCCCGCTACGCCGGCACCCGCGACGCGACGCTGTCGGGCACAACCATGGGCACCACCTGGTCCGTGCGCATTGCCGACACCGCCCCCGACCGGCAGCTCTTGCGCCGCTTGGATGCCGATATCAAGGCCACGCTGGATGAACTCAGCCGCCAAATGTCGCCCTGGCGCGAAGACAGCGAAATCACGGCNNGTCATGCGTCAGGCCCTGTTCATTGCCGAACTGACCGGCGGCGCGTTTGATCCAACCGTTGGCGCGCTGGTCAATCTGTGGGGCTTTGGCCTCGACGGCCGGCAAGCCGCCGCCCCGAACGCCGAACAAATCGCCGCCGCGCGGGCGCACACCGGCTGGCAGCATCTCACCCTCCGCCGCAACGGAAAACTCTCCAAGAAAATCCCCGAATTACGCCTCGACCTCAACGCCATCGCCAAAGGATATGGCGTGGACAAAATCACACAGCTCGTCCGTGATGCCGGCTTCCACCACTTTCTGGTGGATATCGGCGGCGAAACTCGCGTCGTCGGCCTGAACGCCCGCCGCGAACCCTGGCGAATGGGCGTTCTGCACCCGAATGTCCCCAACAAAACCTATCGGGTCGTTCACATGACGGATCGCCCGGCCCTCGCCACCTCCGGCGATTACCGCAATCATTATCGCGACGAAAGCGGCAAGGACATCGCCCACATCGTGGACCCGCGAACCGCCGCGCCCGTCCAACACAACACGGCCAGCGTGACGATTCTCGCCCCCGATTGCATGACCGCCGACGCCCTCGCAACGGCCCTATTCGTGCTTGGCCACGACGAAGGTTTGCCGCTTCTGAAAAAACATTTCCCCGAAGCAGACGCGCTTTTCATCCTCCGCACGGAAGACAACGGCCTGCAGCCCGTCGCTTCCGCGCCGGATATTTTTGAAGAATTAGACTGATTAAACGGCCGCCCCCCTTGCGCCGCTCAAGCGGCGACCGCCCCTTTAATAGGGCAAGTCGTATTCTTGAATTTTGCGCTGGATGGTCCGCCGCGAAAGCCCCAATTCGGCGGCGGTCAGGCTCCGGTTCCCCTCGTGCCGCCGAAGAACGTCACCCAGAACTTTCTTCTCAATTTCCGCGAAAGTCGCCCCCGCTGGAATCGTCAGCGCGCCCTTGGGCGCACCCGGCGCCGCCGCAGGCGCCACCCCGCCCAACGCCAGCCGCTCCGCCTGCAAAACTTCATCCGGCGCGGTGACCACCGCCGCCTCAATCGTGTTGCGCAATTCGCGAATGTTGCCGGGCCAGTCATAAGCCTCCAGACGCGCAAACCACTCCGGCTCCACCGCGCGAATCCGCCGCCCATGCTCCTTTTGCGCCTGTGCGATAAACCGTTCCGCCAACGGACGAATGTCCTCCCGCCGCTCGCGCAAGGGCGGCAAAACAATACTCACCACCGCCAGCCGGTACAACAAATCCTGCCGGAACTTCCCGGAAGCCACCCGCTCATCCAAATCGCGGTTGGTCGCCGACACCAATCGAACATCCACGCGAAAACTTTTCTGCCCGCCCACCCGCATGATTTCGCGGTCCTCCAGCACGCGCAAAAGTTTCACCTGCACGGCAGGCGGCGCGTCGCCAATCTCATCCAAAAACAGCGTGCCGCCCTCCGCCCGCTCAAAGGCCCCCGCCCGGCGCGTCACGGCGCCGGTGAACGAGCCTTTTTCATGGCCGAACAACTCACTCTCCAACAGGCTTTCGGCAAAAGCGGCACAATTCACCGCCACAAACGGGCCGTTGGCGCGCGGCCCATCGGCATGCAACGCACGCGCCACCAGCTCTTTGCCGGTGCCGCTGGCGCCGCGAATCAACACCGTCGCGTTGGTGTCGGCCAAAGCCAGCGTCTGCCGCACCACCTCGCGCATCACGGGCGATTCCGCCACCCAGCCATGCGCCGACCATTTGCCGCGGACTTCCGCGCTCAACTGCTCGACCTGCCGCCGCAGCCGCGCCGCCTCCAGCGCTCGCTCCAACTTCGTTTGCAGCTCGTCAATATCCAACGGCTTTTGCAGATAATCGTAAGCCCCCTCCCGGATGGCGCGCACGCTCGTATCAATGGATGCATACGCCGTCATCAAAATCACCGGGGCCGCGCCCAACGCGCGAATGCGCTGCATCACGGCAATCCCGTCCACATCCGGCAGCACCAAATCCGTCAGCACGACATCCGCGCCGCGCGCGCGAAACGCCTCAATGCCGGCCTCGCCCGTCGCCGCCACTTCCACCTCGTAGCCCAAATCGCTGATAGCCTCCTGCAACGAGCGGCCGTGGTCGGCATCATCTTCCACAATTAAAATTCGCACCGAACTCATCTGGACTCCTTCACGTCACGCGCGGAAATTCAAAACGCACCCGCGCCCCGGTCTCCTCCCCCGATTCCACCACGCTCACCGTGCCGCCGTTTTGCTCAATCGCCGTCCGCGCCAAAAACAACCCCAGACCCGTCCCTTTGGGACGCGTCGTGTAAAACATCTCGAAAACCCGTTCGCGGTCCGCCCGCGGAATCCCCGCGCCGGAATCGGCAATATCCAGCCGCATGCGGGTCGGCGTCTCGCTAACCTGAATCCACACCCGCCCATCCGCGCCGGCATGTTGAATCGCATTGAGCAGCACGTTCAATACCGACCGCTTCAGCGCCGCCGACGAAACCCGCACCCACGCGGGCGCATCTCCGGCCTGAATCTCCGCGCGGATACCCGAAGCCTCCAGGCGCGGCGTCAGCATCTCCACGCATTCCCTCGCCACCGCCCCCAAATCCAATTTTTCCGGCGTCGCGGAATCTGGCCGCGCCAGCGTCAGAAATTCCTGAAACACCTTTTCCATGCGGTCCAGCGTATTCCGCATCCGACTGGCCAGCGACGCCATCCGCTCCGGCCGGGCCTCCGGCCCGCGCGCGGTTTCTTTTTCCAGCATCTGCGCGTCCAGGCGCAGGCTGCTCATCGGATTGCGAAAGTCGTGTACAATTCCATTCGCCAGCATCCCTGAAAAAGCCAAATGCTCCTCGCGCCGCCGCGCCCGCGCGCGGTGCTCCTCGCGCCGCACCACCCAAACCACCAGCCCCACACAAACCGCGAACGCCGTGCCGAGCAAAATCAAACTCAGGTGATACAGCGAATCAATCGCGCGCGCCGCCGGCCATCCTTCGCGCTCCACGGCCCGCCGACGCAACCCCAGCTCCAGCGTCACTTCTTCCGCTTGCAGGTTCGTCACCCCCACGGAAAACGTCACCACCGGAATCATGCCGCTGGCCGACGCCAGCATATGCCGCCGAATGCTCGCCGGCGATGAAAAATGATAGTTCTCGCCCCCCGCCGGCCCCTCCGAATCAGCCACATGCTCCTGAAACAGCGTCGCCTCCCCGCGCCGCACTGCCACATATTCCAGCTCGTCCTCCACCTCGCGCAACGAGCGCAACAAACTGGAAAATTCGCGCCACGCTTCCGGATTCTGCGCATCGGCGGCGCTCGCCGCGCGCAGCGCCAAACTCATCGCCAGCCACTGCCCCCGTTCCGCCACAACGTGCGCCGCCGCCTGATGCGCCGCCTGACGATGCCAGCGCCGAAGCTCAAACAGCCCCACAATCGCCAGCGCCGCAATCAAAATCACCCAGCTCGCCGCGGTCCACGCTATGGAAAATCGTCGCTTCAATCCTTTTTGCATGCCACGTCCATACTACCGCGCCACCGGCAACGCGCAAGGTTTTCCGGTTGTTTTTCCCCCTTCATGCGGTATCTTGANNCTGGCCGCCCAGCAAGTCGGACGCACCGAAGCCGTCTGCGTGGTCGAAATCCCGGAAAGCTACGATGTCGAAGAAGAAAACGGCCCCCGTCTCAATCCCGACACGCCCCTGAAAATGGCCTTCATCAATCCGCGCATCACATCCGCTTCAGCCGAAACCTGCAGCATGGAAGAAGGCTGCCTGAGCTTCCCTGATATTCGCGGCCAGGTGAAGCGCCCGCAAAGCATCGTGGTCGAACACCTCGGCCTCGACGGCCAAACCCGCACCACCGAATTGCACGGCTTTTACGCCCGCGCCGTCCAACACGAAATGGACCACCTCGCCGGCGACCTCTTCATAGACCGCTTCAGCCATGTCAAACGCCTTGCCATCCGCGGCAAACTCAAGCGCCTGAAAGACGAAACGCTCGAAAACCTGCAAAACGGCTGAAACACCCCGCCCCCCCTCCAATAAGTTAAAACTTAAAACCCAAGCTGAATGGAAATCGTCGCCCGCGGATTTTCCTCACCCGCCTGACTTTCGTAGCCCACCCACAACCCCTCCATCGGCAACCGGAATTCAACACCCCGCAAACGACTTTGAACCTCGCCGGTGGTCAAGGAACTCCATTCCGGCTGCTCCACTTTCAAGCGCATGTCCGGCAACCGGCTGGGGAATGCCCAGCCCATGTTCGCCTGCTCCATCGTTGAGCGCAGCAACGGCAAACTCAGCGTCAACAGAGGCTTCGCGCCCCCCGCCTCCGGGACGCCATTCTCCTCCACCGCCAGTCCCGGCAGCGGAGCAAGAACGCCCCACCCCAACAGCAATAGCAACCAACCTGTCCAGCGCTTAACCATATTCTCATCCTACCCCATCCGCGCCCCCGACTCCACCCCAACCGTTAGAACAACAAATCCAGCCCCCGTCCAGCCATCCCCTCTCCCTCGGCTGTTTCCTGACCTCCGACCTCTGCACTCTGACCTCTTTTCCCCCCACATGAAGCCCCTCGCGCCAGTTTGCCTTTTCCCGTCCGCCCAACTAGGATATAGGTATTACTGGTTTTAACTCGGAGAATAATCATGGCAGAAATTTTCAAAGCATACGACATCCGCGGAATCTACGGCGAATCGCTCACCGACGACATCGCCTTCAAAATCGGCCGCGCCATTTTCACGTTTCTCGGCTGCAAAAAAGTCGTCATCGGCCGCGACATGCGCCCCCACTCGCAACCCCTCTTCGACGCCCTCGCCCGCGGCCTGACGCTCCACGGCGCGGACGTGGTGGATTTGGGCCTCTGCTCCACGCCCATGTCCTACTTCGCCAACCGCCTCCTCGGCGCGGACGCCTCCGTCATGATTACCGCCTCCCACAACCCCGGCCCCTGGAACGGATTCAAAATCTGCCGCAACAACGCCACGCCCATCTCCGGCGCAACCGGCATCATGGACATCAAACGAATCGTTCAGGAAGAAGACTTCGCCCCGACCGCCCCCGCCAAAGGCGCCATCACCACCTACGACATCGTCCCCGCCTACGCCGAACACTTCCGCCAATTCGCCGACATCCGCCACCCGCTGAACATCCTCATGGACTACGCCAACGCCATGGGCATCGTCGAAGCCAAAACCTTCGACGGCCTCTTCCAAATCACGCCCCTCTTCGACACCCTGGACGGCACCTTCCCCAATCACGAAGCCAACCCGCTCGACACCAGCACCCTCGCCGCCGCCCAGGAAGCCGTCCGCAAAGGCAAATACGACTTCGCCGCCTGCTTCGACGGCGACGCCGACCGCGTCGGCTTCCTCGATGAAAAAGGCGACATCATCCCCATGGACATGATAACCGCCCTCATCGCCAAAATGGTTCTCGCCAAAAATCCCGGCGCCAACATCTTCTACGACCTCCGCTCCTCCTGGGCCGTCAAGGAAGTCATTCTGGAAAACGGCGGCATCCCCAACCAAAGCCGCGTCGGCCACGCCTTCATCAAAGCCCAAATGCGCGAAAAAGACGCCATCTTCGCCGGCGAACTCTCCGGCCATTACTACTTCAAGGAAAACTCCTTCGCCGAATCATCTGCGCTCGCGGTGATATTCATCGCCAACCTCGTCTCCCAATCCGACAAGCCCCTCTCCGAGCTCGTCGCCCCCATGCAGCGCTACTTCGCCAGCGGCGAAATCAACTCCACCGTCGCCGACTCCCTGCTCGTATTCGACAAACTCCGCAGCACATACGCCGACGCCGACAAGATGGAGCTGGACGGCCTCAGCTTTGAATATCCCACCTGGTGGTTCAACGTCCGCCGCTCCAACACCGAGCCCCTCGTACGCCTGAACCTCGAAGCCAAAACCAAAGCCGAAATGGAAGCCAAACGCGACGAAGTCCTCGCCATCATCCGAAGCTGACCCCCTCGCCGCAAACCCGCCCCCCACGCGCGCCCCGTTGCGCCATAAAAGTTTTCCATACCGTGGAAATTATTTTTCCATAGCGTGGAAAAACTGAAAATAAACTTTCCATACCGTGGAAAATCCTGAAGCGCCCTTCTGGTTATTGCAATAAGTAGAACNNCGGACGTCGGCGCACGACGCACACGGGCGGGGCCGACTCTTGACGCACGGGGCGTTTTGGCGCATCCTGCGGCCCATTATGAGCAAAAAATTGGATATGGAAATTTTGGCATCGCTGTGCAAACGGCGCGGGTTCATTTTTCAATCGTCGGAACTCTACGGCGGCATCAATGGCTTTTGGGACTACGGCCCGCTCGGCTGTGAACTGAAGCGCAACATCAAGAACGCCTGGTGGAAGCATATCGTCCGCACGCGCGAAGATGTCGTCGGGCTGGATGCCACCATCATCATGCACCCGGCCATCTGGAAGGCATCAGGCCACGCCGACGGCTTCGCCGACCCCATGGTGGATTGCAAAGATTGCCGCAAACGCTTTCGCGCCGACCAACTGTGCGAAGAACAAGGCCTGGAGTTAATCAAAGACGGCAAAACCGTCGCCCTGCCGGATGGCGCCAAATGCCCGGCATGCGGCTCCCGCAACCTGACCGCGCCCCGCAGCTTCAACCTCATGTTCAAGACCTTCGTCGGCCCCATCGAAGATGACTCCAACGCCGCCTGGCTGCGCCCCGAAACCGCGCAAGCCATCTTCGCGCAATTCAGCAACATCATCGCCACCGCTCGCCAAAAGGTGCCCTTCGGCGTGGCGCAAATGGGCAAAAGCTTCCGCAACGAAATCAATCCGCGCAACTACACCTTCCGCTCGCGCGAATTTGAGCAAATGGAACTGGAGTTTTTCATCCGCCCGGATGAAGCGGTGGAACTGATTTGCGGACGCGTGACCACGCTGGCCGACAAACCGGATTTAACCGGCGAACCGCAGGAAAGCTGGGGCTGGGAAGTCTGGCTGCACTACTGGATTGAGCAACGTCTGGCTTGGTACCGCTCCATCGGCCTCCCCGCCGAACACCTCGAACTGTACTGGCAAACCGGCGACGAGCTAGCCCACTACGCCCGCGCCTGCGTGGACATCGAATACGCCTTCCCCTTCGGTGTGCAGGAACTCGAAGGCATCGCCGCGCGCGGCGACTTTGACCTCACCCAGCACCAGCGGCATTCCGGCAAGCAAATGGATGTGTTTGACGAAGCCCTCAAACAGGCCGCGGACAAANNTTCGTGGCCAAACTGTTTGAAGGCAAATATGTGCCGCACGTCGTTGAGCCTTCCGCCGGCACCGACCGCCTCGCGCTGGCCTTGCTGAGCAATGCCTACGACGAAGAAACCCTCACCGACGACAAGGGCAAAACCGACCAGCGCACCGTGATGCGTTTCCATCCCAGCATCGCCCCCATCAAACTGGGCGTCTTTCCCCTCGTCAAAAACAAGCCGGAACTCTACGCCAAGGCGCGCGAAATTTTCACCCAACTGCAACGCCGCTGGAATTGCTTCTGGGATGAATCCGGCGCCATCGGCCGCCGCTATCGCCGCATGGATGAAGCCGGCACCCCGTGGTGCGCCACCGTGGATTTCCAAACGCTGGAAGACGGAACCGTCACCCTGCGCGACCGCGACAGCATGCAGCAGGTGCGCTTGAGCGTGCCGGAACTCATCCAAAAACTGGATACGGAAATCGGCTGACCCGCACGGAAGCTCACCATGGAAATTCAACGCAACGCCCCCAACCTCTCCGGCGCGCAACCCTGCCCCAACTGCGGAAAGACCATCGCTCGAAACGCCACTCTCTGCGTTCACTGCGGCTACAATCTGCAAACCGGGGAAAAAACACGTCGGCAAATCTCCCGCAAGAGACTTTGGCTGGGACTGCTCGTGCTGCTCTTGGCCGGCATCGGGCTCGGCATTCTCGTTTGGCAGTCCACCTGTGCGACACCGGCGCCACGCCAAACAACAGCAGAAGCCATCCCGACCGAATCCGCAACGCCAACACCTGCCCCAACCGCGCCCGCCCCCGTTGCGACGGATGATTTTGCCGAGCGAAAAGCCGCCGCCATCGCCAGTCTTCAGGCAAAACTGGATGCCGACGAACCGCTNNTTTTCCGGACTCGCGGGCGAAGGCGAACAGCGCGTCGCCCTGATTGCCGGCGCGTCCGGCGAAATCGGCGTGCCCGTCAATCAATTGGATGCCCCCTCCCGGCGGCGCGTGGACCCGGACTACCGCGCGGAATATATTCGCTGGCGCATGAGCGCCGATTAACGCGCCTGACGGCGGCGCAATTGCCCGCATGCCGCGTCAGCGTCTTGTCCCTTGGACGCGCGCAACGTCACGGACACGCCGTGCTGCTCCACAATCCGCTGAAACGCCTCAATCGCGGCGCGCGGCGGTGCTTCGCCCGCAAACTCTTCCACCGGACTCAAAGGAATCAAATTGACGCGGCAGGGAAACGGCCGCAATAAACGGGCCAATTCCCGCGCCATCGCTGGCGAGTCATTNNCCGGGAATAATGCCGCTGGTGCTGATGGTGATGCGCCGCGCGCCGATATTCAGCCCCTCCGGATGGTTGAGCAGCCGAATGGATTTAAGCACGTCGTCATAATTGTCCAACGGCTCGCCCATGCCCATATAAACCACGTTATCCGGCCGCCGCCCGGCAAACGCCGCCACCAACTGAAATTGCGCGACGATTTCACCGGCGGACAAATGGCGGACAAATCCACTTTGCCCGCTGGCGCAAAAGGCGCATCCCATTTTGCAACCGACCTGCGTGGACAGGCAAATGGTCGTCCACGTGCGCGCCGGAATTAAAACGGTTTCGATGGTTTCGCCGTCATCCAGCTCCATCAGCCATTTGCGCGTGCCGCCGCTTGAGCTCGACTCCTTGAGCATCTTCAAGGGCTCCACGGTGTGCGTCCGGGCCAGCGTTTCCTTCAGCTTCCCGGGCAGGTTGCGAATATCCTCCCACCGCGTGACTCCCTTGGCCTGCACCCACTGCCAAAGTTGCTGCCCGCGAAACGCCGACTCCCCTGCGGCCGCACAAAGCTCCCGCAACTCATCTGGCAGCAGACCTTGGAGAGCAATTTTCATGAATGAGGCGGCCGGCGCGCAAGCCGGCCCTCACCCCGCTGGCCCCATCAATAGCGGTAGTGGTCGGGCTTGTAGGGGCCGTCCACCGGCACACCGAGATAAGCCGCTTGCTTGCGGTTCAGGCGGTCGAGCCGGACGCCCAGATGCGCCAGGTGCAAGCGCGCCACCTTCTCGTCGAGAATCTTCGGCAGCGTGTAAACACCGACGGGATATTTGCCCGGGTTCGTGAACAGCTCGATTTGCGCAATGGTCTGGTTGGAAAAGCTGTTGCTCATGACAAAGCTCGGATGCCCCGTGGCGCAACCAAGATTCACCAGCCGCCCCTCCGCCAGCATCAGGATGGACTTGTTTTTCTTCGTCCAAATGCGATGCACCTGCGGCTTGATTTCCTCCCAGCGATATTTCCGCATGGCGGCCGTTTCAATTTCGCTGTCGAAATGGCCGATGTTGCAGACAATCGCCAGATTCTTCATCTTGAGCATGTGTTTGGCGGTGATGACGTCGCAGCAGCCGGTCGTCGTCACGAAAATATCGCCCAGCGTGCAGGCTTCATCCATGGTCATCACTTCGTAGCCATCCATTGCCGCCTGCAACGCGCAGATGGGGTCAATTTCGGTCACGATAACGCGCGCGCATTGCCCGCGCAGAGATTGGCACGAGCCTTTGCCGACATCGCCATAGCCCGCCACCACCGCGACCTTGCCGGAAATCATGACATCCGTGGCGCGCATGATGCCATCCACCAGCGAGTGGCGGCAGCCGTAGATGTTGTCGAATTTTGATTTCGTCACGGAATCATTCACGTTGAAAGCGGGGAACAACAGTTCCTTGCGCTCCGCCATCTGATAGAGACGATGCACGCCCGTGGTCGTTTCTTCCGTGACGCCGCGAATGGTCTTGGCCATCTTGAGAAAACGATCCGGATTCTTTTTCACGGCCTTGCGAACCTGAGCTTTGAGAATCGCCTCCTCTTCGCTGCCATAAGGGCCATCCAAAACCTGCAAGCCTTCTTTCACGGCCTTGTAGCCCAGATGCACAAACAGCGTCGCGTCGCCGCCGTCATCCAAAATCATGTTGGGCGTTTCCTTGCCCCAGTCGAGAATGCGGTCGGTAAATTCCCAGTATTGCTCCAGGCTTTCGCCCTTGATGGCAAAAATCGGCGTGCCCTTGATGGCCAGCGCGGCGGCGGCGTGATCCTGCGTGGAAAAGATATTGCAGCTCGCCCAGCGCACGCGGGCGCCCAGCGCTTGCAGCGTCTCAATCAGCACCGCGGTCTGGATGGTCATGTGGATGGAACCGGCAATCCGCGCGCCCTTGAGAGGCTTGCTCTGGGCATATTCCGCACGCACGCTCATCAAGCCCGGCATTTCGTGTTCCGCCAATTCAATTTCCTTGCGCCCGAAAGCGGCCAGCGAGAGGTCCTTGACGACTGCATCCAATTGTTTTTGTTTCTTTGCCATTCCCTTGCTCCTTGGGTCAAAAATCAGCCCGCACTATACTTATCCCCGCCCGCCGATGCAAGGATGCAACCGCAGGCGAAGCAGTAAACAGGCACAAACTATGGGGACAACACACCCGTTGTCGCGCGTCCGTTCTTCAAGCGCAATACATGCGTCATGCCGGGCGGGATTTCATCGCGCCGGTGAGTGACATAAAGCGCCGTGGTCCCTTGGCGAATACGGCGGTCCACTTCCGCAATCAAACGCTCGCGCTGGGTTTTATCAAGTCCCTGACACGGCTCGTCCAACACCAAAAGTCGTGGACGCTTCACCAGCGCGCGAGCCAGCAAAATCAAACGCTGTTCGCCCGTGGACATCTCCCCGAACAGGCGCTTGCCGAGCTCCCCCAGCCCCAACTTGCGCAGCCAGAGCCGGGCTTGCGCCCGCTGCTTGGCGGATGGCGCCTCATCCGCGCCATCGGCATCCAGAAAGCCGCTCAACACCGTTTCCAGACCCGTGAGGTTCGGATCGCAACTCCGCGATAATTCCGGCGAAACCCAGCCGATGTGCTTGCGAATATCCCAAACGCTTTCGCCCGAGCCGCGCGGCTGGCCGAATATGCGCACGTTTTTCGCAAACACCTGCGGGTTGTCGCCGATAATAAAACTTAACAGCGTGGTTTTGCCGGAACCATTCGGCCCCATGATGGCCCAACTTTCGCCCGCGCGAACCGTCCAGTTCACCCCGGTGAGCAGACGTTGGTTCTCCCAGAAAATATCCACATCTTCAAAGTGAACCAATTCCGTACCGGCCTTGAGCCGGGGCCGCGGGGCCGTCTTGGATGGCGCAGATGGCGCACAAACGGAGGCGGCTGGCCGCCATTCCGCAAGAGAACTTTGCCGAACCACCCGGAAACGCTCAATGCGCAAAACATGCGTCAGCCCGCGCGGCCAATCGGCGGGTTGCGCGCCAATGACAAGCAGCGTGGTCGCTCGCTGACGAATGAGCGTTTCCAGAATGTTGCGCAGATGTTCGCGATATGCGGCATCCAACCCCGCAAAGGGATCATCCAGAATAAGAACAGCCGGCGCGCGCATCAAAGCGCGGGCCAAGGCCACCTTGCGACGCTCTCCATTGGAAAGCGCCAGCACCGGCTTGTCGAGAAGGGATTGAATCCCCAGCCAGCGAATCACCTCTCGCGCCCGC
>MTKW01001548.1_pt2 | contig 16900 bp, 14 predicted proteins | sample 1042761 | NCBI WGS metagenome assembly MTKW01 (sample SAMN06205366, study PRJNA360243) | anaerobic digester metagenome | biome: Wastewater treatment plant; feature: Anaerobic digester sludge; material: sludge; isolation source: anaerobic digester fed with sludge from wastewater treatment plant ... | reverse complement strand
GCAGATATAGTAGTGCTAGATGAAGCCCAGTTTTTTGGGGAGGAAGTCGTGTCCTTTTGCCAATGGTGCAAAGACCAGGGCAAGACCGTGCTGGTTAGTGGTCTAGACATGGATCACAACCGGAAGCCCTTCGGTTATATGGGTCAATTAATGGCTATTGCTGACAGCGTGACGAAATTAACCGCAATATGTGCCTGTGGCCAAGACGCAGTTTACACAAAAAAGGTAAGCGGCGATAAAACCCGCCAGGTAGAAGTTGGCGATCAGTGCTATATCCCGTGCTGCGCCGATTGCTACGCCCCGAGAGAAGTTTACCACCGCCCAGTAGACGATCTAGGACGAGTTGTGATTCCTAAACCCCTCCGCGAAGCCATGGGGATAAAATTAGGAACAAGCATGGCAATAGCCCGCGACCGAGGCAGGATTATTGTTGCAAAAAGCACTAATGAAGAGGAGGAAAAATGAAAGAAAAAGTAAGCCAGTGGATGCTTTTTTAAGGGGGGAAACAAAAAGGTTTTTCATATCGCAACCTAAGCCGGGGAAACCCGGCTTTTTCCTTTTTCTGCCCTAATATGACAAGCCGTGAAATTCATAAGAATGCAGAAAAAGGAAGGAGTTGAACAGGTTGAAACAGAAGAATAAGGCGATGCCAGAAGAAGCTATAATAGTCCCAGGTAAGCAGCCAAATATCAAACTAGCTTTTATGGGCGGGAATGGCTTAAATGAAGGATATAAACTACTAGCTAAAGCCTTTATAAGTCAATATATTCAAGATGGCAAAATTATTTCTGGTCAACTACCCACCGCCTATAGAGGCGGGGGCTTGTGGGAGAAATCCGGCAAGCCCGGTTGATTAGCCCCCTTGCAAAGCAAGGAGCCGTTCAAAGGGAATGACATAGGCACTCCGGGATACTCCACACGTTCCGGACACTGCGGCCGGTGGTTAAACATCGCTGATGGGTAGGCGAAGTACTGTCGGCAAAAACCTCTTTGAACAAGGGCGAAGTGGACCAACAGCCGCAAGGCTGACTTATCTCTGAAAGAGGGATACTATGGTATACGTTCTCTCTAAAGAAGGCAAACCTCTCATGCCCACAGAACGGTATGGCAAGGCGCGCCGGATGCTGAGGGATGGTAGGGCAAAGGTGGTTAAAGCCAAACCATTCACCATTCAGCTGACCTACGAAACAACAAAATACACGCAGCCAATAACCCTAGGTATAGACGCCGGCTACCAAAGCATAGGTTTTTCAGCTATCACTGAAAAGAAAGAACTACTGGCCGGGGAATGCCAACTCCTGCAAGGCCAGGTAGAAAGAAACCGGGAACGGCTAATGTACCGCAGGCAAAGGCGAAACAGGCTGCGGTATAGAAAGTCCCGGTTTGATAACCGCAGAAAACCCGAAGGCTGGTTGGCCCCGAGTCTACAGAACAAACTTGATACTCATATAAGGCTGGTGGAGAAAATCAAATCAATACTTCCCATAACACAGGTTATAGTGGAAGTGGCCAACTTTGACATTCAAGCCATTAAAAACCCCGGTATCCAGGGGGTGGCATACCAGCAGGGAGAGCAGTATAACTTTTGGAACCTGCGGGAATATATCCTGCACCGTGATAACCATGAGTGTCAAAACCCGGGCTGTAAAAACAGATCCAAGAACCAGGAACTACAGGTACACCATATCGGGTACTGGAAGGGAGACTATACTGACAGGCCGGGGAACCTAATTACGCTGTGCGACAAATGCCACCGGCCGGAGAACCACAGGGAAGGCAAATTCCTGTGGGGCTGGCAACCGAAGGTAAAGTCCTTCCGGGCCGAAACCTTCATGTCTACCATTCGGTGGAAATTAGTTAGAACCTTGGGTTGTGAATACACCTACGGCTATATCACGAAATCCCGCAGGATAGAGTTGAAGCTGGAGAAAAGCCACGTCAACGATGCCTTTGTCATAGCCGGCGGCACTAACCAGAGCAGGACAATCCCTATCACTATTCAGCAGGTAAGGAGAAATAATCGCAGTTTACAGAAATTTTATGATGCAAAGTATATTGACCTGCGAACTGGTGAAAAGGCTAGTGGCCAAGAGCTTAACTGTGGTCGAAGGACAAGAAACAAAAATCTCAATACCGAAAATTTGCGAAAATACCGTGGGAAAAAGTTATCGCCAGGGCGGGTAAATATCCGCAAGCAGAGATACCCTTATCAACCAGGTGATACAGTACTCTATGAAGGGCAAAAATGCACCGTTAAAGGAGTACAGAACCTGGGGATTTATATTAAGCTTTCAGAACTAAGTAAACCCGTCAAAACATCAGAAGTCAGTATCCTGTACTACGGAAAAGGGCTTCGTGTGTGGTAGTAACCGGCATTCATCCCCAACCTATAGAGGTCGGGGTCTTCTGCCGAAAAATGATAAAAAATAAAAGACCAGCGGAACCCGTAATTCGGAAAAGTATCAAATAGAAACGAGAGGATAATATGCGCGCAGCGGTCTATGCAAGAGTAAGCACGGAAGAACAGGCTAAACATGGATATAGTTTAGATGAACAGATTGATGCTTGTTCTTCGAGAGCCACCGCACTTGGTGCGGACGAAATATTAGTTTTTAGGGATGAAGCTATCTCAGGAGCAATAATGGAAAGACCGGAGCTAAATCGACTTCGGGAACTCATTGCTCAAGGAGAAATCAATCTCTTAGTAATTCGTGACCCAGATCGCTTTTCACGAAAACTTGTGGACCAATTAATACTTACGGAAGAATTTGAACAAGCTGGTGTGCAATTAGAGTTCATAGATTTTACCTGGCAGGACACTCCTGAAGGCAGGCTTTTTTATAGCATGAAAGGCGCTGTGTCAGAGTACGAACGTGAAAAGATTCGTGAACGTATGACTAGGGGGAAAATACAAAAAGCCAAAACAGGAGGAATACCCATTAATTTCACCCTATACGGGTATGACTACTCACCTGATACAGGCATTGTCTCTATTAACAAGAGAGAAGCTGAAGTCGTTAAATATATATTTGAAAGGTTTATTTCTTTCACCAGCGCAGCCGCCATCACCAATGAATTAAATGAAAAAGGTATTCCAACTAAAAAGAACACCGGGTTTTGGTACAGACAAACAGTTCGGCAAATTCTTTTGAATCCCGCCTATATGGGCGAATGGCCCTACCGAAGAAACACAGATAACCCAATTATTATCCCCGTGCCAGCAATAGTAAGTAGAGATGTCTGGAATAAAGCTCAGGCTATACTAGCTGAAGCTCGCAGGCTGTGGGGAAGTTATGGTAAAGAACAATATCTATTATCAGGCATTGTCACCTGTAGCGACTGTGGTACCCCCATGGGGGGTGTTAAAGCGAAGTATTGGGGCAGAACTGTGCGGGGTTACACCTGTAGAAAATCTAAATCAACAAATCGAATCCCAGGTTGCACCCCGAGCAAAATTATTAATGCAGACAGCTTAGAAAATATTGTTTGGGAAAACATCATAGAGCTATACTCCGATCCAGAGAGATTATTCACGGAAATCCGTGGTCAATTACCCACTGATAAATCCACTAAAAAAGAAATCGCTAAATTGGAAAAGCAATTACAGGACGCCGAAAGAGGCCGAAGCCAGCTTATAGAAGTGATCTCATCTGGGTTAGTAGAGCTAGATGACGATACAAAACAGAAGCTAGGAAAACTTAAGCAGCGAAAAGAGTCATTAGAAAGAAGGCTCAAGGAATTAACTAGTGAATTGCGAAAGACTAAATTTACTCGAAGCGATTTTAATTTAATTCGCCAGGTATCTAAAAACTTTATCCAAGAAGTTGATTACTTGCCTTTTGAAATCAAACAACAACTAATTCGAACCACTATTTCTCAAGTGATAATATCCGGTAGGGTTCAAGGCACTTATCATAAACCCAATGACCTTCCCGGGGTAGAAATAACATTAAATATAAACGAGCTATTGCTCGATTCTCTAAGGGTCGTGGCTAATGATGGTCGTAGACATTAACATTGAAGTCTTGATGCACCTGCGTAATATTAAAAAAGTTAAACAGGAAATCTCTATCTATGACCCTATTGGCTATGATAAAGAAGGCAATGAGATTTCTTTGATTGACATTCTGACTATTGATAATGAAATCATTGAGATTTTGAATGCTAAGCTGCAGGAAGAGAAAATCAGAGGCAAGATGGGGGTATTGACCCGGCGCGAGCGGGAGGTCATTGAAATGCGCTATGGGTTATTTTCGGGCCTGAAAGAGACTCAGCGCGAGATTGCTCGCAAACTGGGTATATCTCGTTCATATGTATCGCGTATCGAAAAGCGCGCCCTGAAAAAACTCATTAAAGAGATAAATCTAGGTGTTAACTAAAACGGAAAAAAAAGTGGGCGGCTGGTTAGGCCGCCCGGGGGAGAGTGTTAGGTGTTGGCTATATAAAAACCTCTTCAGGGGGGGTAACATTTTTCTATCCTTTAGGGGTTTTGAATGTACACGTCCACCAGATTATATACTTCTTCCCGAAGCACTTTCTCAAATTCGTCAGGATTGGGAACGGGGCGCTTAAGCATCTTTTCAATCGCTTCGATCTGTTCAGGTGTGTTGAGGGGCTTGCCGTATAAGCCCATGGCATAGGATGAAAAATCTCTGACGAAAACGTCAAACATTTGATTCATTACTTCATCGCTGACCCCTTCAATTTTGGCGCTTTCGATGATCAACTGGCCATAAGCCACCATCGTAAACAGTTCACCTACTGCCAGCAGGTAATCGAAGTCCTCCATCTGCTTGGCCAGGTTTGGACCGGAGACCATCAAGTAATTCTTGTAGGCATTGATTTGTTCAATGAATACCTGAACATTAGGCAGATGAGCCAGGCTGTTGTAGGCAATCATGTAATCGTGGAACTTGGTTTTGGCATAGCCTCTGGTGCGACCTTGGTTGAATAAGAAAGTGTCATCGCGGTTATCGGTTATTCGACCCACTTCCTCAAATTCACCCGGCATGAACATGTAACTGGGAATCAGTTTGGCAATCAAGGCCATATTTACATGACGGGTGCCTTCCAGCTTGGGGAATCCCCGCAGTTCAGCAACGGCCTGCTCGAAATACATATCTTTTTCGAAACCTCTGGCGGCAATAATATCCCACAACAGTTCATGAACCTCTTCGCCCTGGATGGCTACTTTCATTTTCATGATGGGGTTATAGAGCAGGTAACGTTTATCATTCTCACTGGCAACCCTCATGTAATCAGTAGCGCGCAGGCCAAAAAGCTTCATGCCTACGATTCTCAGCCAGGCATCAGTAAAAAGTCTTTTTACATGAGTAAACTCAGTTACCTTTTGCCCATATAGTACGCGGTGGGCCGCGTGATTAAGTGATTCGTAGAAGGAATGGGTCACGATGCCGGTAGCTCCGGAGCCAATGTTGAATTTACAAACATTGATGGTATTGAGCATGTCATCCCAGGCTTTGGGACCGATGGTGCATATCTCATCTTTAGTAATGGGATAGTCATGGAGTTCGAACTCAGCCACAAATTGCTGGTTGCAGTCCACAATATTCTTTACCAGGTTGTAGTTGGGATGATTAGCATCAACCACAAAGAATACATAATCACCAGTATCGGCCATTTTACCGAATACTGATACCGTGCTGGCCACATTTCCGTTGCCTATATAATATTTGCTGCCGTTGGCCAGGTAGGTGCCGTCACCCTTGGGAGTCAGGGTCATCTCGGTAGAATAAATATCAGCACCGTGTGCCCTTTCCGAAAGACCGAAGGCGCAGAAGGCATTTTCCTTTAACTTGGCTACGGCTCTATGTTTGGCTTCTTCATTGTCACCCATGAGCACCGGATTGAGACCTAGGGCGGATACGTGGTAGCAATACCAGTAAGCAGCCCCATAAAAACCGCAGATTTCCGAGAACTCGTACATGCGATAGGTGCTGTAATACTGGTCGGGATCAGAACCATATCCTTTGGGGAGGAAGAGAGTCTCAAAAAAGCCTTCTGAAGTCATAAACTTCCAGAAATCCTCTGCAAACTCGCGATTATGATACTGTTCCTTTTGTTCGGCCAGACCTTTCTCTTCAAACCATGCAATGGTTTTGAGCATGATCTCCTTTGACCTCTCGTCCGGATACCCTCGATCTCTATACTGTTTGGGGTTAAGAAGTAGATTTTTCATCTTAAGACCTCCGTTCTTAATCACAATGATTCTGTTACCTCTATGGTAGTTATAGATAGATAATGTTGTCAACATAAATATACGAATATAAAATATTACTAATCGAAAAACTAGCTCACTATCACCAAAAAAATCATCATATCTTAGCAGTTATGGAGGAAAATGCCATAATATGGCGAAGTAGTCATCGGTGATGAACATGGGGGATATTGATAAACGGTTGCTAGTGGCAGCTGTGGTGGTGCTGCTGATTACTTTTGGGCTGGGCTCCTTTTATGGATCTTATCGGGAACGTCAGAATCACGCTGAAGAGATCACTTTGCTGACAGCAGAGATGGTGCCAGCAGGGCAGGAAAATCCTCAGGAGCCTCCGGAACAAGAAATCATTGTGTTTGTTACTGGTGAGGTGGAACAACCGAATATCTACCGGTTTTCTTCGGGAGCACGCATTTATGAAGCTCTGGAAAAGGCGGTTCCTAAACCGACTGCTGACCTGCGTTATATAGATATGGCTCGGCTGATGATGGATGAAGAGACCATTATAGTTCCTGCTCAGGGAGAATCACCAGAGCTGCAATCAGTAGTTGTGGCGGCACCAGCATCAGGAATATCAGCCAGCGGCAAGATCAACATAAACCGGGCCAGCGTAGCGGAACTGGATCAGCATCTGAGCGGCATAGGGCCGACCTTGGCCCAGAGGATCGTTGATTACCGGGAAGAAAATGGGCCTTTCCGTTCCATTGAGGATCTCCGCAATGTTAGCGGTATTGGTGACAAGCGTTTTGCTGATCTTAAGGATCAGGTTGACGTTAAATAATGGTAACCCCTGCCGATAGGGAGTCGGCTGCAGTCACTGAACATCTCTGGTTTGCTGCTTTCATCTGTGTGGCTTTAGCAGCGATCATCGCCTACTTTCGAGCCTGGTGGTATGTTTTACCTATCATTCTAATCTTGCTATTGCTTTCTTTTCTCAAACCCTCACGCCATTATCCCCTGGGGTGGGTTGCTCTGCTATTGGCAGCTATTATCTTTTACTACCCGACTATGGAACCTCCTGCAAAGACCCTGCCTGAGATTAAAAACACTTCGGTTGTAGGAACAGTCGCTTCCATTCCTCGTGTGGATGAGGAGCGCACTCGTTTTGTGTTGACTACCGATCAGGGCAATCGTTATCACCGTCAGTATCAGGTAGTATGCCAATTTTCGCTTCCTATTAAGAAGGGAGATAAGTTATGGCTAACTGGCTCCCTGGAACCCCCACACCAAGGCGGTAATCCAGGTGAATTTGACTACCGCAAATACCTCTACCATCAAGGGGTTTATTACCTCTTGTCCGTTAAAAAGGCCGATGATATCACCAAAATCGAACCGGCCGGTGGTTGGCAGGGCATGATAAACAGCTATCGCGACCGCATGCTCCAGGGGACCAAGGAGTATATGACCAGCCAGGAATCCGCTGTACTACGGGGGATGCTACTGGGTGATATTGATGACATCGACCCCCAATTATATGATGAATTCCAGAATACCGGTATAGTGCATCTTTTTTCTGTATCTGGACTGCATATTGGCTTTTTGCTTTTGCTTTCCAGTTGGCTAACGTCTTTGCTGGGAGCTAGACGATCTTACAGGTTGATCGCTGGCATTGTGCTTCTTTTGGTCTATGGAACTCTGATATCATGGCCTATTCCCGTAATACGGGCATCCATTATGGGTGGGATGGGACTCCTGGCTTACTATTCGGGGCGTCCCCAGCAAATGCTCAATAGTCTCGGAATAGCCGGTCTTCTTATAATAGTCGTTGACCCCCACGCCTTATTCACCATATCTTTTCAGCTATCCTTTCTAGCCACCTGGGGATTGATCTATTTGTTTCCGCTGCTGCGCCAAAGGATACCCTACTCTGGGCTGGCAGTTGACGCCTTACTGGTGCCCTTTTGCGCCCAGGTAGCTATTACTCCCGCGATCGCTTATTATTTTAATCTGATCTCACCGGTTTCCATCCTGGCTAACCTGCTGGTCACTTATCTGTCGGGCTTGGTTGTCATGCTCGGCTTTGTGGCTCTGGTGTTTGTGATGTTGGCACCTTTGGCCGGAATATGTTTGTTCGCAGCAGGCCTGCTGATAGAAATGATCCTCCTGGCTACCCATTTTTGTAACGCACTGCCCGGTGGGGTATTGTGGGTGGCTACTCCGGGAGTATTGGCGATCGGCACCTATTATGCGGGGCTGTTCTTGTTAGTAAGCTGGCCGGTTGCTCACCCATATTACCGCTCCGCTGGTCGGCTGGGAATTGTTTTGATACTTATCTTTCTAACCGCGGTCTTTTGGCCGCCTTCTTGGCGGGATCATGGTACCATGGAGGCTGTCTTTCTTGATGTGGGTCAGGGTGATGCTCTGCTGATCAAGTCTCCCCAGGGGCGTTTTATAATGGTGGATGGAGGCGGCAGTCAGTTTTATAAGGTGGGGGAAATGAAGGTGATACCTTATCTGCGCCATCGTGGCATAAATAAGTTGGATTTGGTGATAAACACCCACCCTGACAGTGATCACCTTTTGGGTCTGACCGAGGTCATGGAAGAGATAAAAGTGGAGAGATTTGCTTACCCCCAGGCTTTACGGGATGCACCTGATTATAGCAGCATTTTTCGTCTGGCCATCCAGAAATCAATTCCCCTATGGGGTCTGCAAGCCGGACAGGTGCTCCAGGTGGAACCGGGTTTTTCCTTGGAGGTATTACACCCCTCTCTAGAACCTACTGAAATAATGGATACCAATCACTTATCCCTGGTTTTAAGATGTCGCTATCATCGTAATTCTATTTTGCTGACCGGAGACCTGGATAAACAGGCTATGCAGGAGATGGCTGGTAATGCCATAAAATGCGATTTGCTTAAAGTGCCCCATCATGGCAGTCGCACCTCTTTGCTGGAAGAGTTTTATGAAAACTGTGATCCGCGAGCTGCCGTTATTTCCGTGGGCAACAATCAGTTTGGGCATCCTCATCCGGAAGTAGTAGATGAGTTGCACGGTCAGGGTATTAAAATATATCGCACCGACCATCATGGTGCGATTCGCTGTACCAGCGACGGAAATGATCTCAAAATTGAAACCTATATTAATGAAGGTAGTAGCTACCAGCCCTAATTACTCAGCGTGGCTTCCTCCTGTACTGAATTAAGACTATTTTTAATCTGGTTATCATAAAAGTGCAGGGAGGGGGGATTAATATTCGACCGGTCAATATGCTACAGGATAGTGTAGCCAAACTGCTCTTTCGGCTTTCCTTGCCAACTACTACGGGTATGATAGTGTATTCACTGTTCAGCCTGATAGATACCTTTTTTGTGGCCAAGCTGGGAGCCTTACCCTTTGCAGCCTTGACTCTGGTCATTCCTTTACAGATATTAATTATCTCTGTTTCTTCCGCGACCGGAACCGGCTTGACCTCCCTGATTGGGCGAACTCTAGGAAGCGGTGATGTCCAATTAGCTGACAATGTCGCCTGGCACGGCATTGTTATCAGCTTTGTCTACGCCGGGCTGGCCATCGGTCTGGGGTTGCATTACATTGATTCTCTGTTGATCCTTTTCGGATGTACACCGGAGACTTTTGCTCTCAGCAAAGAGTATATGTACATCATTTTGTGGGGATCGCTGTTTACCTTTTTGCCCATGACCCTGGGGAATATCATTCAGGGGGAAGGCAACACCTTTTTACCAATGGTCATATCTCTATTAGGCATTTCCCTAAATGTTCTTTTTGATCCCATCTTTATTTTCGGTTGGGGAGGAATACCGGCTCTGGGGCTGAATGGAGCGGCCATTGCCACGGTGCTTTCTCAGGTGGTGATCACTGTGGTAATAGTCGCTCTGGTGAAAGGGAAGAAAGCCCAGCTTACTTGGTCTTGGGCTAGTTTTCGCCCCAGCCTGGGAGTAGTTAAGGAAATCTATCGGGTAGGATTCCCGGCCATGGTTATGGAAATGGTAGCAGTATTCAATTTAGCTATTATCAATCGTACCTTGACTGGCTATAGCTATACTGCTGTAGCGGCCTTGGGTATATTCATGCGCATAAGGTCTCTGGCTTATATGCCCGTGCACGGTTTGGCCCAGGGAACCATGCCTATTGCTTCTTTTGCTTATGGAGCTTGTTCCTTTGATAGGGTCAAAGAGACTATCATAAAATCATCGGCTCTAGCTTTTGTGTTTTTGGGAACTGCCTGGCTGGTCATGCAATATCAATCGGTATGGGTCATGCGGTATTTTTCCCAGGATCCCATGCTTACTGTGGTGGGGGTCACCTGTATGCAGATGGCCACGTTATTTTTGCCTTTTATGGGCCCGCTGGTCATTCTCTATACCGTCTTGCAGGCGGTGGGGAAGGGTTTTACTGCTATGCGTCTATCATTGACTCGCCAAGTGGTGTTCTTCTTGCCCTTGTTATTGATACTGCCCCGTTACTTCAGTTTGAATGGGGTATGGCTGGCCTTCTCTATTTCGGAACTATTGACTACAGCCATGGCCTTGGTTTTTCTGATCGGCCTGTGGCGTGATCTGCAGGATCGCAACAAATTTACGGTGGTAATGCTGTTTAGGGGTGGCTATCTCTGGGATCGCCTCCGAGCGTGGCTATGTTGAATTGAACGAACGCGACCAACCGAGAACCCCCACCTGCCGTACCCGATTTGTTTCAAATGTTATCCTGAGGGAGAGGAACGACCGAAAGATTTTTCCCTGTGGAACCAGGAAAGATTTTTCGGCTAGGAATCAGCATTACATATCTTTATCAGCAGTCTCGAGCCCTACTCTGTCGCACGCTTGTTCCTATAAATCAATTGTTCGTCCCGGTGGGTAATGTGTTATGATAGCAAAAAATAGAAACTTTGGGGGATAACTGTGAGAATCGCTGTAATTGATGGACAGGGTGGAGGAATTGGCAGATTAATCGTGGAGAAGCTGCGGCAGGATCTAGGACATAAATGTACTATTCTGGCCTTGGGAACCAATGCTATGGCCACATCGGTAATGCTGAAAGCCGGAGCCAATGAAGGAGCCAGCGGAGAGAATGCTGTAGTATTTTCCAGTGACCGAGTCGATGTTATTACCGGTTCAGTAGCTATTTTGGCCGCGAATTCCTACTCAGGGGAACTGACACCTCGTATGGCGGAAGCCATTGCCAGCTCTAAGGCTGTAAAAGTACTGATTCCTCTTAATCGATGCGGGATCAACATATGCGGCTTGGTAGATGAACCGCTACCCTGGCAGGTGGACAATCTGGTGGAGCATATACGGCGCTTGTACCAGGAAAGAGTAATTCAAGAGTAAAGAAGGGTGGAGAGGGAATTATGTGCAAGGATATGAGCCCACTAGAGAAAGCCATTCAGTTTCATGGCCACATCTGCCCGGGACTGCTAATGGGGGTAAGGGCAGCAGAACTGGCTCTGGAATATTTGCAGGTGGATCTTGATCAGGATGACGATTTAGCTGCCATAGTAGAAACGAATTTCTGTGGAGTTGATGCTATTCAGGCTATTTTGGGCTGTACTTTTGGGAAAGGTAACTTATATTTTCGTGATTATGGCAAAATAGTCTATACAATATTCAGCCGCAAAAAACAGCAAGCTATCCGCATAGCTCAGAGATTTGAAGCTCTGGATGATCCAAATACTAAACGATATCTAGCTTTAAGATTCCAGGAACAACTAACGACAGAAGAAGAGGCTGAGTTAGAAGATCTCCTGGCCCTGTCGTTTGAATGGATAATGAGTCAGCCTTTGGAGAGGCTATTTCACTGGCGGCAGGTAGATGTACCTGAACTGAACAAAGCTGAGATTACCCCCAGTGTTCAATGCCATAAATGCGGCGAAGGGGTTTTGAAGAACAAGGCTGTTTTAACTGATGATAGTCTGCTATGTCCGGAATGTCGACTTTCAATGGAGGGGTGATAACCATGTGTGAGGCTAATGTCTACTTACTTAAGGAAGGCCGCGAAGAACTCTTTATGGAAAAAGTGGATCGCATCATTCCTGGAGAGGATAACACTCTGTTCATGGAAAACATTTTCGGTGAGCGGAGGGTGGCGAAAGCGGCTATCCGGGAAATGGAGCTGGTTCATCATCGAATAATAATAGAAGAGGTTAGTCAGCAGCAAATCAATGTTGGAACCGAAATATGGCTGGATCTGGATACTGACCATGGACATTTTCATGAGGGGGAAGAGGTCAGGCTTAATTTACTTAAAGGTTACAATATGAAGGCTGATTTGGATGCGGTCTGGGAAAGTCCTCAAGTGATATTAGTGGGCCAGTCAGGCCGACGTCAGGCTGATCTTCATCTGCATAGCCATATAGGGCACATTAATTTGGGGAAGGAAGCAGATGGTCTTATCCAGGTATATGCCAGAGAAACTGGGGAGAAAGAACTTATTGCCAAGCTGCTGGTGGAAGTGGGTCACCATCATCACCATGAAATGCAGCATATTGGATTGCCCCTGGAAATAATGCCCTGCGGATATGCTCATGCCCGTATGGGAGAGAACTATGAAGTGCAAGTTCTGCAAAATGGCCAGCCTCTGGTGGGAGTGGAACTGCGTGCTACTTATGCCAACACTCGCAACCGCGATTATCCCCATACTATGACCACTGATCAAGAGGGCAAAGCCCGACTNNTTTTAGAAAAAAAACAATAGTCACCCATTTCCAGAGCAATAATAATAAAAATTTATAAATAGAATTCAAAAAAGTTATTAAAACCCAAATATGGGCATGGCCTAAATAGTAAGATAACACACATAATACGGAGTTAAAGCGATATAACGGCAAATCAGGTATGGTGCCGTAACCCAGCAAGATGACAGGAAAGTTGCTTTATTAGAACTGGAAAGGTTATAAATGTAGAAACATATATAACCTGGAAATTGATAGCATTTATGGCAATTGGCATGTGCTTGTGGTTTGGAAAATTAGAACAGTACCTGATTTGATGCAAAATGCTTGGGTGAGGGACACATTGAGGCAAATCCACGAAAGATTTGATTAGTAGGTAAGCTGTGCCCGGCATATCATGCCGGGTTTTTTGGGTATTGTTTTAATTTATAGACTCCGAACACTATGCGCCCATGGAATTACTGTTGGTCGATAGTTTTAACATGCTTTAGGAGGTGAATCTATTCTAGGGTTATATGCCATGTTCTAGAACAAATACGTTGGGGGGAATGAGGGAAAATGCCAACTAAGCTGTCACGACGTGATTTTGTCCGTCTTTGTGCTGGTTCAGCAGCTGCTATATCCCTGTCGGGATTTCTGGTGCCATTTATCAAGGAAGCTGCTGCTGCAGGAGGTCCTCCGGTAATCTGGATACAAGGCGGCAGTTGTACCGGTTGTTCGATTTCCATATTAAACACGGTTCATCCGGATATTGAAAAAGTTATTACCGAAGTTATCGGTCTGCACTATCATCCCAATTTATCTGCAGGAGCAGGCAGTCTTGTCATAGATGAAATGTACAGGGTTGCCGCTGAAAATAGCAAGAAGTTTTATCTGGTAGTAGAGGGTGCCGTACCGGTTGCTGATGATGGAGCCTATTGCATTATCGGTGAGCGTAATGGGCATCACCTGACTTTTGTCCAAGCTGTAAAAGAACTGGGAAGCCAAGCGGCAGGCATCTTGAACTTTGGCACTTGTTCTGCTTATGGAGGCTTTCCGGCTACCCCACCTAATCCCACAGAATGTAAACCTGTCAAGGAGATCGTTAAGAATGTGCCCATCGTAAACGTACCTGGTTGTCCGCCCCATCCTGATTGGATGGTAGGCACCATAGCCCATGTGGTTCTCTATAATGAATTGCCCGAATTAGATGCTTTCGGCCGTCCCACCATGTTTTTTGACAAGATCATTCATGATAACTGTCAGCGCCGCCAGTACTTTGATAATGCCATNNACCCGACTTTGGAACGGCGGCACTAATTGGTGTGTAAAAGCAGGGGGGGTTTGTATCGGCTGTACTGAACCTCAGTTCCCCGCTTGGCCAATCTATGAACGGTTACCGGAAATGCCGGTAGCACCAGGTATTACTGCTACGGTAGACCAAATTGGCGGAGTATTGGCTGCAGCTGCAGTGGTGGGCATCGGAGGACATTTGGCTGGAAATATCTACACAGGCCGTATTGGATCCAAAAAGAATCAGGATATGAAAGAAGGTGACGAATAATGGCCCAAACCATAATGATAGATCCAGTAACCAGAATCGAAGGGCATCTAGCCGTAGAAGTGGAAGTGGATGGCGGTAAGGTAGTTAATGCCAAATCCATGGGTATGATGTTCCGAGGCCTGGAATTAATATTGAAAGGGAGAGATCCGCGGGATGCCGCTCAGTTAACGCAACGCATCTGCGGGGTTTGCCCAGTTACCCATGCTACAGCGAGTTCGCTGGCTTTGGACAACGCCTTTGGGATAGAACCACCTCCCAATGGACGCCTTATTCGCAACCTGATTTTAGGGTCTAATTTTGTCCAGTCCCATATACTGCATTTTTTCCATTTAGCCGCCCTGGATTATGTTAAGGGCCCGGATATACCGCCCTTTACTCCTCGATATGAGGGGGACTACCGTTTCCCGGCAGATGTTAATCAACAGGTGGTTGCTACATACTTAAAAGCTCTGCAAATGCGGCGCAAAGCCCATGAAATGACGGCTTTGTGGGGAGGTAAAATGCCTCACCAGCAGGCCATTGTACCCGGAGGTGTCTCTGAGGTGCCTGACAGCCAAAAGATTGCCGAGTTCCTATTCAGACTGCAGGAACTACAGACGTTTATTAATAACGAATACATCCCTACTGTCAAAGCTGTAGCGGAGACATATCCTGATTACTGGAATATAGGCCGAGGCTGTATGAATTTCCTGGTTTACGGAGGTTTTCCACTGGAAGAGGGTATGGATCATGTCAGCAAGAAAAAGCTATTCCCCTCTAAAGTTTATGTCAACGGTCAATTAGCTGACTTAGACATCGAAGTAATCAATGAGGCGGTTAAGTATTCCTGGTATGAAGACGACACCGGTGGAACTAAACCAACCGAAGCAGTGGTTAAACCCAATACTGCCAAGAAAGGTGCTTACTCGTTTATTAAAGCACCCCGTTATAATGGTGCCCCCATGGAAGTGGGCCCTCTAGCCCGTATGTATGTAATGGGTGAAGAAACCGTTACGCAGCTAGGTGAAAAAGCTTTCTCCGTACTGGGCCGCCATTTGGCTCGGGCGCTGGAATGTTCTATGGTTGCCAAGGCCATGGGCAGTTGGGTCACTGAACTGGAAATTGGGCAGCCGGTATGTACTCCTCATAAGATACCAGACTCTGCTCAGGGGGTAGGTCTAAACGAAGGTCCACGCGGTGCTCTGGGCCACTGGAATCGCATCGAACATCAGCGGACGGCGATTTACAATGCTATTGTACCTACTACCTGGAATTTGTCCCCGCGGGATGACAATGATCAAATGGGTCCCATGGAGCAAGCTCTGATAGGAACTCCTGTGGCTGATCCCGATAATCCCGTCGAAGTCGTTCGGATTATCCGGTCCTTTGATCCTTGTCTGGCCTGTGCTATACATCTAATGACTCCCGACCAGCAGACCATCAGTCGTTGTCAGATTGGTTAGGGGGTGTAAAGGTGAAAGTAGTTTTAATGGACGATAGGCATTCTGTTTGGATTCGCATCTTCCATTGGATCAATATGGTGGCCATCATGCTGTTGATATTCACTGGCTTCTATATTCATGCTCCTCAATCTTTTCCGCTGTTCGGCAATATGGACGGAGCAAGAATGGTTCATTTTGCCATGGCATATGTACTCTGTTTTGGTGTTGTTTTGAGAGTTTACTATGCCATTGCGGCCAAGGACGCACATAATATCGTTTTCAACCCCAAAAAGGATATTCCCAATTTACCGAGCATGATGAAATACTATCTGTTTATGTCCAACAGCCACCCGGATTATGGCAAGTACAATCCAGGGCAAAAAGCGATGTACACGGGCTGGTTGTTCATGGCTTTAATTCAGATCGTCACCGGCTTTATTCTTTATAAACCTCAGGTAGCATTCTGGGCAAATTTAGGAGACTATCTGGGAGGAGATATAGCCATTCGTTTGGTGCATCTAATTGTAACCTGGTTGTTTGTGCTGACGGTTTTAGCCCATGTTTATCTGGATGTTTCTGAGGGTGTACCGGTATTGAAATCAATGTTTACCGGGAAAATACCGCGAGACTTCCATGGGGATCAAAGTGCTGATAAAAGTGCTTGATCCCCGGGAGGGATGAGAATTGAAACCGATCATGGTTATAGGGATTGGAAACTTGCTTATGCAGGATGACGGGGTAGGGGTGCATGTAATAAATCTCCTGGCCGAGCAGGGGGTGCCGGCAGGTGTTAAACTGGTGGACGGCGGTACGCACAGCTATGATCTCCTGGAGTGTTTTTCAGCGGATGCCCATTTTATCATAGTTGATGCCATGCATACCGGTGGGAAACCGGGCAGCATCTACCGTGCCCCCTTGAATGAGTTGGGATTAAGACCACAGGAGAATATCATGTCATTGCATGAGCTGCACTTTATTGAAGCTGTGCAAATGGCCAATATGCTTGGTTATAAACCGGATATAATGGTCTACGGCATAGAGCCTGAATCAGTAGCTTTAAGTCTGGAACT
>MTKW01000580.1_pt1 | contig 16902 bp, 14 predicted proteins | sample 1042761 | NCBI WGS metagenome assembly MTKW01 (sample SAMN06205366, study PRJNA360243) | anaerobic digester metagenome | biome: Wastewater treatment plant; feature: Anaerobic digester sludge; material: sludge; isolation source: anaerobic digester fed with sludge from wastewater treatment plant ... | reverse complement strand
GTAGGAGACAGGCCTGTATTTGACTTCAGTGTAAGAAGCGCGGATAAGACTATTTCACAGTTTGGCGAAAACGTCTCAGTGTCGGTGCCCTATACACCAAAAGCAGGCGAAGATACGAATGCGATAGTAATATACTTCATAAGTGCCGAAGGCAGACCGGAAATAGTCAGCAACTGCGCCTATGACCCCAAAACCGAAACTATTACCTTCAAGACAGACCACTTCACCAAGTATGCAGTGGGATACAATAGAGTGACTTTCAACGATGTGGCGGCCAATGCATGGTATGGCGAGGCGGTTTGCTTTGCGGCGGCAAGAGGCATTACCAAAGGGACAGGCGACGGCAATTTCCATCCGGAAGGGAAATTAACCCGGGGACAGCTACTTGTCATGGTTATGAGGGCGTACGGCATCAGCCCGGATGAAAATCCGAAGGATAATTTTTCCGATGCGGGCAACACCTATTATACGGGCTACCTGGCCACGGCAAAAAGGCTGGGTATATCCGGCGGCGTAGGTAATAACATGTACGCTCCGGATAAGGAAATCACCCGGCAGGAAATGTTTACGCTTTTATACAACACCTTAAAGTTAATCGGTGAACTACCGCAGAGCAGAGATGGAAAGAAACTGAATGATTTCAATGATTCAGGCCAAATTGCCGACTGGGCCAAGGAAGCCATGAGACTGTTCGTCGAGGCCGGAACCATCAGCGGAAGCGGGGGTATGCTTTCCCCGGCAAACACAACCACCCGGGCGGAAATGGCGCAAACATTGTACAAATTGCTCTCTAGCTAATACCAAAGCGGAACGCTGGGCTTTCAATTGCTCTTAAGCGGGCCTGCCGAAGAGATTCTGTATCGGGCGCTCCCCATTACAATGCTCGTACATGTATTGGAAAAGAGCGTAAAAGTGAAGTGGGGCATTACATTAGAAACACTTATCGCCTCTTTCTTGTTTGCAATCGCGCATATGAAATGGTCTTTATTCCCGTTTACCATAGAAGCGAATTACTTTCGGCTGTTCTATGCTTTTGTGTTAGGCACTATCCAGGGGAAAGCATACCAAGATAGCCGCAGCATCGCGTATCCGATGCTCATGCACAGCATCAGCAATGTGCTGATGGTTGGAACAGGGTATTTGTTTCTCTTACTATGAGACAGGTGCATTATCAGAACCAAACAACTACAAACAGCACCTCAAACACGGGCCTGCACCAAAGCGTGCAGGCCCTTTTTGCTACTTATTCTGTCTTGGCTAGGTTGCTGTTACTGGGCTAGTCCCTTAACAGACGCTTTTCGCCGCTAATGTCTTGGATCGGCTTGATGTTTTGGCTGACTTCCATGGTTCCCATGTATTGGCCGTTGCCATCCCTAATGGCAAAATACCAGCTCCATAATCAGTTCTCTCAGAACCTTCTGTCGTTACTCCCGATTGTTGATAGCCTCGCTCATATTATTCACTCCTTAATTTTTTACTATTATACCAAGGATTGTCAGCCTATCAAAATAGTATGTGCTGCCTCGGCCGATATATTTCTAGTCTTAGCATGTAAGGGACTTATTTATTTTGCACCCCAATAAAAAAGGGACTGGTAAATAATACGCAGTCCCTAGGGTTGGGGTGTTTTTAAAATGGGATTAATCTTAGCTACTTCATTACAAAGTGAACCAGGGATACCAAGGCCAGGATATAGGTAAACCAGTGTACTTCTTTGTTTCGCCCGGCCACTGCTTTAACAATAGGGTAGGCCAGGAAACCGGCGGCGATTCCATCGGCAATACTGAAGGCGAAGGGCATAAACAACATAGTGACGAAGGCGGGGAAGGCCTCGGTGAAATCGTTAAAGTCGATATCGGTTACAGCACCCATCATGAGGACACCGACAATTACCAGTGCCGGAGCGGTAGCGCCGCTGGGAACGAGGCCGGCTAAAGGCGACAAAAAGAGGGATGCTAAAAAGAGTACGCCTACGGTGACTGCTGTCAGGCCGCTGCGTCCTCCTTCGGAAACGCCGGCTGTACTTTCTACATAGGTGGTAACTGTGCTGGTCCCGACAACGGCTCCCAATACGGTGCCGACGGCATCTACAATCATGGCTTCCTTTATTTTGGGGAGCCGCCCGTCTTTATCGAGAAAATCTGCCCTGGCACCGGTTCCCATTAAGGTTCCCAGGGTGTCGAAGATGTCAACGAAAGCAAACGCAAACACAGTCATAAAGCCAAGTTTAAGGGCTCCGGGAAGATCCATCTGAAAGGCGATAGGAGCCAGGCTGGCCGGGGCCCCGAAGATATCACCCAAGCTGGTTGGAAACGACCGGATCCCCATGAAGAAACTGACCACGGTGGTAAGAAGGATTCCAAGTAGAATAGCTCCTCTTACCCTCTTGGCCATAAGAACAGCCATGATTACCAGGCCTATTATAGCTAATAAAGTTTCCGGCTGGCTTAAATCGCCTAAGGCTACGATGGTGGCTTCGTCCCCGATAATAATCCCGGCATTTTTTAGACCGATAAAAGCGATGAAAAGGCCGATGCCGGCTGCTGTTGCTCGCTTGAGGCTAGCGGGAATGGCAGCATCAATATGATCGATGATTCCCAGTACAGACAGGATGAAAAATAAGATTCCGGAAATAAATACTACCCCCAAGGCTGCCTGCCAACCGGCCACCGGCGCAACGGCAAAGGCGAACATGGCGTTCAAACCCATACCGCTGGCTAAGGCAAAGGGGTAGTTAGTAGCTAAACCCATGAGAATAGTTGTCAAGCCAGCTGATACCGCTGTGGCTGTCATCACCGGGCCAAAGGGCATTCCGGCAGCGCTAAGGATATCAGGGTTAACAAAGAGGATATAAGCCATAGTCATAAATGTTGTCAGTCCGGCCATTAATTCGGTCTTGACATCGGTGTGTTTTTCTTGTAAACGGAAAAATTTCTCCACCTTGTTTCCTCCTCGTTCGTTATCTAACCTGTGGCCAAGGAGCTACATTATTGAGTACCGCCCCCTTAAAACATAGTTTGCCCAGACGGGGTTGCTTCAACAGAACTGTGAGCGAAACCTCCCCGCCTGGGCTTTTATCCCTTCGGTGTGCCTTGTAGTATCTGACAGAGAAATCACCTCTACAAGGCTGTACCACTCGGACCGGATCCAGCCAGGCCTTGTGCCGGCCCCAAGACCGGAACCCTAGGTACACTTTCCCTCATAGTCGGATGGTTTAGGGCCATCCGGTAGAAACTCCCGAGCCTTATTCGCGGGACTATATGAAGGCAACCTATTTATTTGCCCTCATCTTACCAAGCTTGGACAAGGCTGTCAAGAGAAAAGACGAATGTTATCGTAATTTTGGCGATTATCGTTCGCTAACGGAGATATCATAAGCATAGCCTAAGCGATTGGGTGAACATACTTATTGAAAAGAGGAGATAAGGAGTAGAATTTAGAAACAAGGAGAAACTTGGTAGTTAGTTTTACCAGGGAGGCGTAAGGATGAAAGAAAGTACTCAGGCAGTGTTTAAGCAAAGGGTCTGGCAGGAGGTGGACTGCTTAAAAGATCGGTTGGTTGGGATCAGTCAGGCTATTCATGCTTTGCCGGAGACGGGTGGGAATGAGGTGTTTGCATCCGGCTTGTTATGTAAAGAGTTAGAAGCAGTGGGCTTTTCTGTTCAGCCGGGGTACTTTGGCATTCCTACTGCTTTTCGGGCTGTCTTTCCAGGCCGGGCGGCTCGACCGGCGGTGGCCTTGTTAGCGGAGTATGATGCTCTGCCTGAGATCGGGCATGGCTGCGGACACAATATTATCGGGGCAGCAGCAGTGGGTGCGGCCTTGGCCTTGGTTTCCATAATGGCCGAAATAGAGGGTGTTCTTTATGTGTATGGAACACCGGCCGAGGAGACTAACGGGGCCAAAGTTCCGTTGGTAAAAGGCGGCGCCTTTAAAGATATCGATGCGGCACTGATGGTACACCCGTCGGGGTCTACGGTGCTGAATGCGCCGTCGCTGGCTATGGATGCGCTGGAGTTTACTTTTCATGGCCGAACTGCCCATGCGGCGGCGGCTCCCCAGGAGGCTTTGAATGCACTAGATGGGGTGATACTTACTTTTAATGCCATCAATGCACTGCGTGAGCATGTTCACTCTGACGTGCGCATTCACGGCATTATTACCAGCGGCGGTGTTGTGCCGAACCTGGTTCCGGAGGAAGCGGTGGCTCGGTTTTATGTTCGGGCCGGTACTAGACGGCGTTTGAACCAGGTGGTCAAAAGAGTTACTGATTGTGCTCGTGGTGCGGCTTTGGCCACGGGAACCAACCTGACAGTGAAGAACTTCGAGTATTCTTTTGACGAGATGCGAACCAACTCGGTGTTGGCTGAAGTGATGCAGGACAATCTAATTGCCTTGGGCGAAGATATTATGGACTGCGGTAAAGGCTTAGGATCTCTGGACATGGGGAATGTGAGCCAGGTAGTTCCCGCTATTCATCCGTACATTGCCATCGGACCGCCCAGTCTTGTCAGTCATACGCGGGAGTTTGCCCAGGCGGCTGGGGGACCGGGTGCAGTGAGAGGCCTTATTGTGGGTGCCAAGGCGTTGGCGGCTACGGCTCTGGATATTTTTCTCGATCCGGCTCTGGTTACAGCCGCCTGGGATGAACACAGGACTAACAAGGTGTTGGAACAGAAGGCACAGCCGGCAGGAGAAGGCCTTACCGGTGCCGAATGAGGCCAAAAAGCGAAGAGGGGGTATGGGAGTGGTTTCACTCCACGATATTAACCAGGCCCAGAAACGGCTGCAGGGTTTTGTCCATCGTACCGAGCTTACCTACAGCCGTACTTTTAGTGAAATTGCGGGCAACGAGATTTACCTCAAGAATGAGAATCTACAAAAGACCGGCAGCTTTAAGATCCGGGGAGCCTTGAATAAGATGGCTACTTTGAGTGACCAGGAGAAGCAGCGGGGTGTGATCGCTTCTTCGGCCGGTAATCATGCCCAAGGGGTGGCCTTGGGGGCTACGCTCTATGGTATTTCGGCCACGGTGGTGATGCCGGCCGGGGCGCCGTTGGCCAAAGTGGCAGCTACCCGTGGCTATGGCGCCGAGGTAGCTCTTTACGGAACCGCTTATGATGACGCCTATGCCAAGGCCCGCCAGTTGCAGGCCGAGACCGGGGCCGTGTTTTTGCATCCCTTCGATGATCCCGAGGTTATTGCCGGCCAGGGGACCATTGGCGTGGAGATATTGGAGGATCTGCCGGCTTTGGACGCTGTGGTGGTGCCGGTAGGCGGAGGTGGACTTATTTCCGGCCTGGCGGTAGCGTTGAAGGAAATGAAGCCGAGCGTAAAAGTAATCGGGGTGGAAGCAGCCGGAGCTCCGTGTATGTTGGCTTCGATGCAGGCCGGACGCATAACCACTCTCAATTCGGTGGCTACCATTGCCGATGGGATTGCGGTTAAACAGCCGGGGGAGCTCACGTTTGGGCTGATCAGTAAATATGTGGATGAGATCGTTACCGTGGAAGATGAAGAGATTGCCAATGCCATCTTGATGCTGCTGGAACGAGCCAAGGTTGTTGCCGAAGGGGCTGGGGCAGCACCGGTGGCAGCTATACTGCAGCACAAGCTCAGTTTTACCGGTAAGAAAGTAGCCGCCGTGGTCTCCGGGGCCAATATCGATGTTAACATCTTGGCCCGGGTGCTGGACCGGGGCTTGATTAAGGCCGGACGGAAGGTCCAGTTTAGGATGATTATCCCCGATCGGCCGGGCCAACTGCAGCAGGTGTTGGCAGCCATTGCTGAAACCCAAAGTAATGTAGTTGGGATCAACCACGATCGGAGCAAAAAGAAAGTGGCTGTTGGTTATGCCGAGGTGGAGTTTGTCTTGGAAACACTGGACAAGGCTCATGCCGATGCTCTTTTGTCTATGCTCGCGGCCAAGGGGTACGAGGTAGAGGTTTTGTAGGCTTGATGCCAGTCCAGGTGCTGTTCCGGTACTGTTTGAGTTGTTGAAGCAGGAATTACGGCTTGAGCGTCAAATATATAGTCATGTCCATGAGCCGTGAACAGTTGTACATGGACGCGGAGGGAAGGAGGGGTGGGCGGGTTTTCGTTGGGGTTGTATTCGAACCGGAATCTAAGACGTGATCAAAGGAGGAAACAACGTGATAAAGAAAAGAGCAGGGTTGCTGGCATTTATGCTTATAGGCTTGTTGTTGTTTACTGCCGGCTGTACTCCCAAACCGGCTGAACAGGCCGCTAGCGATGTGATTCGGATCGGTGTGTTTGAACCCATGACCGGGGATTCCGCTGCCGGCGGACAAATGACCTGGGAAGGCATTGAGCTGGCGAAGGAATTGCACGGCGAAGTGCTGGGCAAGGAAGTGGAACTGGTTTTGGTGGATAATAAGACCGACAAAAACGAAGCTGCCAATGCTGCGATCCGGTTGATCGAAAAGGAAAAGGTGGTAGCTATTATCGGCAGTTATGGGAGCTCGTTATCCATGGCTGCTGGCCCCACTGTGATGGAGAAAAAGGTGCCGGCAGTGGGTTGCTCACCTACTAACCCATTGGTGACCAAGGATAACCCCTATTATTTCCGGGTCTGCTTTATCGACCCCTTCCAGGGGAGTGTTATGGCCCAATATGCTTATGAAGACTTAGGGGCCAGAACGGCTGTTATCGTCCGCAATGTGGCCGACGCCTATTCAGTGGGTTTAAACAACTTTTTTAAAGAAGCGTTTATCAAACTCACCGGTGACGACAAAGCAGTGTTGGCGGAGCTTGATTATCAGCAGGGAGATCAGGACTTTACCGCTCAGCTAACCAGCATTAAAAAAGAAAATCCCGACGTTATCTTTGCGCCGGGACCTTACAATGACGGGGCTCTTATGATAATACAGGCGCGGGATCTTGGTATTACGGCTCCTTTCTTGGGTGGGGACACCTGGGAGGCGCCGGAGTTTATTCAAATCGGGGGCCAAAATGTGGAGGGAGTGGCCCTATCTACACACTACAGTATTGATGCTGCTCCCACCGAAGCAGCCAAAGAATTTGTTGATGCCTATAAGGCCAAGTTCAACAAAGACCCCAATGCGTTTGCTGCCCTGGGTTATGATGCCTATATGGTTATTCTGGATGCCATTGAACGGGCTAATTCCTACGAGCCAACTGCTATTCGCGACGCGTTGGCGGAAACGGCAGGCTTCAAGGGTGTTACCGGGACGATCACTCTGGATGATAACGGCGATGCTACCAAGAGTGCCGTTATCCTGCAGGTGCAAGACGGCGCCTTTAAGTATCTGACCACAGTGGAGCCTAATTAGAGCGGCCGGGGACAGCCCAGGATAAAGCTGGCTGTCCCCAACATCTGCAAAGTGAGGCATGACCATGACTTTAACCATGACTTTAACTGAGTTCTTACAGCACTTGGCCAACGGCGTATCCTTAGGCAGCCTCTATGCCCTAATTGCCATTGGCTACACTATGGTTTACGGTATTATTCGGTTGGTGAACTTTGCCCATGGCGATTTGTTGATGGTGGCCACGTACGTGGCTTTTTATGGTATGATTTTGTTCAGCTTGCCGTGGCCATTGGCGTTTCTACTGGCAGTGGCGGTAACCACCTTAATGGGAGTTACCATCGAGCGGGTGGCTTACCGACCCCTGAGGGACGCACCGCGGATCACCGTGCTTATTTCGGCCATTGGCGTCTCTTTCTTGCTGCAAAATCTGGGGCTGGTGGTCTTTGGCGGCCGTTCCAAGGCTTTTTATGTGCCGCCCTTTTTTGCTGCTATTAATCATATCGGCGACACAGCCGTACCCAATTTGGTCTGGTTTATTCCCTTGGTAACGGCATCGCTGCTCCTGGTATTGATCCATCTGCTTTATCGTACTCGGATCGGTATGGCTATGCGAGCCGTAGCCCGTGATTTGGACACAGCCCGGCTGATGGCCATTGATGTGGATCAAGTGATTTCTTTTACTTTTGTGGTCGGTTCCAGCCTGGCAGCTGTGGGGGGTCTGATGTGGGGATTGAAGTTTCCCCAGATTAACCCGCTGATGGGGGCTATGCCTGGGCTCAAGTGTTTTATCGCCGCCGTTGTGGGCGGGATTGGCAACGTTGCCGGTGCTGTGATGGGAGGCTTTGTTTTAGGTGTAGGGGAGATTTTGCTGGTGGCTTTCTTCCCGAATTTGGCCGGCTACCGGGATGCTTTTGCCTTTATACTCTTGATTTTAACTTTGCTCATCCGTCCCACCGGCCTCTTGGGTGAGCGGGTGGCAGAGAAGGTGTGACTATGGAACGAAACAATAATCAGTTGTATACCTTAATAGCTTTGGCCGTGCTGGCAGTGATACTGGTTTGGGCCCAAACCGGCTTTTTTGGTTTGATATCTCCTTGGGATCCATACACTGTCCGGATCATGAATTTGTGTACTATTAACATCGGCCTTGGCTTGGCTCTTAATTTAGTCAATGGTTTCACCGGGCAGTTTTCCCTGGGCCATGCCGGCTTCATGGCGGTGGGAGCCTATACGGTAGCTCTTTCGATTATGTCACCGGCAGCCAAACAAATGAACTTTTTCATGGTGCCCCTGATGGCACCCTTTGATCAGATCCAGGTGCCGTTCTTGGCGGGAATTATTATGGCTGGATTATTAGCAGCGCTGTTTGGGCTGTTGGTTGGGGCACCGGTGCTGCGGCTTAAAGGTGATTACTTGGCCATTGCTACCCTGGGTTTTGCCGAGATTATTCGGGTGGTCATTATTAATATGAGAAGTCTAACCAACGGGGCGCTGGGACTGAAAAATATTCCCGGTTACACCAATTTGTGGTGGACAACAGCCTACGCGGGACTTACCATCCTGCTCATGGTTCGTTTGGTTGGGTCCAGCTACGGGCGGGCTTTGAAAGCCATTCGGGAAGACGAGATCGCAGCTGAAGCCATGGGCATAAACATCTTTTATCACAAGATGTTGGCCTTTGTGCTGGGCGCTTTCTTGGCTGGAGTGGGCGGTGGCCTGCAAGCTAGTCTCATTGGCAGTATTGACCCGGCTATGTATAAACTGCCGCTAACGTTCCAAATCCTTTTGATGGTGGTCTTAGGGGGTATGGGCTCGATAACGGGGACAGTGATCGCCGCCACCATAGTTACGGCATTAATGGAAATCTTGCGCTTTGTGGAATCCCCACTGACGTTGGGTGCCATCCGTTTACCGGGTATTCCCGGCATGCGCATGGTAGTGTTTTCGTTGTTGCTGATAGTGGTCACCTTGTTCTACCGCCATGGTCTCATGGGCGACAAGGAATTTTCCTGGGATTTGTTGCTCCGACGGCGGCAGACGAAACAGGGGGTGACCCAATAAATGAAAGCACAAGCACTGCTTGAACTTAAAGATATAACCATGTGCTTTGGTGGTTTAACGGCAGTCAACAGCTTTAACTTGAAACTGCAACCAGGCGAACTGGTGGGACTTATCGGTCCCAACGGCGCCGGTAAAACTACGGTCTTTAATGTGATTACCGGTGTTTATCGGCCGACTGCCGGCCAGGTACGCTTGAGCGGGGAGGATATCACCGGTTTTCGACCGGATATAATTACCAAGAGAGGGATTGCCCGTACTTTCCAAAACATTAGGCTGTTTGGATCCCTCACAGTACTAGACAACGTCTTGGTAGCCCAGCACTTACACCTAGGGGTTTCAGCGGCAGAAGCTGTTTTGGGCCTGGAGCGCTACCGGGGCCGAGAAGCTGATATGCGTCGCCGAGCCCAGGAACTGTTGGCAGCAGTGGAGCTGGAGACTGTGGCCGCTGATCAGGCCACATCGCTGCCGTATGGACAGCAACGGAGGCTGGAGATTGCCCGGGCGTTGGCTACAGAGCCCCAAGTGCTCCTTCTGGATGAGCCGGCGGCAGGTATGAATCCAGCCGAGACCGTAGATCTGATGGAGTTTATCCAGCGCATCCGCCGGGAGTTTGGGCTCACCATTCTGTTGATCGAACATCAGATGCGTGTGGTGATGGGAATTTGTGAGCGCATTACAGTGCTGGATTACGGCCAGACCGTTGCTGAGGGGTCGCCGGCAGCCATTCAGCGCGACAGCAGAGTAATTGCCGCCTACCTGGGGGTGAGTCCGGATGCTTGAGATCAAAGACCTACATGTGCACTACGGCGGTATTCATGCCTTGAAGGGAATCAGCCTGGCGGTACCTGAAGGAAAAATCGTTACTCTCATCGGCGCTAACGGTGCCGGCAAGAGCACCACCCTTAAAGCCATTTGCGGATTAGTCAAGCCTTCAAGCGGCGAGATTGGCTTTGGCCAGGAGAGTCTGGTGGGACAGAAAACTGTTGACATCATTAAGAAGGGCATAACCCTGGTACCGGAGGGACGTCGGGTTTTTCCCGACCTTACTGTGCGCGAGAACTTGATTTTAGGTGCCTATGCCCGGTCTGATCTGAAGGCGATTGAAGGGGACATGGAGCGGGTAAACAGTCTGTTTCCTCGCTTGCAGGAGCGCCAGGGTCAGTTGGCGGGCACCTTGTCCGGCGGTGAGCAGCAGATGCTGGCCGTGGGTAGGGCTTTAATGTCCAGACCAGGGCTGCTGATGATGGACGAGCCGTCTTTAGGTTTGGCGCCGGTGTTGGTACAGGACATTTTCAATACCATTCGTCGCCTTAATGCCGACGGTATGACGATCCTGCTGATTGAGCAAAACGCCAAGGCGGCGCTTCAGCTGGCCGACTATGGCTATGTACTGGAGACGGGCAGCGTTGCTCTTTCCGGAACCGGCCTCGGACTGTTGGCAGACGATCGAGTGCGCCAGGTATATCTGGGCGAGAACTAGAACTAAACTACAGCATGCTGGTTTTGGGTAGAGGCAGGCCTATGTGCCTGCCTGTCTTGATTGATTCAGACCTCACCCTTAACCTTTACAGTATATTGGATCTATGTTAAAATTGTGATAGAAATAACAAGCTTGGGGGCTGGGCTATGCTGCGGGTGGCGGTTTGCGTAGGAAGCGCCTGCCATTTGAAAGGGTCAGGGGAAGTGATTAGAATTCTCCAAGATCTAATTGCTACCTACGGCTTAGAAGATCAGGTAAACCTGGAGGGATCCTTCTGTCAGGAGCACTGCACCGAAGGGGTAGTGATGCACATCGGCGATGAGCTAATAACCGGGGTACGACGTGACAGCGTCTTTCAATTGTTTCAAGACAAGATTCTAAGGAGATGTCAGCCTTGAGTGTAATCACTACTCGAGTGGCCGATTGTCGTGATTGCCACCGCTGCCTACGCTGTTGCCCGGTGAAAGCCATTTCGTTCAAGTCCGGTCAGGCCCATATTATCGATGAACGTTGCATTGCCTGCGGTAACTGCACATTGGTCTGTCCACAACAAGCGAAGGTGATTCACACTGATTTGCAGCGGGCTCGGGTTTTTTTGACTGAAGGTCGACAGGTAGCTCTGAGTGTGGCCCCGTCGTTCGCCGCTGCTTTCCCGCGGAAAGTGTTGGAATCCTTTGAGTCCATGGTTCGGGCTTTGGGCTTTACCTGGGTAGAGGAAACTGCTGTTGGGGCCCAGGTGGTGGCCCGGAAGTACAAGGATCTTCTGCTGGGTCGGGAGGAGCCGCTGATCTCGGCTTGTTGTTCGGCGGCGGTGAATCTAATCGAGAAGCATTATCCGGACTTGATACCCTATCTGGCTCCTTGCCTTTCTCCCATGGCTACCCACGGGCTCCTACTCAAGAAACGGTATGGCCCTGACATTAAAGTGGTCTTTGTGGGGCCGTGTACGGCCAAAATTGACGAGGCCAGGCGGCCCGAAGTTGCCGGCATTATAGACGCAGTGATCACTTTTCCGGAGCTGCAGAAATGGTTCGAAGAAGCGAAGCTGGAGCCCATGGGAAAGAAGAATGGGAGCTCGGGCGGTGACAGTTTGCCGGCGCGCTCTTTCCCGGTGGAAGGTGGCGTACTGCAGGCAGCCGGTATAAGTGGGGATTTAACCAGTCGTGTTTTGACAGTAAGCGGTTTAGAGGAATGCTTGGCTACTTTCCGGGATCTAGCGGCCGGACGTATCAAGCCCCGGTTTGTGGAGGCCATGGTATGTACCGGCGGTTGTGTCGGCGGCGCGGGTATGCCCCAAGGAGTAAGCGCGGCGGCGAATCGGCTGAAAGTGGCTGCATACTGTAGTTGGGCTAACAAGAACAAGACTGCCTGGCAAGTACCGGAGGGGACATGGGAGAATCTGCAACTGACGCGCAGTTACCATGATCTACGTCAGCGGTTACCTGAACCTACACCGGAGAACATCGCAGCTATTTTGGCTCGTATTGGTAAGACTCGGCCGGCGGACGAGGCTAATTGCGGTGGTTGTGGTTACAACTCTTGTCGGGAAAAAGCTCACGCTGTGTATCAAGGATGGGCCGAAGAGGAAATGTGCATACCGTACATGAAATCAAAGCTCTCTTCTTTAGCCGTGGCTATTGTCAATTCTACCTCCAGTGCGGTCATTGTCACTGACTCAAACTTCATTGTGCAGGAGTTTAACCCGCGAGCTCTGGGTCTATTTGCCGTAGACGGTAACGTGGTATCAGGTCGACCACTCAACAATTTCTTTGATCCAGTTAATTTTGCTGTTGCTTGGGACGAGCAAGAGAGTATTGTGGATAAACGGGTGGAGTACCCGGAGCGAGATCTGGTTACTTTGCAGACTATCCTTCCCATCAAAGACTACGGTTTGATTGTGGGTATTATTAATGACATTTCTAACCAGGAAAAAGCCAAGGAAGAAGCCCAAGAGATGAAGCAGGAGGCTTTGGTGCGGGCAGAACAGGTTATTACCAGGCAAATGAAAGTAGCACAGGAGATAGCAAGCCTCATGGGCGAGACCACCGCTGAGACCAAGGCTATTTTATGGCAGTTAATTGAGCTGGCTCGGGGCAAGGAGGACAAAGGTAATGCGGTTGGTAGCTGAGGTGGTACACGGCAGCTTACCTAAAGCAGGCGAGGAACTCTGCGGCGACAAGGTGGAAGTAATAAGGACTTCGGAACGAACCACGGTGGTGTTATCGGATGGCTTAGGGAGCGGGGTTAAGGCTAACATACTTGCCACTTTGACCACTAAGATTGCTGCGGGGCTGTTAGAACGCAAGGTACCGTTAGAAGAAGTCATCAGCACCATTGCCCAGACCTTGCCTATTTGCCATGAGCGCCTGATAGCGTACTCTACGTTAGCGGTAGTACAGGTGAAAGCATGTGGTTTGGCCCATGCGGTGCTGCTCGATAGTCCGTCCTTGTTCTTATGGCGCCGGGGCAAAGTGGTGCCATTTCCGACGCAACATCGGGTCGTGGCCGGGCGTGATGTAGAAGAGGGCGAACTGGAGCTTATGAACGATGACTTTCTCCTTTTGGTCAGCGATGGCGTGCTCCACGCCGGTATCGGCGGCTTGTTGCCGCTAGGGTTGGGAGAAGAAGGTGTGAAGAGGTATCTAAAAGAGCTATTGGCCGAGAAGCTTAGCCCCCAACTAGTAGTACAGCGGCTTCTTGACTTATGTGCCGCCTACTACACCATGAACCCAGGTGATGATACAACGGTTGTGGCCATAAATATTCGATTGCCCCGGCAACTGGTTATGCTTACTGGGCCGCCGCGTTCACCGGAACTTGATCCTGTGGCCGTGGGCAAACTCTTAGAATACCAAGGTAAAAAGGTGGTCTGTGGCGGCACCACGGCCCAGATCGTAGCCCGTGAGCTGGGGCGGAAACTCACGGTGGAACTAACATACGATGATCCGGACATCCCTCCTTGTGGGTTTATTGAGGGTATTGACGTAGTTACCGAGGGGATGCTTACTTTGAACCGGGCTCAAAACTATTTGGTGCAACGCAAGATTCCGAACCGGTCCGATGGTGCCAGCCGCGTAGCTCAACTACTGTCGGAGGCTGACGAGATAAAGATTGTTACAGGTTTGTGCATAAATCCTGCCCATCAAAATCCTGATTTACCCCAGGGACTTAATTTGCGCGCCAGTACAGTAAAGCAGTTGGCTGCTATACTTAGGGATCAAGGTAAAGTTGTGGATGTGGAATGGCTGTAAGCAGTGTAAGTCGGTGGAAGCACTTTACAAACCTCATTCCTAATGGTATTATAATGGCTAACAATTGTGACAGGAACAACGAAGTTTGGGGTTAAGTAGCTGACAACAGTGCAAGGTAACATTGCTGTCGGTTATTATCAACTGAGTTTCGGGCAAAGACAATCAAGGGGGCTGACGCAATGCAGGATACCAAGGAAAATCACGTTCCTATGGTTGTAATTAAGCGTTTACCCAAGTATTACCGGTACCTGGGCGAACTGGTAGAGCGGAAGGTGGAAAGGGTATCGTCTCAGACCCTGGCCGACATGATGGGAATCTCTGCTTCTCAATTACGGCAGGATCTGAATCATTTCGGAGAATTTGGACAGCAAGGGTACGGATACCGGGTTGAAGGACTATACCAGGAGATCGGGCGTATTATTGGCTTAGAACAGGAATATAACATGGTTATTGTCGGTGCCGGAAACTTAGGGCAAGCCTTAGCCAATTATCCGAATTTCGGTAAGCGTGGTTTTATTCTCTGCGGCGTGTTCGACATTAACCCTAAACTGGTTGGGTTACGACTGCGCGATAACGAGATTATGGATATTGATAAACTGGAATCCTTTATTAAGAGTGAGAACACCGATATCGGAATTATTGCCGTGCCTAAGGAGGCGGCCCAAGGAGTGGCTGACTCCATGGTAGAGGCGGGGATTAAGGCTATTTGGAATTTTGCTCCAGTGGACATCAAAGTTCCGCCAGAAGTGTTTCTGGAAAACGAACACCTAGCCGATCGGCTAATGGTGATTTCGTTTCGTCTTAAAGCCTTGGGTTATGAAGAGGATTGATAGTCGAGCTGGTGATTGGGCGTAACATGGTGGTTAAGGATTTCTTCTGAAGCGAACACAGGCCTTGGCGCAGCAGCTGCTGCCGGGCCTTTTTGTATAAGTTGGGGATAATAACAATGAAGGAGGTTTAGAGCCGATGGATAAATTCTGGCTTGAAGAAGGACTTACTTTTGATGATGTGCTACTGGAACCGGCTCATTCCGAGATCTTGCCCCGTGAGGTACAGCTGGACACGGTGTTCACCCGCAACATTCGCTTAAACATTCCTTTGGTAAGTTCGGCCATGGATACTGTTACCGAAGCGCGTTTAGCTATTGCCCTGGCCCGCGAAGGCGGCATCGGTGTTATTCATAAGAATATGTCTATCAGCCGGCAGGCGGAAGAAGTGGATAAGGTAAAACGCTCGGAAAGCGGTGTTATTGTGGATCCCATTTTTCTGTCGCCAGAGCACCGGGTGCTAGCGGCGGTGGAAATAATGGAGCGCTATCATATTTCCGGAGTGCCAATTATCGACCCCGAAGGTCATCTGGTGGGTATCATCACCAACCGTGACCTGCGGTTTGAAGAAGATTATAGCCGGCCCATCACCGACGTAATGACTAAGGAGAATCTCATTACGGCGCCGGTGGGAACTACCTTAGAACGGGCCAAAGAAATTTTGAAACAGCATAAAATCGAGAAACTACCTTTGGTGGATGAGGAATATCGGCTGCGGGGGCTCATCACCATCAAAGATATTGAAAAGGCCCGGCAATATCCCACGGCCGCCAAGGACGACATGGGACGGCTGCGGGTAGGAGCAGCGCTAGGGGTAGGTGCAGATTCTTTGGAACGGGCCACGGCTTTAGCGCAAGCCGGCGTTGACGTCCTGGTGGTGGATACAGCCCACGGCCATCACCAAGGTGTACTGGACATGGTAAGCCGCCTCAAGGCCGAGTTTTCCGGAATCGATATTGTGGCTGGTAACGTGGCTACCACAGCCGGTACCGCTGATTTGATTGCAGCCGGGGCCGATGCTGTTAAGGTTGGTGTGGGACCAGGATCTATTTGCACCACTAGAGTGGTAGCGGGGATTGGAGTACCGCAGATTACAGCTATTTTCAATGCTCGCAAAGCAGCCGAAAAGCATGACATTCCCATTATTGCTGACGGGGGCATCAAGTTTTCCGGTGACATTGTGAAAGCCCTGGCAGCCGGAGCTGCTTCGGTAATGATCGGCAACTTGTTTGCCGGTACCGAGGAGAGCCCTGGCGAAACCATTATCTTCCAGGGGAGGAGCTACAAAGTATACCGTGGCATGGGCTCACTGGGGGCCATGAAAGAAGGAAGTTCGGATAGATATTTTCAGGAAAATGTGGAAAAACTAGTACCGGAAGGCATCGAAGGCCGGATTCCTTATAAGGGGCCCTTGGCCGACACGGTTTTCCAGCTGGTAGGAGGGCTGCGGGCCGGGATGGGTTATGCCGGGACAGCAACACTGAAGCAATTACGCCAAGAGGTACGCTTTATCCGGATTACTGCGGCCGGATTGCGGGAAAGTCACCCCCATGATGTGGCCATAACCAAAGAAGCACCGAACTACAGTGTGGATCGTTTATGAAACGGCACCGGGACAGGAGTGGATAAATTTCCCGGCTGAAAATCCCCTGTCCCAGGAGGAAATCTTGCTGCCAGGTCGAATATACTAATTACACAGTGAAGCGAGGTCCGAAAACGCTCGAGGGGTGAAGACCCATGCTTCGGTTACCTCAAAGAATTGTAGGTACTTATAAGCCAACACAGTTGGCCCATGTCGGGGGTATTTTGCNNGGTTGTACTTTTTACCAGCGGGCCTACTACATCAAGCCGCTTGAACCTAACCCGAGATGGGTTAGTGATACCCAAAGCGCCGGTTAGAGCAGCTACAACCATGAAGGAGCATTGGCGAGCCTTACGGTAACAACCGGCAGGTTCGCTCTTTTCTTTGGCTCTGCTAGTTGTTCATTGTT
>MTKW01011924.1_pt1 | contig 16913 bp, 12 predicted proteins | sample 1042761 | NCBI WGS metagenome assembly MTKW01 (sample SAMN06205366, study PRJNA360243) | anaerobic digester metagenome | biome: Wastewater treatment plant; feature: Anaerobic digester sludge; material: sludge; isolation source: anaerobic digester fed with sludge from wastewater treatment plant ... | reverse complement strand
TCGACGGCAGCGAAGTTCTAAAATAATTTCCAATTACCACTTGACATCACACCGCTGCTCTAAAACATAGTAACCTGCCAAGATCCTTCGCTCTAATTGACTCCAATGAGTAAATGGTCTCTATTAAGTTGTTTTGCTTTTCGGCTCCAATAATAGCACTGGTTAAACCTAGAAACTTAGCTACCAACGCCGATCCGGTTAATGGTTTTTCAGGGTTCCCTAAAGGAGCGTCACTATGACACTGCAACCGATTACCATCCCGCAGGAGGATTTCTACCGATGCTAAGGTACTAAACGGTAGATTTCTATTCATATCTTGATCAACAATGAGATGCACTTTGTTCGCTAAAGTACACCGATCAGGATCTTTGAGCTGGTCCATAGAAAAATCATCAATACTAACGGTTCCTTCTAGTAAAGCTATTGCACACACATAGGGAAAGCTTTGCTGTGCTGCCTGAACAGTGTCCGGAGATGGACAGTCGTGTCCCTTTATGGCTAATGCATTGGATCTAATTATAATTTTCTCGATAAGCGCCAGTTCTTTTGGATCCATCTTCTCTCTTAATTCAAGTAAACAATCGATTGCGCCATGGAAGTGACGGCAGCAAGCATACGGTTTGAATGAAACCCTGCTAATTGCAAATTTTTGGCCTAGATCTCGGCTGACCAACGTTGGTTTATTCTTTACCCCAGAGGTCACGGCGAGAAATCCGAAAGGTCCTTCAATAATGCTTTGAGGTCCGGTCACACCCTCTAATGCCAACATCGCAGATAGTATTCCATTATGAGCAGCCATTCCGGCATAAATAACCTTACTCATTGCTCCATCAGACAAGAACTCTAGCAAGGACAGAGGTGCAATTGAACCGGCTAAACCCAAAGCATGAGTTAATTGTCTTTCACTCAACCCTAACAGTTTGCCGGCAGCAGCCGCTGCGCCAAATGTCCCGGTGGTGCCGGTAATCGCAAACCCTTGTGCTCGATGTGAACACGCAGCAGCGGCTACTCTTAACGTAATTTCATACCCCACCACCAGGGAAGTTAGCATTTCTTTCCCCGACGCTTCTGTTGCTTCGCCTAAGGCAAGTACAACTGGTACGATCACTGTAGATGGGTGACAATAAGTCCTGTTACAGGTATCGTCAAGTTCTAGACTATTTATCGCTACCGCGTTAGCAAATGCTGCCCAGCGAGATGAAACACGTTGCTCATCAGCAATAACTGTAGAGTCGCCCAACCCAGAAACCTTAGCTAAGGCTCCCCGCACTATCAAAGCTTCAGGTGTTAACGAACCTCGTATGGCTATCCCCATGCTGTCTAGTATCGTGTCCTTTGCCTTGCTAATAACAGATGGGGGCAAATCATCGAATGCAATGTTTCTGATAAATGTTGAAAGTGTATCCGATATTTCCATTTGGACCTCCTTGGCATGAGTTAATCAAGCTTCTAGCATCGTGTCCTTTTTCTTCCTCTTAAGGTATTGCCACACAAAAACTCCTGCTACGCCAATAAGCCCTATCCCATCTGTTTTTAAACCCGGCTTGATCAATAAGACTGAGCATGCCAGCAAGATCAATCGTTCCAAAGAAGAAATCTGGTTTAAGAACCATCCTTCTGAAGCAGACGCTAAAGCATAACATCCAATTACAGCCGTTACTACGGCCATCATCAACCCACCTGTGCCCTCACCAATAAGCAGAAATACTGGATTGTAGGCAAACATGTACGGCAGAATGAATCCTGCTGCTGCAAGCCGACAAGCAGCAAATCCCGTTTCCATAGGATTCGAGCCAGAAATACCTGCGCCAGCATAGGCTGCCAGAGCTACTGGAGGGGTTATTCCCGATAAGCAAGCAAAATAGAAGATAAAGAGGTGAGCCGCCAGCGCTGGAATTCCAAGTTCTATCAGGGCAGGTGCTAAGATTGAGGCGCACAGGATATAAGAAACCGTAGTCGGAAGGCCCATACCAAATAGTATGGCAGTTATCATGCTGAGAATGAGACCTAGCCACAGACGTCCAGCCGCAATACTAATAATTATGGATGCAATTTTCAATCCTAGACCCGTTAAGCCTATGGCCCCTATTACAACCCCTGCACATGCACAAGCAGGAGCGATGCTGATAATGTCCATCCCTGCTTGACAAAGGGCATCCAAAACATCTCTTAAGCTTTTCCGAATATCCCGTTGCTCAAATATCATTATGACAATACAGGAAATCATCGAAACAAAAGCCGACCTAATAGGTGACTTATGGGCGATTACTAAATAGTAAATAAGGATAAGAAGCGGTAAGAGCATGTAGCCTTTTTTCGCTAGGATCTTTTTGAGATTTGGGACCTGATCCTTGGGTAAACCTAACAGCCCAATTCTTGCCGCCCTCAGATCTACTGTCATCCACACTGTCGCAAAATAGAGTACGGCTGGAATTATAGCTGCCTTCATAATATCCGTATAAGGCACACCTAAAATCTCTGCCATCAAAAATGCTCCCGCAGCCATTACTGGCGGCATTATTTGTCCGCCTGTGGACGCAGCAGCTTCAACAGCAGCGGCAAAAGTAGGACTATATCCTGTTTTTTTCATTAGTGGAATAGTAAATGTTCCTGTTCCCACAACATTGGCTACAGCACTACCAGAAATACTACCGAAAAACCCACTTGCTACTACTGCAATCTTTGCGGGTCCACCTCTTTGTTTCCCAGCCAATGATTTGGCTAATTGAAGAAAGAAGTCTCCAGCCCCTGTTTTCTCCAAGAAGGCCCCAAATACAACAAACATAACAACAAATGTTGCTGCAACAGCTACAGGCATACCAAAGATGCCATCATAGGTATATAGTGTGGTAATAACCCGCTTAAGATCATATCCGGTATGTCCTAAGAACCCTGGGATATACTTACCGTAGAATGCATAAGCAATAAAGAAGCTCGCAATAATCGGTAAGGCCAATCCAACTGTGCGCCGTGTTGCTTCAAAAATAACTACGATAGCAATGATGCCCATTATTAGATCTGTTCTAGTGGTAAATACTCCGCCTCTTTGCAGTATATCCTCTACCTGGAAGAATGCGTACCCCATGCTAAGAACCGTTAGCAGGCAAAACATGACCTTATCAATACTTAACTTGTTATCCTTTTTACCAGTATAGTCGTGCGAAAGAAACACTAGCAAACAGATCAGCATGACATGTGTCGTACGAAACACTTCGGCCGATAGAGGGTGGAAATTAAGAGTCCAAATATGAAAAAGGGAAGTAATGATGCTGAGAAAAACTACGATTTTCCCAATGAATGCCGTACTCATGGGCTCACCCTCCTAAGTTCAGGGATTATTTGCTGGTGGTACCGGACGTTGGATACCACCAGCTTTCTTTAGGATTCGTTACTGCATTTCAGGCGGTAATAGATCTTCAGGAATGTCTACACCTTGTTCCTGAAAATATTTCACGGCACCAATATGGTAAGGCGCAGTTGCATAGGTAACATTGTCAAACGCCATGCCTTCTGCCATCTGGGGCCATACCCGTTGGATTGTATCTACATTCTCATACAGTGCCTTTGTTAGCTCGTAAACAAATTCTTCTGAAAGATCTGCGCGACAGCATACTAAGTTGTATAAACCGACGTTTTCAGCTCCATCAGGGAGGGCCTTATACGTTCCAGCTGGTATGTTAAGCCAGACGTATTGGGGGTATTTTGATTTGAATTCATCTTTTTGGGCTTCATCCAGAGTAAGAATTTTTACCTTATGTGCAGTCTCGAGCTCTGTAACTGAAGGTGCTGGCCAAGCAATAGAGAACCCGGCAATATTGTCATCAGTAAGGGCACGAGCGGCATCCGAGGTTGGAAGATTACTGATTTGGGGTTTGAATTCCAGTGCATCCATGATGTAGTTAAAAACTACCTCATTAGAGCTCCCTTTGGGACCGCTACTATATGGCTTACCGTCAAAATCTACTACACTGTTGATATCTTTGTGTTTGTCTAAAGTTACAAACATATATACGCCCGGCCAACCAGGGGCTACTGTTCTGATTTTGTCTTGGGGTTGACCTTCGTATGAGAACTTCCCGTTCCAGGCTTCCCATGCTACCTCCGTTGCTACCATTCCCAGTTGAACTTGCCCGGCTTGCAGCAAATCAACATTATGTTTGGAAGCTCCCGTTATTTCAACAACCGCATCTACACCCTCAATTTTGTTATTGATAATGGTAGCAACAGCACTGGCGCCCATGTAGAACCCGCCACCAGGCGATGCAGAAGCAATAGCTATTCTGCTTGGCGACGCTTTTTCATTGGTGACCTCACCACTTTGACCGGCGCAACCACTCATCATTAACAACATTATCAGTAAAACTAGAATCCCTCTTCGGATAATCACCTTTGACATTTGCTCTCCCCTCCTTGTTTCATAAGAACCCACAGACCTCTGTTCCCTCCTCCCCTCTGTATCATCTAATTGCCTGAACAGTCTGTTCTAAAAAATTATGCAGCCTCGGCGGAAAAATGCCTCACCAAGTATGAAGCATTTCTCCGCCTTGGTCCTGCAATCTTCTTTAACTAATCTAAACACTAACCGTTGATAACATATTCTACCATTTGCTTAGCATTCATGTCTGTCAAACCCAAGTCTTCTATTGTACGACCGCTCTCCCAATAATCAGCATCATTTAACAAGCCGGCCAGGTCAACCATTGTTGCTAAGGCATGGTAATTGCTTCCAAGTTGTTTAGCTATGGATGCCAAGGTAACCAAACCGAATGGAATGTCTTCGGTAATATAACGATATTGTAAGCTAGGTGGGGAGGTTTGTATTGAATACGTGTAGGTGTTTCGCACCGTCTCGTACATATCCTTACCACTTGGTGCGCTATAGTAGCGGTGGAGAATACCCATAGTGGAAATTGCCTCTATGCCCAGAACTTTTGCAATTTCCATTTTCTCTTCATCAATTCTAGTCATGACTCTAGCTATAGACGGAGTAATATCATAGTACTGGTTCTTATATGGACCCATTTGTTCTATTCTACTGGCATTTAACATCGTTGTTGTTGGATGCAACACAAAATTAATATTGTTCATGCTTGTTAGGAATACGTTGTCTAAGGCATAAAATTGAGGGTAAAGCTGGTTTAGTATTGTTAAGGCTTCTTGTGTACGTTTTGAAGGTATTGCTGCCAACCCTACTTTATCTTTTACAGCTTTAATCCATACTTTAGCCGGTCCCTTTATTCGAGTAGAGTAAACTAAGCATTCGGCTTCGGCGATGATAACATCTTTCTTGATACCCTTATCGCTTAGATATTTATAACATTCAAGCGCCCCGAAGTTGCCCGGGTTAAATACTACCACTTGCCCGTCTTCTAATGAATCGGCAAACAGTTCGACAAATGGGAGCTGCCCATAGGACGGTACTACAACCATGATGACCTTGCATCCAGCGACTGCTTCCTTAACGTTTGTAGTAACCATATTTAATTTTGCAAAACCAGTGTTCTTAGCAACTGCTGTCTTACCACTAAGCTCTATCCCTTTAAAAACTTCTAGTGCAGCAATATTGTCTTTAAATTGAGGTAGCTCACACATGTTAATCTCATGACCACATAGACTTAGTTCTGCAGCTATGGCATGCGCACCATTGCCGGCTCCTAAAACTGCTACTTTCATCATCAAAACCTCCTAAACTAAGCTATAATGTGATAAACTGAAATAACAGGATTTACATAATCACCTCCCTTATCATTCAATTTTGGTGAAACTCATTAAATCATTAACGTTAGCTAACGTTTCGAATAACCGGGTCTTACTGACAATACTTCTGGCTTTCTCGGCAGGCAGACCTACGAACTCAGTTAAAATATTGAATTTCTTTTCTATGTCATCCCACCCCACAGGCCATTCTGGTTCACCTTTGGGATAATCAATTCGCTGACTAAATAGGCCCCCTGTTGTCTCTATTTCTACTATGGTAGCCCATTTGTTAGGGAAGTCTTTGTCTAATTCCCTATCATGTATTACATCAATTTTTGCTATGGCATCACGTATCGAAGGGTCATTTAACATTTCATATACAAAGTCTTTGTTCAGTAAGTTTCTAATGCCTTCCTCTCCTCTTAACATGGCCACTGCAACATTGAATTGGCTGCTAAACCTTGATCCATATAGTCCTTTCTCCGGTAGCCATGGCTCTTTGTCATCAACAAATTTTGCCCCAGTCGCAAAGATTCGAGCCTTAACTGATAAGACGGATTCGGGTTTGATCTTCTCTTTTTGCATTAGTATTAATGTGGCATCGATAGCAGCATGGGCATGACGGCAGGCAGTATAAGGCTTGTGGGCAACCTCTAGAATCTTGAAATCCTTTCCCAACTCCCTGGTAAGGCATCCTAGGTCTGACGAATCCGCATATAATCGGCAAAATCCTCCTCTGTCGTTCTCAAAGAAATCGGTTGAACCAGTAAATCCCTGCTTTGCTAGTAACGCTGCATAAACACCCGAGGCAGCTGCCCTACCAGTATTAAAATCTTTTACCATGCCCCTTTCGGGAATATGAGCGAAGTTTCCACAAGTCATTGCCCCAGCTATTCCAATACAATGACACATTTGTTTTACATCTAAGCCCAGCAATTTGCCAGCTACAATCGCCGCACCAAAAGTGTTGATTGTTGCGCTAGGGTGCCATCCTCGATAATAGTGGGTTGGCATGACCGATTCTCCTGCTCTAATCGTAATTTCATACCCCGCAGCGAGGGCGGCAATAATTTCTTGACCAGAATTCCCATTTTTTTCAGCAACTGCCAATGCCGCCGCAATCAGACTATCTCCTGGATGGGACATCGTACCACGATGAGTATCGTCAAGCTCGGCCATATGACCCATAGCTCCATTTAACATGGCTGCCGTAACAATGTCTGTCTTGGTACCATAACCTATTATCCTTGCCTCTTTCTGTTTCCCTCCAATATCCTGGCCTACAGAAAGAAGAATCTGAGCTGGCTTCTCTCCGTAGGCATATAGAGTATGCCCTAGGTAATCAAGAAGACAAAGTTTTGCTTTGTTGATTACTACTTCTGGTAGGTGGTCAAAAGTAAGTTCTGTTAGGTACTTTACCAGTTCTTTGGTTGGTCCTCTTTTGTTCATTTTCATACCCTCCACAAATACTTTTTTCACGTTTCTTATTAAATTATAGTTGCAACTTCTATGCCATATTGGTAATATCCGAATGAATTGGCTTTATTCTGGCCCCACCTCAAAACCTAATCGTGTAGTTCTGGTGTACGAAAATAATAAATACTGTTAATTAGAAGTTGCCCCATTGGGTTGTCATTTAGGTGGATTGGGGGGCTTAATAGGTTATTGGGCATCCTAATTCGCTACTCGGATGGAGCAAGCTAATCCACGATCCTGGCTTTCCGTAATTGTCGCCGTCTTACCCTGCTGATGAAAAATCCCCCTTGTTGAACTCTGCTTAGTAGTCCATAAGGAGGATGTTCTATCTAGGCACTATTTGGCACTTACTTAAAAGCTGACGATATTTTGAAGACTGCTACCGGGAACGTGAAACATTATCCCTGCCAGTCTAGGTTGGTTATCCCTGTTCTATAGGTCGTGAGAAAATGGAGTTATGCAACATATTCGGATAATATTGTACTTTCTTTATAGTGGTATTTGTACCTAATTGGAATCTCAGAGAAGTGCGGATCTTTTTGTTAGAACTTTTCAGTTAGCAAGCCTTAGTGTTTCTTAGCCCCCTCCGACACGGGGAAAGAGTTCTATAAGTTCCCCCGGATTAATTCTGTAAGTCCTTGTTACTCTCTTTTGGTTTACAGTAATAAACATAACCTCTTCTTCAGGTAAGCCCAGTTGACTTATTAAGTCTTCTACTGTAATACCCTTAACCTGTAACTCCAGAAAATGATGACGCTTGTCTTTTGGTAGGTAAGCATTGAGCCAGCTATGCAATTTGAGTTTAACCTTACCCATATTATCCTCCATCTCGTGTTCTAGTGGCCTGCAATCCTATTGTTCCGGTTACACCATTCTAACACCCAGGTAAGAAGCACCCAATCATGTCTCTTTGAGCCAATAGTCCAGAGACTACCATAATTAAGCAATTTTAATTATAAGACATTGGTTAACGGTCCCCAAAAACTCTCCTCCCAAAAGCGCTCATAATCTCTCTCCGGAATATCTGATATACCGCCTGTAGGCAGCAATGGTTCTTCTAAGAGAAATTCTGGTAACTGTTCATGTGCCGCGGTCAACCCCGCTTTAAGGTTAAAATAACGCTCGGTCTTTACGATGTTTTTCCCCAGGTTTGTAAAAAAATCGTCTGCTAAGGATAAGCCATAGGCTGCTTCAAGAAGTCTCTTGACGGCGTCCAGCGTGTTAGGGCCGGCACCTAAAGCAATCGTACACAGCCCAACAGAGTCCACAGCAGCCATACGCACTTGTAGATCACGGGATACTTCCATTTGCCCCTCTGGCTTGCTATGGTCAATATTAAATCGGGTCATAACTCCTGCAGTGTGATCGGCTCCCATCGGTGACAACGCATATGTTATTGCCATACCTTTAATAGTCCGTGGGTCGTGAGCTGGTATACCTTGCCCTTTTACCGCAGGTATTCGGTTTGTACCCAATACTTTCCCAGTTATAACTGCGCCTTGTCCCAGCACTCTACCTAGAATTGTACCCTCAGAGACTTCATCTAGCAGCCTTAATGTGCTTTTTTTATCGCCAAAGGGTAATATGCCTTGTTCCATAGCTATGCCGATGGCTACTCCAATTTCGATAGTATCGATGCCGTAATCATTACAGCGACGATTTATTTCTGCAATGGTATCCAAGTCATCAATATCTAAGTTGGAACCAACCATAGCTAGCGTCTCGTATTCTAAAGGAGATACTATGGCATTACCTTTTTCATCAGGAAATACATTAGAACAACGAACCAGACATCCTGGCATACAATTGTGTGTTGTCTTGCCTACCCCACCTCTATTAGTAATTAACTGATGTATTGTCTCACCAGAAATCTTCGCCGCTGCATCAAATGATCCTCTTCTGAAGTTGTGGGTTGGCATAGCACCCATTTCGCTGACGGTAGGAATGAGACTAGAGGTACCATATGTGGGCTGTTGCTTGCCCGTAAGTGGTGAGCTCAAAATCATCTTATGCAGCTCAGCACGAGCTTCCTTGAAAGCTATTGGATCAGCCAAGGGTATACGGTATTTACCATCCCCAGACACAACTATAGCTTTCAGACCTTTACTACCCATCACAGCTCCAAGTCCACCACGAGCGGCAGCTCGGCCAGGGATTCCATCTTTGTCAGTAACAAAGACCCCTGCGGCTGCCATCAGCATTTCTCCTGCCTTACCAATGGTTATAATGGCCGTATTGGGTCCATACTCTTCTTGCAACCTAGATGCAGTTGCGCAGGTACCCAACCCTTTAAGATGATCCGCAGAACGGAGTTCTGCCCCGTTGGCTCCTATAAAAATTAAACACGGCTTTGCATTTGGCGCCTGTCCTTCTACGATAACTGCACGAAGTCCTTGACGAGCCAATAAGACTCCTGCATTCCCTCCTGAATTCGCTTCCTTAATTCCTCCTGTTAGAGGACTCTTACCTACTACCGACAAGCGTCCTAAACTGCTCACCACTTCTGAAGCAAGTGGTCCACAGCAAAAAACTAGTTTGTTTTTCCTGCTCAGGGGCTCGCAAGATGGAGGCACTTCTCCCATCAGTATCTTATCGCCTAGACCTCTTCCTCCCAACAACAGCCACTCGTCGGGAAGCTCTTCCCAGCTGGCCTTTGATGATGTCATATTCACGCGTAAGATTCTCACAAATAACACCTCTTAAGAAAATTTCGCCCTAAATAGTACGATGTCGCAAGTAAGTGGTTGTAGATGTACCGCCGTTGGTTACTAACTAGAGGCAGAAATATCTTGCGCAAGGAGCATCTCTATACAAATGCTTTCTGCTAGACGGTTGCAAGGGTTGCAGCCGCCCAGCAGGGAATAGTGGTCGCCTAGCAGCGCGTCTTAGAAAAGTCTATCTAAGCTACTTACTGTTTTTCAAGGATGATAGACAAGGTGTCTATTCAAGGGTAATCGGAAAGTCAAGGAAGCGGGTACAAGGGTATCGAACAAGTCCCCCTTCATACCATTGCCACAAAAACTCTTCTTCGTTGTCATCCTGAGGGCTTTGCCCGAAGGATCTTAAGATTCCTCAGTCGCTTTGCTCCTTCGGAATGAAGGGTAATATATTCATTTGCCATGCTACGGGCATCGCTGGATGTTCAATAACGCCATTCACCCCTGAATAGACACTAAGTTCGCTAGTCGAGAGCGACACAGCCAATAATCGGCTGTGTTGTGGTTTTTAAGGATCAGCAATTATAACCCAAACAAAGAATACGCAGATTCACACGGAGGACCGAAGCTTACGTACATTTGTTGCCTGTCCAAATTCATGATCACTGAAAAAATTGTGGCCATGCGAGTGCTATGATCATCTTGGCAGTTCTCATGTCTACATATTGAATTAGGATAATTAGAGTGATCTCTAAAAACATATTGCAGATCTTTAATTCCTATCTGGGGGCTGTATGAATTCAACAACTTATTGGCTCTTCCAAGTCTTATGAAAGTATCCGGAAACATCACTTTGCCGGTGTCTTTGATAGAAAGAAACCTCTTACTCAGAAAATGGTTGGTGTGGCATAACAGTCCTTTTTGAGGATATAACACATCAAAATCCTCTGGTGTAGCTTCAATATCAATCGCTTCTCCATTTCCGTGAGCAACAAGAAAATTCCCTGGGCACGCAATCCTTGCCGTGCTAACAGCAGTGATAGCACCATTTAAAGTTCTTGCATTTAGAACACCTCGGAATACAAGATGTATAGGAACCCCGTTAGGTTTGTAATCTGACCCTAAACCATTAAGGCAAACCCCCAGTCCACTAGAATTAAAACCCATTTTCCCAATAACACCGGCCTCGGTAATCATTAAGATATTTGGTTTTTTCTCTTGTTTTATCTTTAGAATGATTATAGATTCTTTTTGCATAGTAAACCAGTCACTATTCTGGCCGATAATTGTTTCTTTGGAGGCCGTAACTTCAGGGGTTAACACAATAGATGTACATCCCTCTAAAGTATGGCCCGAAAAAATCACTTCACTACGTGCATTTACAGTTAGAATTTCTTCAAATGACTTGTCAGCCCCATCTGCTACCCCCTGCATTTCCTCGACTAAGTCAGTATCATAATCTTGGACATACTTAACAAATCGTGATGAGTCTTTGACTGCTGCTTCCCATTCTACGCCCCAAAGATTTTTGAATACAAATTTATATAGCCGTATAGTATTATCGATCTTTTTTCCTGCTGCCTGTCCGTGTTGAAATCCAATCTCATAAGGGGTACCTCTCACTTCAACTAATGGGAACACTCGGAAATCATCCCCTTCATTTTATTGCGCCGAACAAACAATTCTTAATTGGTCTGAGACTCTGCTCTTCTTGAATCAAAATATTCATGCATGGAATTGAACAAAGCTTCTGCCTTTTCCGGTGGCTTTGATAGAAGACTAAAGACAATGATTGCCAGACTGGCTACAAGAAAGCCTGGAACACCTTCATAGACAATAGATTTAAGAGCGGGATTTAGACCCCATAAAACTACGGTAGCAGCTCCCAAAATGGTTCCTGCGATAGCTCCATTTAGTGACGTCTTTGGCCAATAAAGAGAAGCTATCAAAAGAGGACCAAATGCCGAACCTAGACCTGCCCAAGCAAACAAGGTTAGCCAAAACACAAGTTGTGTTGCCCTCAAGGCAAATAGTGTTGAAATTATGCCAATAATTACAACTAGTGCCCGGGTAATATTGACCAAGGTTTTGTTTGTCAATTGTCTTAATCCAAACATGTTTTGGATGATACTTGTGGTTACTTCTGTAGCAGCCAGGACTAGTTGTGAATCACAAGTCGACATAATTGCTGCCAATACCGCTGACAGAAATAGCCCTACAACAAATGGGGGCGTAAATTTTACGGCTAACATTGGAAAGACGAGTTCCGGATCGGGTATCGTCGGAAAGACTGCACGGCCAATAAGTCCTAACCATACACCTGTGTATATCGCCGTTACATTACAGGTAACCGTTAGTAACCCAGCATTCCGCAACTTCAAGTCATCGTCAATCGCCATTACACGAGTGGCAACGTGCGGATTCCCAAAACCCATAGCACCGCTGGCGAACCATGAAAAGACAAAACCAAGTAGGGGCCCAAGAGCCCTTCCTCCTGTTACAGTGAGTAGACTAGAATCCTGTGCGGAAATTGATCCAACCAAACCGCTTAACCCATCACAATGGACAAATCCCAGCATAGTAAGAGCAACTAACCCAATTAAAAGGAAGCCACCTTGAACTACATCTGTATATGCAACTCCTCGAAATCCTGATAAAAATGTGTAGAAAATTACAACAGTAGCTGAAAAAATTGTCCCCTGAACATAGCCTATATCAAGAAATCCCAGGAATGCCTTACCAGCAGCACTCATTTGAGAAGCCACATAACCTATCATAAAAACTAGGCAGATTACAGTCACTGCTACTCTTAGAATATTGTTTTTATCATCAAACCGCTTGCAAAAAAAATCAGTCAAGGTCAGGCTATCTAGCTCCCCGCTAAGGACCCTTAATCTTCTACCAATTAAAAAGAAGGTTGCATATGACCAGAGAATACCCCCCGTTGCATACCAAAGCATGGGGAGTCCGGTAACATAAGCCATGCCAGTTATTCCAACAAGACCCCAGCCACTTGTTCCAGACGCATAAGCGCTAAGGGCAGTAGGAATCAGCCCCAATTTCCTGCCTGCTAGAACATATTCAGACAAATCCTCGTCGCGGTATAGTCGATACAGATATATACCTAATCCCACTAACAGTAAATTGTATGCTGCGAAGGCAATCCAGACCCACGCCACTTGGTTAAACATGTCTATACCTCCTGAATATTGTTTAAAAATCCAGCCTTTAAGACATCATTCCTTGCCAAACCATGTCCTATTTGTAACCAGGGTAGTAATTGTGAGAATGATTAGCCACATTAATGGAATTGAAACAATAAACATTTGAGAAGCAAGACTAAGGGTCATGTTCAACTCCTCCTTGTACTCTTTGTTGATAATTTCCAACCAAGAAACATTTTAGTCGTAGGATTTTCACCCCCTTCCTAGATAAGCTCCGAATAGATAAATGCTATTTCCTCATAGCCAACCTTCATACAGTTTGTTTCATGGATCTTTGATGACAATACATCCTTTGACATTTGTATCACAGCAGAGCTAGGGATGTTCCACTCCTTGAAGTTTTCTGGAATGTCGAGGTCATGGCACAATTGTTGTATAGCATTTGCTGCTTTCTGGGCTCTCTCGGTCAGGCTTAGACTGTGGACCTTTTCTCCAATTACTTTGGCGATAATAGCAAATCGTCTTGGATTAGCTTTCCAACTATGCTTTACGCATTTTGCCAGCAAAACCGCACAAGCTGTTCCGTGAGGAATGTTATAACGTGCAGTAAGAGGAAGAGACATCGCATGGGGTAAACCCACACGCCCGTTTGCAAAAGCTATTCCAGCTAACATTGCCCCCATTGACATGGCTTTAGCTGCCTGCTTGTTTTCCCGGTTATAAACGAAAGGGCGTATATTTTGTGAAATGAGGTCCAAAGCCTTGATTGCACATAAATCACTGAGTGGGGTTGCAGCAGTTGATTGAAACGCTTCAATTGCATGTGCAAAAGCATCCATGCCTGTGGAAGCAGCTAGTCGCAGTGGGACCGTCATCAGCAGTTCGGGGTCTAATATCGCTATTTTAGGTGCAATATCCTTGCCCCTAATCGATATCTTACGTTTATTTAGTTGATCAGTTATTATTGCTGACTGAGAAACTTCGCTGCCGGTACCTGCCGTTGTTGGTATGGCTATTACCGTTTCAGGTAATTTTTCGTACATATCTGCTCCTTCATATTTGAGTAATGAACCAGGATTCTTGGCAGATAATGCTGAAAGTTTGGCTGTATCGATTGAGCTCCCGCCCCCAAGACCAAGCACTGCTTCACAACTGTTTTCTTTCAAAGCTTTAGTTGCAGCCTCCACAACTGACTCACTTGGGTTTTCTTGGACTCCATCAAAGATTTTGTATTGTATCCCTTTCTTTTCAAGGGAACGCACAAGTGGGTCATGCAACCGTGCATCAATTATGTTACTATCGGTTGTAATAAGTACCTTGCTTATTCCTTTGTCTTTAATGATTTCTCCAGTTCTATTAATAGCTCCCAACCCAAAAATAATTTTTGTATTACTCGCAAATTCCCAAATATCCATTTTTTTCTCCCCTTAGGACTTCATTTTGTACCATGTCCCGGCCATTTACAAAAGCATAATTCGATAAGCATTACCTCCTTCCATATAAAACTGGAACATTAAAGAATTTGTGACTTGGAAGAAAACAATCTTAGGAATGGAAAGCGTTTATTTTCATGAGTTTTATAAAATTGCCAGCCATTTAATGCTTACAGTATTGATAAAAAGTATATCCGGGCCTGTGTGCTTGGCGGGATAAAAACGGACGAGTACGTTTAGTCAGATTATTCATGTATGATGTTATTGCAACTCCCATGCAAAATGGTTGATGACGTATAAGGCAGAACCCTCAAAGAGCCCCGCAAATACTGCAGCATTCTTATTTGCATTCGAGATTACAATGCCTTCTACCAGCAGAACTGGACTGTGGTATGGGTTGGCTATTTGGCTGTTCAGGTATCTTTTGGGTCGTCCCAAAAGTCCCGTATATTATGTCACTTCTAGTAATTGGGTCTTATAAAGCAATCGCTTATTTATATCCAAGTCCTGACCCTAGGAAAGATGAAACTGGGTATTCCGAATGTCAATGAATATTCGAGCAACATGATCATGAATTGTTGTGTCAATGGCCATTTGAGAATCCCATATTTGGCCACGAAACCTCCCCGCCCGTATCAGATAGCCTTGGATGGAGGAACTAGAAACCAACTTCTCATACGATAGCTCTCTCCTTTCAGAGTAATAATATGGACATGGTGTAGGAGACGACCTAGCACAGCAGCAGCCATAGCCGGTTTATCGAATAGCTCTCCCCACTCTCGGAACTCCAAGTTACTAGTAATGATAAGGGAACGGGTCTCGTAGGCCCCGGCTACTACCTGGAATAAATGGTTAGATCCTGTAGACTTCAGACCTAGGTATCCCACCTCGTCCAGGACAATTACATCATTGCGTAGTATCCGCTTAATCTGCTGAGCCAAGGTACCATCGGCCAGAGCGCTGTATAGAGTTTGTGTTTGGATGGCCATCTAGTTTGCGGAAAAACAATAACGCATGAAACCCCAGATGGTTCCCCCATTCCATTCTCTGGTGTTTCTTCAGGACACACTTGACTCTTACAGGGGTGAGACTCCTCCGGCCTACTCGACCACTGGGGCCTCCTGTTTCTAAATAGCTTTAAGTAAGGGCAAGGGCTCAGCCAACACAACCGTTTAACAAAAGTGTCCAGCAGAGCCCCAAAAACTATTAAGCTATTATCCTTTTTCTAATACTTTGAATAATAGTGTGCTTCGTAGGTCATGCAGCCATTGATTGTTTCAAATGGCCCATGTGGCATTTGCGGCGGTCGAATTGCCGTCATGCCTTTGGTGTATGTTTCGCCGTCTGCAGTTAGCTCCCCTTCGATAATATATACTTCCTCCCAACAGTCATGTGTAAGGGTTTCTGTAGTTTTAGTTCCTGGTACAAACTTCAAAAATCTAGTAAACACCTTTGTTTCAGGACATTCTGTAATAATTAACTGTGTTACCCCTTCAGGATAACCTCTGGTCTTACCCATTCCCTTACTAAGATGAAACAATTCCTCCTATGTTTGTATTCCAACCTAACATTGCATTAACACCCAATGCACAACCAGCTATATTGCCAATATTAAAAGTGTAGCCACTTAATGTCAAAACTAGAACATACCGCTAGTGTACGGGCGAGGACAACGCATTATTAGGGATGACCATTACCCTGAGCACCAACGGGCTAAGAACCGTAAGACAGCTTCGCACCCACTGCAAGCCAAGTTTGAAGCTTTGGCCTGGATGAACTGGCCAACAAGATGTACTCCTCGTTAGCCGACGGAAGCCTACCCCAATATATTATCCGTAGCCTCCTGCACAATGATCTGATAATCCTGGACGAGGTGGGCTACCTTACTTTGGGCAAGACAGCTTCCGATCACCTGTTCCAGCTAATCAGCAGAGCCTACGAAAATGTGGCCTTGATAGTCACCAGCAACCTGGACTTCAGTGAATGGAGCGCTCTGTTTGCAAGTCCCAGCACGGCCGCTGCTGTCCTTGACCGTCTCTTATCCACGCTCATGTAATTACCCTACGCGGGGATAGCTACCGAGTGCGTAACCGGTTGGCCCCTCCCCAGTTAATACAAGATAAGGGGGATTGATAGTAGATCCCATATTTTGGTGGCCTACTTTTCATGGCCAAAAGTGTCCATTCTCAACTGGCCATTGACACACCTATAAGAACCGCTGTTTTGCTCATTTTCTTATCTTTAGCAACATCCTTCAATAACCTTCCTTTCATTATATTTTAGTTAATATAGTGATTCCGGTGCGAAAACCGGGCCCAAATCCTGCTTCTTTCACCAAAATGGACTGCAACCAACACAATTTCCATTTTATGGGGCCAACTACGGCTAATTTACAGTAATACTCCTGCCGTTCTGAGGGTTTTGCCCTCATTTCATCCCCGATTTCCCCCATTAGCTGCAGAAGCAGACACTACCCCCTGGGAGCG
>MTKW01009561.1_pt1 | contig 16914 bp, 16 predicted proteins | sample 1042761 | NCBI WGS metagenome assembly MTKW01 (sample SAMN06205366, study PRJNA360243) | anaerobic digester metagenome | biome: Wastewater treatment plant; feature: Anaerobic digester sludge; material: sludge; isolation source: anaerobic digester fed with sludge from wastewater treatment plant ... | reverse complement strand
ACAACGTGGGGAATATGAAGAAAACCAGGGGAAACAGCATCTTGATAGGGGCTTTCATAGCTAATTCCTCTGCTTGCTGCCGCCTCTTTGTCCGCACTTGTTCAGCCTGGATCCTAAGGATGTTGGATATTCCTACCCCAAGCTGGTCTGCCTGGATAACAGCGGACACAAGTGAAGTTATGTCATCTACTGTCACCCGCTCAGAAAGTTCTCGTAATGCTTCTTTTCTTGGTTTCCCCACTCGGATTTCCCTCAGCACAATCCCAAACTCATCTGCAAGCGGGCCTTTCTTTCTCTCTACCACCTTCACTAAAGCAGCATCAAAGCCCAGGCCCGCCTCTACGCTGACAGTCAAGAGATCGAGGACATCAGGAAGATCCCTTTGTATTTCTTGTCCCCTGCGCTTCGCTTTCGACTGCATCATTGTTTCAGGAAGGATCCAGCCAAGGCCTGCAGTAACAAGGGCAAACAACAAGGCTCTGCCCATCCCAAGCCTGTGCGTGGCCAGGAATACCCCTAACGGAAGTATGAGAAGGGTCACCACGCGCAAGATCACGTAATCCCCGGCTGAGAGCTTCCACGGGTTGCCTGTGGAATCAAGCTTCAGTTTGGCTGCTTCCATTACATTCTTGGGAGTAATGGACACTACGAAACCTGCAACCTTCGTCGCGGCAGGCCCGAAGACCCTCTCTACCAGCGGGCGGGACAATTCCTGCTCCCGCTCAGTGGGAACTCTGCCCAGTTCAGCGATTTGCTCGAGCCGATCCTTGACTGAAGGCTCTCGTTTCACTCCGAGAATGTACATAGTCAGGCTTGTAACACCGGCAAACGCAAAGACTGCAGCCACAACCGGCATACCTCCGCACCTCCTAAACCTCGATTGCGATTATCCTGCGAATCACAAGAATGCCAATGAGTTCTCCAAACACGGCCAGCCCCACCATGAGTTTCCCTGTAGGATGCGTAAACAGAAGGCTGATATACTCAGGATTGACCGTATAGAGAAAAATCCCAAGAACACAGGGAAGGATTCCGATAATCATCCCTGACATCCTACCCTGAGCTGTCAGGGTTCTAATTTCCCTGCGCAGCTTCACGCGTTCTCGTATCGTGTCCGCAATATTATCTAAGACCTCTGCTAAGTTTCCGCCGATTTGCCTCTGAATCAGGACTGCGGTGACAACCAGGTCAAGATCTTCACTGCCGACGCGGTCGGAAAGAGTTGCGAGCGCAGTNNACTGTACCCTGCCCTTAGCGAATTGGACATGATAACGAGAGCGTCTGCAATCTGAGCATCAAATCTCGCGAGCCTTGCACCCTGCTTGGACTTAACATAGAAACTGGGCAGGAATCCCCCGGCAAATGCCAGCAAGAATCCGGCCCACACACGCCCAAGCACGAACCATCCATAGGTAGCCCCGGACAGTATAAGAATAAGGTTTAACCCTACGAACTCTGAACCGCGAAGGGGAATATCCGCCCTGGCCAGTTCCACCTCAATCTGAGAAGTATACTGCCTCCCTTCAAATGCTTTGCCGAACACCGTCAGGATGCTACGCGCTAACTCATTTATCGAGTACTTTCGTTTTCCTCCGCCGTCAGCGCCTCGTACGCCGGCTACCTCAGGCCCGGGCTTTGTTTCAGGCTTTGAGAACCGCTCAAGCCTTTTAAGTCCTATACCACGCTCACTGACAAGCTTTACAATTCCAAAGGCTGCCAGCCCTACACAGGCAAATACCAGAACTGAGATTATGAGTGCAAATGCTTGTCCAGGCATACTATCAGCTTCCCTCCCACAGGCGAACTTCGACCGGCATATCCGGAATCCTTCTGAACTCAGTAGTCAACAAACATTCCGGCAGGCACCTTTATGCCTGACGCCTCAAACTTATCCATGAACTTCGGCCTGATACCTGTAGACCGGAATCTCCCCAGAACCTGCCCTTCCTCGTCAACGCCGGCCTGCTCGAATACGTAGATATCCTGCATGGTGATGACATCGCCTTCCATTCCCAGCACCTCAGTGAGATGGGTAATCTTACGGCTTCCATCTCTTAGCCTGGCCTGATGCACAATGAGATCTATTGCCGAAGCAATCTGCTCACGAATTGCCCGGAGCGGAAGCTCCATCCCTGCCATCAGCGTCATCGTCTCGAGCCTGGAAAGCATATCCCGGGGCGAGTTGGCATGGCCTGTTGTCATTGATCCGTCATGGCCTGTATTCATCGCCTGAAGCATGTCAAGCGCCTCTCCGGACCTAACCTCTCCTACGACAATTCTGTCCGGCCTCATTCTCAAGGCGTTTCGCACAAGATCTCGGATTGCAATAGAACCTTTGCCTTCAATATTCGGAGGCCTTGCCTCCATGGTAACTACGTGCTCCTGACGAAGCTGTAGTTCAGCCGCGTCTTCAATCGTCACTATGCGCTCATCAGGGGGAATGAACGAGGAGAGCACGTTGAGGGTTGTGGTCTTTCCGGAGCCTGTCCCTCCTGACACCACTATGTTCAGCCTTGCCTTCACTGCGCCTTCCAGAAACTCCACAATCGTAGGTGTCAGCGTTCCGAACCTTACCAGGTCATCAGTGGTCAGAGGCTCCCTTGAAAATTTACGAATCGTAATACACGGCCCTACAAGGGAAATCGGAGGAATCACCGCGTTTACTCTGGATCCGTCGGGAAGCCTCGCATCCACCATGGGACTGGCTTCGTCTATTCGCCTTCCGATAGGTGAGACAATCTTCTCGATTATGTGCATCACATGGTCTGCATCACGGAACCGGACACGGGCTTGCTCGATTTTGCCTCCCCGCTCCACGTATACCATTTCAGGCCCGTTTACCATGACTTCTGTGACACTTTCGTCCTCGAGAAGCGGCGTAATAGGGCCGAACCCTATCACATCATCGATTACCTCATTTATGATCCTCGTCTTCTCAGAGCGAATCAAGGGAAGGGGCTCTTCGTTAAGAACTGCCATGGCAACCTTCTGTACCTCTCTGGCTAACCTTTGCCGGTCCTCCTGGGATGAAGTCTGTTCCAAGAATTCTTCATCAATTTCCTTCACCAGCCTGGAGTGGATTTTCTCCTTGATTCCGAGGTGGGGATCATCAGGTAGTCTGACCGGCGGATGAAATGATACGTCTTCCGCAGGTTTTACGATCCGAAGCTCTCTTTCCTCAGGTTTGCTCTTTTGTTCTTGGACCTCGGATTGGCCATACAGTTTCTCCGGGACTCGCTCTTGTTGCGCTCTCCAGTTCCTTTCATCAAGCCCGGGCCTTGTTCTTCCCACCGGACGGGAGTCCCCGACGGCTCCTCTCCGGCCAAACGTTTCTTCTTGCTCCTCCTGTCTTGCCCTTTGAAGCCTCTCTCTAAGGGACATCTATCTCTCCCACCTCTCAACCATGTATAAAGAAACCGAAAATCCCTGCAAAAACACTGGCAATCCTTGTGCGGGGAGGAGCATCCTCACGGCTTGCGCTCCCCCTCTCAACCCTGTCCCCTTTACTCGGGGGGTCTATCGCCCTGGCAAGATCCTTGATAGCCAGGGATATNNGGGATACTGATATCCACTGTTCTTTTCAGGGTCTTCTCCACCTCACCGATATCAACACTTCCCTCGCGCGACGGCCTGTTGACCACAAGCTTTACTTTATCTTCGTCGTACCCTAAAGCATCCATTATCTCCAGACATATGCTGGCGTTCTTAATAGCCGGGATCTCCAAAGACGTAATGAGAAAGACAATATCAGCCGCATCCATCGCTGTGAGGGAGATATCCCCAAGCCCCTGCGGAAGGTCAACGACAATAAAATCGAAGGACTCCGCAAGAAGGCCGAGGATGGCTTCAACATGCCGGCCTGTCACTATCTCAGCTTGCTCAGGACGAAGCGGTGAGGGGAGCACGCGGATACCGGTATCATGTGTAAAGAGGCACGCCTCCACGATTTCTGAGTCGACTTCCTCTTCCCTGGCAATGTCCGCTATGGTCCTCACCGGCACAGTGTCCAGCATGATAGCTATATCCCCGAACTGCAGGTCCAAATCAACCAATACTACACTGCGATTGGCTTTCTTCGAGAGCTCTGCTGCAATGTTTGTGGCAATCGTTGTTTTCCCGACCCCGCCTTTGGTGCTGAATACAGTGACAATTCGCCCCAGTTTTCGCTGAGGCGCAACCAGAGGCATAATCCTTGCCCTTCTCTCCGATTCCAGAGCATGGGTCTTGCGTATGGTGTTTATCAGTTCATCAGCGGAAAAGGGCTTGACCAGGTAATTCCTGGCCCCTGCCGCCATTGCCTCTCTCAGGTACTCTTGTTCCCCCTGGACTGATAAGATCACTACGGTGCTCATCGGGGCTTCTACAGTGATTGTCCGAGTAGCCTCTATTCCGTCCATAACAGGCATGTTTATGTCCATCAAGACGATATCCGGCTTAAGCCTCTTTGAGAGAGCCACAGCCTCCAGGCCATTGGCAGCTTCACCTATCACGGTAAAGTCTCCGTCAAATGACAGGAGTTTCCTGAGGTTCTCTCGAGTCTCAGAGATATCGTCAACTATCAGGACCTTGATGGGGGATGTTTTCACTTGCTTCACTTCCCAGGTTCGCCGATTTCAGATACCCCCCGGAGCTCACAGTCTAATATCTGCTCTCTGGTTACACTCTCACCAATCCTCACGACTTTCGGAGTTATCAAGATGATAAGCTCGCTTTCACCTTTCTCAAACCTCTCGCTCCTAAATAGCCCCCCTATGATTGGTATGTCTCCGAGGATCGGGAGCTTCTTAATTATTTTCGCCTCAGTATTCTGGATTAAGCCCCCGATAGCAATAGTCACATCGTCCTCCACTATCAAGTGGGTTGCTGCCTTCCTCATTCTCAGCGCAGGAATAGTCGCCACCCCTGTATCCAGGGCGTTACTCCAGTCAAGGGACGATACTTCCGGCTCGATGTCAAGGACTATTCTGCCTTTTGCATCCACACTGGGAAGCATCTTGAGTCTTACGCCGTAAGGGCGCCACTCAAAGACCGCCCTGCCGTCCACTTGTCCCATGTAGACAGGGATTTCGCCTCCTACAAGAAAGTCCGCTTCCTCTCCACTGAGAGTAAGAAGGCTGGGAGCTGCCAGGACCTGAGCTAAGTCCTGACTTACCAATGTGTCAAGGACAGCCCGTATCGGACTGAGCCTCCATAGTTCTTCCACGATACTGCCTACAGGCAGCCTGGCTTGCCACAATTCCTCAGGGCCTCTGCCGCCAATGCCGAGGCCAAGCGGTGAGGTCCACTCTCCGAACATGAATGAACCTGCGCTTAGCGCACCGTCGATTACGCTGCCCCACGTTACCCCCAGATTCTTCAATGCGCCTCTGTTAATCTCCACTACCTGCACTTGCAGGAGAACTTGATAAGGGTTTCTTACACCTACCAAGTTCACCACGTCCTGGCTGAACAGTGAGACTATCCTCTCTACCCGCTCCAGGTCGTTTTGAGAATCTACGTCACCTTCCAATAAGAGCTTCCCACCAACAGAGCGCACGACAATATCAGGCTGAGCGATGTACTCGGTGACCCTATCTTCCAGAGGGACCTCCGGAGCTGCTTTCGGCAGCTCCGAAGGTGGGAGAGGAGGAGCTGGGGGCGGCTGTGCTTCAGCCTCAACGACCCTAAGGACACTGACTACCTTCCGGGCGTAAAGCTTAGCCACAGCCTCAGCTCTTTCCTTGACATGATCATCCGACACTTCNNGGAGGAGTGGCAACATCTATGAAATTCAGCACCTTTGGCGTATAGAGTCTCGCGAAGCTTTCAGCGCGTTCTACGTCACTTGCCTTGTCCACCAGGCCTTCAAGGATTATCGCGTCTTTTACGACGCGCACGCCTACCCCGTCAATTCCCATGCCTGCTTCAACTTCAGACCCGTCAATTGTAGGCGGAGGCGGCGGTATTTTCGGGTCGAGCACTGTGATGAGGTTCAGGACTTTGTCTGCGTACGCCCTGGCTATCTTGTCTGCGCGCTCGTACTCGGCGTCTGTCTGACATACGCCTTCCATAAGGAGCGTAGACTTGGCAAGTCGCAGTTCCAACTCTGGAAGCCCTATGACTTCCGAGATCTCTTCGATGAGCCCCTCATTATCCTCATACACCTTGACGTCATATCCGGTACGTCCCATTGAATCCCATATATAAAGTGTGGTTCTGCCAAGAGCCTTGCCGTTGATTATTAGTTCCGTCTTTGAGACGACGACTACATCTGCGATGTTTGGATTTGCCACAGCCACTCTTACCACGTCTTCCACAGGAAGGATTCTGGAACAACCTGCCACCACTCCGAATGGCTTGCTTATAGCGAATACCGGGATTTGCTCCGCCTGATCCGCCTGAGGCGCCGCTGCCGGTTCATCCCCGGCCATTGCAGCCGGAGCATACAAGACTATGACTATGCCAAGAATAACGCTAAGTATTGCCTTCTTATGAAGCCTCATGCTTCTCTGCCCTCTGTAGCCGCGAATCACGGTTTGGCCACCTCCCTGCCATCAACCAAGGTAACGTAGGTCGTCTGAGTTCCTCTGATTACCTCTACTATCGAGGGCGCTTTCCCCTTCTCAGGGGTATCACTTGGACCGCTTGCTTTCAAGCTTGTCGGACCGGTGCTTGGCGCGCCTGCTACGGATCCGGAAGGAGGCTCTCCGGAGTAGCCGGTGGAAGTTGAAGGCTGCGCTGAAGCGGTGCTCGTGCTCGCGCCGGATTTGGGAGGTGACCAACCTTTGACTTCCCGCAAAACATCGTATGCAACCACGCCTTGACCCTTTGTCGCAGTTGCAAACATGGGACGCAGAGCAAGGCGTAGCTTGCCTATTTTCTCGGCAAGAGCCAGCTTTTCCGCCTCACTCGGCTTTACAGCCAGAGTGACGCTGGTGCTGACTTTGGCCTTCCCCTGACTCTTATCTTCCGTCTCCTGGGCTACTGCGAGCACCTCAATGTCCTCCAGCGCTGTAAAGGCTACATCCCCTGTGTCACCGACTCCGCCGGCCGTTACAATAATGTCGACCCTATCGCCCGGCTTGACAAAGCCTGCAACGCCCACAACCTCGTCGACAGGGACGGTCACCGCCCTCATGTCGCGAGGCACGGAAGTTACGAGGCCGATACGTTCATCTTCCAAGTACAGCCTGTCCATGAGGATTTGCTCGCCTTCGAGGATTTCGTATTTCGTTATCAGCCCCAGAATATCAGTCATGTCACGCACAACCTTGGGATGGGCTGCTTCTTCAGGAACTTCCTTGATATAGACTAAGTCCTGTGTAATCTTCGTCCGTGGAGGGATGGCTGACTTTGCAGCAACCACCGTCACGGTCGTTGTAATAGCAGGAGCAGGCGCCATAGTCTTCCCAAGGTATATGTAGACACTTACTGCAGCGATTAATCCACAGGCCATAGCAAATACCAACATCAATTTGCCGCCCTTCATCCAGCCCCCTCCTCTTACCTAACTATCAAGACGGTATGAAACCACTCCGTAGTCATTTATGTTTCCAAGATCTCCGTCCGCCGCCCACTTAATGAACCTACCGGTTACTTGACAAACGTTTCCCACCCCGCCCACTTCTTCTACGAGAAATGCGGCGAAACCCGTAAGTATCACACCGTTACGACCGGTTACGTCAAGGGAATCGATAATAGGCACAAGAAGTACTCTTGGGCATCCTTTGACAAAGCGGTCATATGTGCATTTAGGCTCATGGCTGCATTCCGCTATCCTAAAATTAACCCCTGTCCTGGTAGGACCGGCCATGTTACCGGGTTCCGTCTCAAGAATCGTAGGAATCTCATCTCCTACCTCAAGCCTTCCTTGGTAACCGTACATAATGTTGCTCAGGTAGTTGTCAGCCCCTCGGGCGCCCAGCGCCAACGCGCCGAAATTCCCGGGGCCTGTTTCATCAGAATTGCTTGGGCTGTACTTCATGGTGTAGACCCCGCCAAATATGAAACTATCCTCTACAACGCCGAAAGGGGCTGCGCCCCACAAACCTTTTGTTGAACCTACACTGGCTTTGGCGTTTGCAGTCACCTTAGTGGAAGAGAATCCCAGGATCTTGGCGAAACCCAACGGAACAACGCGAGATGTCGCAACTTGTATGCTGCGGCCGTCAGGCAGTACCTCTGCTGCTACTTGGCTTGTCTCTACACCGTTATTCGCCGCGTAGGCCTCTGCTGTCTCCACAGCCTTCCCATGATCCTTAGGAAGCTCCTGCACACCTGCTAAAGCTGCAGCATCAGCAGCGTTCGACAGAGCAACCTTGTTGTAGTATAGAACGCCGACGTCTATGACAAGGGCGGCGATCCCTAACATAAGCACCATAGCGCAAGCTACGATAATTATGACGCTGCCTTTCTCGTTGCCTCGGATATCCCGGTAGAGCTGTCTCACCTAAATCACCCCTTCCAGGGACGCATATCTTACTCCACACGCATTGTCGTGGCGCCGCGCACCCAGTACGGATCAGGTAGGATCTTGTTCATGAAAGGCATCACGATATCGACAGGGTATTTCACTCGGACTGTGAGTTGAGCGCCTCTCAACCTCTCACTCGGTGAAGGCGATATTTCAACAATGACCTTCTCGGAAACAAGGGTCCCTGCCGCATCCATCGTCCTCTGGCTAATGAGTTCATCAACCGCTCCCACCACGCCGATTCTTGCCCCTTCACGGGACGCATGGGATACTGCAAGTTGGGCGCTGAGTACCCGTCCGAATTCCACAATACCGGTAAGCAGGAGAAGGAGTATGCTAAGGACAAGAGCCATTTCAACAAGGGCCTGTCCACGGTCGTCTCGTAGCCAAGAAGTTTTCATTAGCGTTTTCACCTTGGCTCCCTCCATCGACCCTTCATTCAAAATCCAATAACCGAAAAACCGGTTGCAACCGCAATAATCATTCCAACGCCAATGGCTACTGAATAAGGGACTTGAAGGCCTGAGCAAAGCACCGGAACCCTCGCACCTGCCGGCCTCAAACTCCGAAGATTTCGTCCTACGGCTCCAGGGATTACATGGCCGATGAGCCCGGCGACCCAAGTTAGGCATGATATCACGAATAACCCGAGTTGCCCGTGCCTAAAAAGAACGACAGCAGACATGAATCCGCCTGCTATAGCCCCATACAGCATGGAGAAAGCTGCACCCTTTGCACCAAGAAGAGCGCCGATTGCTCCGAGGAGTTTCGCATCGCCTGCCCCTATCCATCCCAGGCAAAAAGGTATAAATAGAATGCCGACTCCCACAATCATCCCCAGACATGACCTGCCAAGCCCTTCGGTTCCACCGGAAGCCAGGCCCATGATAAGTCCGACTGTTATGCCTGTAAACACCAGAGGGTTTGGGATGCGTCGTTCCCTACAGTCAAACCATACTGCTATGACAGTTATTAAGCTTGCGACGCATACTTGGAGCATTCTCGTCACCTGCCACGTCTATTCAAGAACCGGTATAGGGACTTCAAACAGTGTCCGAACAGTGATCCCCAAGATAGACACTGTACCTATCGTCACTAAAGCTATAAGCGCCAGAATTAAGGCATATTCAGCTAGCCCTTGACCGTTGTCTTCCAATAACAGCATTTCAAATGCCTGTGTCATCGCTAGCCCCTCTTTCGTTGAATACTCTCTGGGGAAAGCACCCTACCGGAGGGGACGGTAGGGGTTGGTTCTCTACATACGANNACGATAAGCGGTAGTCACAGCACCGGCATTCTCCACACAATTACGGTGTAGTATCGCCAGCTCCGTCCAATTCACCCTTCACCCTCGTGAATATACCCCCTAAACCTTCTCCGAGCTGCGTTAACACAACTATCACCGCTATAGCAATCAAAGCTATGATCAATCCGTACTCTACCATTCCTTGTCCATCTTCCTCATAAAAAAGTCTCTTCAGCATTGTCATAACACCTCCTTCCTCAAGGGCGTGCCCGACGACCGCTGAGAGACTTTTGGCTTCAGCCTAAGAATCCAGTATTATGCAGGGTTAGGCAAGACCGCGCAATCCATGGTTGGCTGAACCCAAAATCCCGGTGCGGCCCGCCGAAGAGACTCCTCTAAAAAGAAACCTGCTCACGGCGTTGCCATATGAGCAGGTACCAAAAGACGGTCCCTTCTCTTCGGCAACCCGGCTATCATAGCCAGAACCCCTCCTGGCTTTAGACCCGTGGCTTTGCGTCCCCGCCTTTCGACGAGTTTGCCTTTATCGGGAGAAACCGATGTTTACTTCGAAGGACTCTACTCCTTCTCGATATGATGCTAACATACATGGAAAGAGTTTACTATTAGACTTAAGACTTATTTTTACTGGGCCTTTGGTTATAGGCCTTTAAGCCTGCCTCAGTGAGAAGCCCTCTTCTAACTGCCCATACGGCAGCCTCCGTCCTTCCTGACATTCCTAACTTGCGAAGAATGCTACTAATGTGGTTCTTAACAGTCTTCTCACTTATTAGTAGCCTGCCTGCAATAGCTCGATTAGATTTGCCGTTGGCAACTAACGCAAGCACTTCCATCTCCCTGTCAGTAAGCTTCTCTCTTCCGTCCCATCTCATGGAGGCTGATTTGATGCCCTCGGGTGACTCATCGCCCACCAGGGCCTCATCCTCATCCTCATCCCCATCCTCTGACCCATCGGCATGCAGAGCAGTCTCACCCGTGGTCACTGCAAATCCCTGGACCCGTAAAAGCTCCTCGACAAGGACCTTCGCCACTCCGGATGACACTGCAGGCTTCCCTGAAACCACTGCCTTCACAACGTGATTCAACTCTTCCCCGGCAGCCATGCGGTCAATACACCCTACAGCTCCGGACAGAAACACTTTTAAGATATGCTTCAATGTCTCACGCGTGCCGTCCACCTCTGTAATTGTCAGGACTGCGCTGTGTTTCGCAAGACTGGATATGGCTTCCCATGTTTTGAGATGGTGTCCCGAGAGGCCGAGAATCACTACTTGAGGTTGCCTCTCTCGCGCGAGGGCTATTGCACGCTCCAAAGTCTCTGCTTCGCCTACAATATCAAAGCCTTCTTGGCCCTCAATGTTCTGCCTGATGCCGGATCTGAAAAGCGGACTCGCATCTGCTATCAGGATACTGATCTGTCCATACTCGTCGCCCAGCCCGCAAATGGTCAAGATTGTTCACCCCTTAAGACCCTAGTTGCTCCGGCGTGCGACAGGAATCCTTACAGTGATCCTAGTGCCTTCCCCCGGAGCTGTATCTACATCCAAGGACCCGCCGAAAAGCTTCGCCCGTTCCCTCATGCCGGACAGCCCGAATTTGTCTGACTGCCCCCAATTTCGTGACGCCCGGGTGGGATCAAACCCCTTGCCGTCATCTTCAATGCTGACACCTACCGCNNGCCTCCTGCACAATACGGAAAAGGGCCACCTCTACAATAGGATCAATCCTTGTCTCAACACCGAGCACCTTCATATCCACGGGAAGGTCGTGTCTTGCGGTAAAGTCATCCGTGTACCGCCTGAGCGCAGGAGCAAGCCCAAGGTCGTCCAGCATCATGGGGCGCAAGTCGAATATTATCCTTCTGAGATCCTTGAGGCTGTCATTGATAATCCTTCGCAGATCCTTCATTTCTGAAGCAGCAGCCGACGGATCCCTGTCCAACAGCTTTTCAACGATTTCCACCTGGAGGACGGCGTTAGCCATCATCTGGGCGGGGCCGTCATGGATATCCCTTGCCACCCGACGCCTCTCTTCCTCCTGGGCTTTTATTATCCTCTCTACCACATCGTCGTCCTTCTTGCGTGCAGAGTAGAACAAATCATCATATCCTCTCCGACTTCTGCTGCACCCACCTTAACCCCGGCAACAGCGTCAAAAACCTAAGCCCTTCCAGAACAGCCGGGCTTTAGCCATGAAACTCTCCCTTGCAGCAAAAGCCGCTGCTGCGCCGGTCTCTATGGGGACGTATTCTCCCCTTCTGCCCAGTGATTCCTCTGTCTTCTCAAGAACGTGCACTACCCTCGCGCCACTGGCTGCATCAGTCAGAGGGCGTTTGCCTTCTCCGATACACTCGAGAAAATGAAGACACTCATTACGAAGAGGCTCGCTCATCTTAAGCTTTGGAATATAGACATCGCCATATGTAAACGTGTATTGAAACTCGGAGAAACCGTTGAGAGCATCTGAACCGTTGGCTGCATCTCCCCCGTTTTCCATGCCGTTCCCCGGAACTTTCGAGTTTCCGCGTCTTTTCATCAGATCTCGCTTGGAGTTCACGCCCTTACTGTACACCTTAACCTTCTCCAGGGCTTCTCCGTCGTCAAACACGATCATCTTCTTTTCCCCGATGATCGTGGTCCTGCTTGCCTTACACGGGTCCAGCCAACTAACGTGGATATTCGCGATTATGCCGGACGCAAAGCGCACTGTGATAAACACTACATCCTCCAGGCCGTCATTAACGAAAGCCTGCCCTGTTGCAGCCACGCTCACCGGCTCTTCGTCAAGAAGGTAGAGCAAGGTGGCGATGTCGTGAGGCGCTTTGTCCCATAAGACACTGACGTCTTCTCTTACGGTGCCAAGGCTTGTCCGCGTGGAATGCAGATAAAAGATCCTCCCGAGTTCACCTGATCGGATATACTTCTTCACCAGACGCATGCCGGGATGGTAATCCATTATGTGGCCCACCATGAGGACCCGGCCTGTTTTTTCAGCAATATCCACAAGCTGATAGCCCTCTTCGGACGAGAGCGTAAAGGGTTTTTCTACAAGGACGTGCTTTCCTCGGAGTAAACATGCACGGGCAATACCGTAATGATTGCCCGGAGGTGTGGCGATCACTACTGCGTCTATCTTAGGATCAGAAGCAATATCCCGATAGTTCTTGGTTAACTTAACCAACGGATATCTCTCACGAACAGCAAGAAGTGTCTTATGGTCTATGTCGCAACAAGTCACGAGCCTGGCGCCGGGAATTTGGGCAAAATGCCGAATATAGTTCCTTCCCCAGTTGCCACACCCGATAATTCCAATATTTATCACTTCATCTATGTCCTCCTCGATGCCAGGCCCCAGGATTAAAAGGAAATCCGGCTGACTCCCATGTAGATGCTGCGGTAGTCAAGTCAGAGTTTACCAAACTACGCCTAATGCTATTTCTACATGAAATTTGCGATTCCTCTTTCTATTATGTCCTCGCGTGACTCGAAACCTGTCGAACCAGGGATTCATGGCGCAAGACTCATCGATTCCCGAAATCTAGAAAGCATCGTTTCTAAGAGCATCCACTCTGTCCAGTTTCTCCCAGGGGACATCTTCTTCAGACAAGTCAGCCCGGCCAAAATGGCCGTAAGCAGCCAACGGACTGTATATTGGACGTTCAAGTCGGAAATGGTCGATAATAGCCGCAGGCCTTAGATCGAAATGCTTCTTGATGAGTCTCAGTATTTCCTCATCATCGATTTGTCCCGTCCCAAAGGTTTCTACGCCGACGGATATGGGCTGCGCCCTTCCAATGACGTACGACGCCTGAACCTCACACTTATCTGCAATACCTGCAGCCACCAGGTTCTTTGCTACCCACCTCAGGGCATAGGCGGCAGTTCTGTCCACCTTGGTAGGATCCTTGCCTGAAAAAGACCCGCCACCGTGACGGGCAGCGCCGCCGTAAGTATCCACAATAATCTTACGCCCGGTCAGGCCTGAATCGCCTTGCGGCCCTCCAATCACAAATCTTCCGGTGGGGTTCACGAAGATATTTGTCCCGTCGTCCATGAAATGTGCAGGAATGACCGGACGGATCACATGGTTTACCATATCCTCCATGAGTGTTTCGTACTCAACGTCAGGATCATGCTGGGCTGCTATTACCACCCCTTCTATCCTTTTGGGGACATCACCGTCGTATTCAACGGTCACCAAAGATTTGCCGTCAGGCCTCAAATACCCCAGCGTTCCGTCTTTACGGACATCTGCAAGCCTTTTGACAAGCTTGTGGGCAATTACTATCGGCATTGGCATGAGCTCAGGAGTCTCGCGCGTGGCAAAACCATACATAAGGCCCTGGTCACCCGCGCCCAGCCAACTGAATCCCGAGTCATTGACCTGGCCGGCAGCCTCAAGCTGCCGTGCCTCAAGGGACTTGTTGACACCCTGAGCAATATCGCCTGACTGTCCGTTTATGGAAGTGATTACCCCGCATGTCTCTGCGTCAAACCCGTACTTCGCCCTCGAATACCCAATATCCAGCACTGTCTCGCGGACAATATCAGAGACTCTGGCGATAGTATGCCAGCACGGAGTGGATATCTCACCCATCACCATGACAAGGCCTGTGGTTACCGCAACCTCGCAAGCGACTCGAGCACCGGGGTCCTCCTGCAAAATAGAATCGAGTATCGCGTCTGCTATTTTGTCGCAGAGTTTATCCGGATGACCTTCAGTAACTGATTCTGAGGTCACCAGCGGCCTGTACTTGACCTGATTCTTCTTTTCCGGTCGTTTCTCCACAGCATGAGCCTCCTCTTCTCCAAGGATACATAAAAAGCCTCTCCCGTGTCGGGAAGAGGCAATCCGTCTCTCATCTCCCAGAACGGAAGTTCTGCAGGACTTGGCACCGTGCAGATTGACAAAGCGTCCGCCGGTTGCCGGGTTTCATCGGGCCTGCCCCTCCACCACTCTTGATAAGAGCTGTCCTTATAGTATTCATCTTTCTGGAATGCTGTTGATATTATACTACCCAGCTAATGGGAACGCAACCTGTCTAAAGGATGTCTGAAGGAAGACCCAAAGAATGTGTCTATGTCATTAGGCTGTCCTGTGATTGTGGAAGTTCTTGCAACTCATACTTTCGCGCCGGTTCTTGTGTTTTTCGTGAAGAAGTCATTTCCCGAATCCAATGCACAAATGCCTTGCCTCCCTCACGGTTATCCTCTGCGAATTCGCGGCATTTGTCGAGAAATCCACGGACATTGCCATCAAGCAGAGGCTCGCCTTTAGCCACGAATATTCGCTCATGGACAGTGGCAATAGTCCCTTCCTCTACAGTAAGCAGCTCTTCAACGATCTTCTCACCCGGACGTATGCCTGTGAATGCGATCTCGACATCATAATCAGGGTCAAGGCCTGAAAGCCTAATCAGGTCCCTGGCAAGATCGACTATACGGACAGGTTCACCCATGTCCAGGATGAAGACCTCGCCGCCCTTTCCCATTGCAGCAGCTTGGATTACAAGCTGGACAGCTTCAGGAATAGTCATAAAATAACGCACCATGTCAGGGTGAGTTATGGTAATTGGGCCGCCTCTCTTGATTTGCCGCTTGAACAACGGGATGACGCTGCCTCTGCTTCCAAGCACGTTCCCGAACCGAACAGCCATGAACTTGGTCCGGCTGCGCTTCGCCAATGCCTGAATCAAGAGTTCTGCTGCCCGTTTACTACATCCCATGACACTCACGGGGTTGACCGCTTTATCAGTGGAAATTAGCACAAATCTTTCAGCCCCGTACCGATCCGCAGCATAAGCCACATTCCACGTTCCGAAAACATTATTGTGGATCGCCTCTTCAGGGTTGGACTCCATTAGAGGCACATGCTTGTGGGCAGCCGCGTGAAATACCACATCAGGCTTGTACGACGAGAAAACCCAGTTAATTCTCTCGCTGTTTCTAATATCTGCAATTACCGGGATGGTATGGAGCTCAGAGAAAGTATCGTGAAGCTCGATATTGACTTCAAATATGTCGTTTTCTCCATGCCCGAGGAGTATGAGACTTTTCGGGTTAAACCCTGCCACTTGTCTCGAGAGTTCCCGGCCGATAGAGCCGCCGGCGCCTGTGACGAGCACTCTCTTGCCTGACAAGTACTTGCCTATCTCCTCCAGGTCTGTTTTCACTTCTTCTCTTCGCAAAAGGTCTTGTATCTCTATAGCCCTAATCCGGCTGACATCCAATTTACCGTCAAGGAGCTCATATACACCGGGTATGGTCAGGACTTTCACGCCCAATCCGTCGCACGAACGGACGATTTGCCGTACAACCGTTCCCGGAACGGAAGGCATGGCTATTATAATCTCTTCCACGTTATGCGACGCGACCAGATCAGGAATGCTTTTTGTAGTCCCCAGCACTCGATAGCCTGCAGCAATATACCCCTGTTTTGACGGGTCATCATCGACAAAACCGACAATCTCCTGGCCTACCTCGGGATGAGCCCTGAGCTCCCTCGCCACAATTACGCCTGCTTCACCTGCGCCTGCTATCAGGACATTGTGAGTCTTTGTGGATGCAGCTTGCTCCAGGCCTGCCTTGGCCATTTGATTAGCTGCAGCGACATAGCCGGCCCACTCTCGCCTCACTCTCATGAAAAGGCGAATACCACCTGTCAAAAATACGTTCAAAGACCATGCCATGAATATGATGCTCCGAGGGAAACCCGTAGGCCGCAGTGTGTGAAGGATCAGATAATCGAAGACTGACGCAGAAGTTCCTGCCAGCGCAATCACCAACGCCTCCCTGACACTTGCGAACTGCCAGAGGCGGCTATACAGCCCGAATATGTAATAGATGACAAGTCGCATGACAATAAGGCCGGGCAGCCTTCCTATAGTAGTGTACCAATAGGGGAGCGCCCGAGACATGCTGAACTCAAAGCGGAGGAGTAATGCCAGTGCAAAGCTTATCAGTATGCATACTACATCACCAAGGACAAGGCCGTACTTCTTAATCTTGTAACCCACCCGGCGATTCGCCTCCAGAGGTTGTCAAATTTCCCGAGAAAACTACCGATTCGGCAATAAGACAATGAAACCGGTATATCATGTTTTAATTCGCCACATGTCTCCAGAACTCCTTCATCCTCCTCTCCAGAATAGCCCGCATGACATTTATCCCAAATCCCAATTAGTTACCTGTCACTCCAT
>MTKW01003414.1_pt1 | contig 16929 bp, 15 predicted proteins | sample 1042761 | NCBI WGS metagenome assembly MTKW01 (sample SAMN06205366, study PRJNA360243) | anaerobic digester metagenome | biome: Wastewater treatment plant; feature: Anaerobic digester sludge; material: sludge; isolation source: anaerobic digester fed with sludge from wastewater treatment plant ... | reverse complement strand
GGGGGCGCTCGGAATGACAGGTTTATTTTTCTGTCATCCAGAGGGAGCGTCAGCCTTTTTTTGTCATCCAGAGGGAGCGGCAGCGACCGAAGGATCTTAACCACCACAGTGCCTTCATTATCCATCCGGAACGGAATCACCCCGACCCGGCAGGGAAGGGGGCGCTCGGAATTTTCACGCGTTACCCGCACCACAGCCCGCCATCTTTAGGATAACGACGAAGCGTTTACTTTCATAGCAATGACAGATAAATAATAATTATCATCCGGAAATGAAATGAACCCCGCCCCGCCGCAACCGTTTAAAGCGGTATATTCCCGTGTTTGCGCAAGGGACGGCTCTCCCTCTTTGAGCACAATGCCGCCAGGGAGCCGAGGAGATGCAGACGTGTCAGCCGTGGATCGATCACATCGTCGATCCAGCCCTTCCCGGCCGCAATGTACGGATTGGCAAACTTTTGACGGTACTCCTCGATAAGCCGCTGCCGCTCTTTTACGGGGTCCGCCGCTGTCTCGAGCTCCTTGCGGTTGATAATATTTACCGCCCCTTCGGGCCCCATAACCGCTATCTCCGCGGTGGGCCAGGCCAAAGAGATATCGGCACCCAGCGATCTTGAATCCATGGCCAGATAGGCACCGCCGTATGCTTTGCGCAGGATAACCGTAATCCGGGGCACGGTAGCTTCCGCATAGGCAAACAGTATCTTGGCGCCATGGCGGATGACCCCGCCCCATTCCTGCTGGACCCCCGGCAGATAACCGGGCACATCGACAAAGGTTATCAGGGGGATGTTGAAGCAATCGCAGAAGCGGACAAAACGGGATATCTTGTCCGAAGAGTTGATATCCAGACAGCCGGCCATCACCTGAGGCTGGTTGGCAACCAGACCCACCGACTGTCCCCCGAGGCGGGCAAAGCCGACCACCGCATTCCGGGCGTAATGTTGATGAACTTCAAAGAATCTGCTCCCGTCGGTAATCCTCCTGATGACCTCGCGGATATCATATCCCTTGTTGGTATCTTCCGGGACGAGAGTGGCCAGTTCTTCGGGGTCGAGCTCCGGTTCTTCCGGCTCGCACCGGGGAGGATCTTCAATGTTGTTGGCCGGCAGATAGCTCAGCAGAGTCTTTACCTTCTCCAGACACTGCTCCTCGGTTTCGGCGGAGAAGTGTGCCACGCCACTGGTCTGATTATGGGCCTGTGCCCCTCCCAGCTCCTCCTGGCTGACCTCCTCTCCGGTCACCGCCTTGATCACTTGCGGGCCGGTAATAAACATGTGGCTTGTCTTTTCAACCATGAATATAAAATCGGTGAGGGCGGGGGAATATACGGCTCCACCGGCACAGGGCCCCAAAATCACCGATATCTGGGGTACTACTCCGGAATAGATCGTGTTGCGGTAAAAGATATCGCCATATCCGTTAAGGGCATGCACCCCCTCCTGGATACGGGCTCCGCCGGAGTCATTGAGACCGATAACCGGTGCCCCGTTCTGCGCCGCCAGGTCAAGCACCCGGCATATCTTGGCGGCATGCACCTCACCGAGAGAGCCCCCGGCCACCGTGAAGTCCTGGGCAAAGATATAGACCATGCGCCCGTTGATGGTGCCGTAACCGGTAACTACTCCCTCCCCGGGATTTTTTATCTCCAGTGAGCTGGCATCGGTAAGGCCTCCCTGAGAGAAGACCCCCAGCTCCACGAAACTGCCCTCATCAAGTATCTCCTCCAGACGTTCCCGTGCTGTTTTCTTCCCTTTCTCGTGCTGAGCCTGACGTCTTCTCTCGCCGCCGCCCAAAATCGTTATTCTATGGCGTTCTTCTAGATGTGATAGCTTGTTATCCATTTTTACAGGTACCACCTCCAAGGTTAATGTGGATATTATACCATACTTGTATTTATTTTTCGTTTTTCTAAATTTTTTGGTTTTCTGACCCCAACTCTTCCCGTACCAGAGCCGGGATCTCCGAAAATAACCGGGCCACCTTTATTCCGCAGGAGGACAAAGCTTCGATCTTGCTCTCGTAGCTGCCGCGTCCCCTTTCAATTATGGCCCCCGCATGCCCCATCCTTCTGCCCGGCGGCGCCGATTTTCCGGCGATAAAGGATATTACCGGAAAAGAAACATGGTCCCGGATATAAGCGGCCGCCTCCTCTTCCGCACTGCCGCCGATCTCGCCGATCATGATCACCGCCCCGGTCTCCGCGTCGGCGGCAAACTCTTTCAACAGGTCCGTAAAGCTCAAACCCACCACCCGATCGCCGCCCAGACCGACCACCGTGGTCGTGCCCAATCCGTTCTCCTTGAGCCGGGCCACAATCTCGTAACAGAGGGTCCCGCTCCGGGAGATAACCCCCACCGGCCCGGGGGTAAAGATATGGTTGGGCATAATCCCGATTTTACATCGCCCCGCAGAAACCAGGCCAAATGTATTGGGGCCGATGACAATAGCCCCCTTCTTATCGGCGCAGGCCAGAATTTCCATGGTGTCATGCACGGGGATATGCTCCGTTATCACCACCACGATCCCGATACCCGCCTCGAGAGCCTCCAAGGCCGCATCCCGGGTATGGAGCACCGGTGTAAACAGGATCGTTGCTCCAACCTCATGTTCCTTCAAGGCGGAGACGACGGTGTTGTAAACAGGAACACCCTCCACCCGCCGCCCTTCTTTGCCGGGAGAGACACCGGCCACCACCCTGGTGCCGTATCCAAGCATCTGCCCCGTATGGAATGAACCCTGGTTGCCGGTGATGCCCTGAATCAGAACAGATGTGTTCTCATCAATGATGATTGCCATGTCCGCCTCCTCCCTTATTCTCCCGCGAGGCCTCCACCGCCCGGCGCACCGCTTCCTCCATGGAGCGATAAGTTTCTATGCCATGATCGTGCAGGATCTTCCGTCCCCGATCCTCGTTCGTCCCCACCATCCGGAAGAAATATGGCACGTTGATCTTCCCGGCCTCCTGCAGATGTATAAAAGCACGGGCCACATCATCACACCTTGTAATCCCCCCGAAAATATTAATGAGGACGACCTTGGGATTGGCGGTCAACAATAATTCCATGGCCTGCGTGGTCTTCTCGACACCGGCCCCTCCTCCCAGATCAAGAAAATTGGCCGGAGAACCCCCGAAGTACCGGACCATATCCACGGTAGCCATGGTAATGCCGGCTCCGTTGGCCATCACGGCAATATCTCCCCCGAGGGCCAAATAAACAATGCCCATCCGGTGCGCTCTCTCCTCCAAAGCCGTCCGTTCCTCAACCCGGGGCAGGCCGGGCTGACGGTAAAGGGCATCATCATCAATAATTATCTTCGCGTCAATGGCGACCAGTTCCGGGCCGCATCGAGCCAACGGATTTATCTCGATCAGCTCGGCATCGATCTCCTTGAACATAACCGGCAGACGGCCCAGAATCTCGCTAAAATGGCCGATCATCTCCCCCTGCAAGCCAATAGCGGAGCCAATCTCCCCGCCCATACCGGTCTGGTACCCCCCGCCGGGTTCAACGGGTAGCCGGATCATCTTGCCGGGAGGAGACTCCTCCACATCGATACCGCCATACGCAGAGGCCAGGATAACGGGGCAACGCTTTCGCTCATCGATGGCGATCGCCAGATAGAATTCATGCTCAATGGCTCTCTTTTTGGTCACCAACAGGCGTTCCACCTTCTCACCATTGAGCTCCAGTCCCAGGATGCGCGCCGCGGCTCTCTCCGCCTCCAGGGGATCGGCTGCAAAAGCAATGCCGCCGCCGCGCCCCCTTCTCCCTGCTAAAACCTGGGCTTTCAATACTACCTCCCCAAAATCCCGGGCCGCCTTCCGGGCTTCATCGGGAGCCTCGACAAGCCGTCCGGGTTGGATGGGAATACCATAGCGGGCCAGGAGCTCCTTGCCCATGTATTCATACAGTTTCATCTGCTTCTCCCCATGGTACGCGTATGCTTGCGTATGCTGATAATATTATTATACAACTGTATGCAAAAAGCAAAGAATACAAGCTCCGGCTGAAAAAAACGACAGCATTATTTATTTCATGGGGATATGCTATAATATAAAGTCAGTAAAACATCGGCTGATCGGTCCGCAATCCCGCCTGAACAGCCACCGTACGGGAAGCATCTGCAGCCCGCAGTCCGCATTGAACGGGCTGATCGGGCTGATAAGAGAAGACGAGGGCTGATTGTAACGGTAAACGGGATAAATTTGGATGGGGGATAAAGATATATTCCCTCTCTTCAAGGAAAGGGTACTGATAACATGATTGTCTATGCTCTGGTAGGGGCAAGCGGCACGGGCAAAAGCCACCATGCTTCACTTCTGGCCTTCAAAAATGATATCCGGCTGATTCTTGATGATGGCCTGCTCATCCATAACCACCGTGTAATCGCCGGACGATCGGCCAAACGCGAGCTGACCAAGATCGGTGCGGCCAAACGCGCCCTCCTGATCGACCCGGCCCATGCCGCATCATTGAGGGAGAAAATCAGGGGGCTCAACCCGGAAAAGATTTTACTGATCGGCACCTCCAGAAGAATGGTGCAGAAACTGAGCGAGGTGCTCGATATACCACCGCCCGATCACTATATACACATTGAGGATATCGTCCCCGAGGAGGTGATCAGAAAAGCGCTGAAATTAAGAAAAGACAAGAACCGCCATGTCGTGCCCCTGCCCACATTTGCCATCAAGAAGGATTTTCCGGGTTATCTGGTTGCCCCCCTTAATTCCATCTTCACCCGTTCCGCCGGTGATCAAAAAAAAATCGCCATGGAACGCTCCATCGTCCGCCCCATATATAGCACCCTGGGAAATTTCTTTATCGCCGAGAACGTGATCGTCAGCCTGTTAACATATCTGTGCGAGAACATGCCGGGGGTCAGCCGGGTAAACAAGGTTAAGATCAAATCGGACCGCCTCGGCGTGAGCATGAACATCGAGTTAACCATGCTTCTGCAACCCAATATGAAGAAGACTCTGGCCGACATACAGTTGATGCTCAAGGAAAATATCGAACACATGACCGGGTTCTATCTGAATCAGATCAACGTGCAGGCCTCGAAACTCGCTCTCAATCTGCCCGATAAGGAAAGATGAATCACCCGGCCATCAAGTATGCAGTACCCTCCGCCGGAGGTATTCACCAGGGACCAGCCCGGAGGCGAACCACTCCGCCGCCACTTCTATCCCGATAAAACGATAATGCCATGGTTCAAAAGCATATCCGGTAATCTTCTCCGTCCCCTGCGGATAGCTCATCACAAATCCATATTCGCGGGCATAGCGCATCAGCCATTGACCCGGGCCGGTATCAATAAATTCCGCCGTCCAGTCATGGGCCGTGCCGCCAAAATCAACGGTTGTACCCAGCTGGTGCTCGGATTGCCCCGGCCGGGCCGAAAATCGGTTGGCCTCCGCCTCACTGCCATAAAGCTCTGTATGGCGCCTGAACAGATATTGCTGATAATCATAGCTTCTGTATGCCGACAAAACATGGAGTCTTATGCCGGCCAGATGGGCGCTGCAGGACATCTCCACTAGGACGGGGATAACGTCATCCCGCAAAGAGAGCTCCCGGGACGTCAAAAATGAGGGGATCGGAACCAGGTTTTGCGGTGCATATCTTCCCAGGGTGGTTCTCTTGGAGATCGGGGCCAGAAGATCGGAGCCATCCAATGTTTTTAGCAAGGCGGTATCTCCCTTTTTGATTTTCACTATTATTATTTTATTCCTGAAAAACAAAAAAGAGCATGTCCATTGCTCTTTTTTATTCTTATTATTTTCTGTTTCAGGAAATACCCGGGGAACTATCTTGCCCCGTTATTTTCTTTAATAAATTTTTCACCGGCATAGAGCGTCTTCTGAAACTCCGGTATCAGTTTCTTGCGGGCCGGGGGAAGAAAGGTATCGAGAGATTGTTCAACCAATTCCAGGGGCAGTATCCCGCTCCGGGCGATAAAGGCTCCGAACATGGCGATGTTGGCCATCCTTGCCTTTCCCACACTTCTGGCTATCTCCTGCGTGGGTACATTGATTATCCCGATATCATCCCGCGAAGGATGGAAGGAGTGCACGATCGTGCTGTTGACCATGAGCAGGCCTCCGGGTATGATCCGGCTCTGGAACCTCTCCAGCGAGGGCATGTTCATGGCAATGACCGCCGACGGCTCTTCCACGATGGGCGAACCTATTTTTTCATCGGATACCACCACGGCGCAGCGTGCCGTGCCTCCGCGCATCTCCACCCCGTAGGAAGGCATCCAGGTAACGTTCAGGCCGGCTCTCATAGCCGTATGGGCGAGGAGCTCTCCGATCAACATAACCCCCTGCCCCCCGAATCCGGACATGATCACAGAATAGTACATCTAGAACAACACCTCCAAGAAACGCCTCTCCCGCATACGGGAACCGGTGATAATAACCGCCCTGCTTCCGGCTTCCCTGAAAGCAAGAGCCGAAGAACAATCTCAATCTATATCAAATCCATATTACCCTTTATTTATCGGCCGCCGGCTCTTTGAAGACCCCCAAAGGGTATACGCTTAACGATTTATGCTCGATCCTCTCCACCGCCTCAACGGGTGAAAGCCTCCAATTCGTCGGGCAGGCGGAAACAAATTCAACCAGGGAGAAACCTTTGCCTTGCAGCTGAATTTCAAAGGCTCTATTAACCGCCTTCCTAGCCCTGCGGATATGTGCGGGTGTATGACAGGCAACCCTCTCCACGTAGGCGGTCCCTTCCAGATGGGAGATCATCTCCGATACCCTGATAGGAAAACCATCGCCGATCGGCCTTCTCCCCAGGGGAGTGGTCGTTGTCTTCTGGCCGGGAAGAGTGGTCGGCGCCATCTGCCCGCCGGTCATCCCGTAAACGCTGTTATTGACAAAAAAGACGGTAATATTTTCTCCACGATTGGCGGTATGGATGATCTCGGAAGTGCCGATCGCCGCCAGGTCGCCATCCCCCTGATAGGTGAAGACAATCCGATCGGGAAGCACTCTTTTGATCCCCGTTGCCGTTGCCGGGGCACGGCCGTGGGATGCTTCACAGCAATCGACGGCGATGTAATCATAAAGAAAGACGCCGCAGCCCACCCCGATCACACCGATGGTTTTGGAAGCGATGTTGTGAAAGTCGATCGCCTCGGCAATAAGACGGTGTATCACCCCGTGGTGACAACCGGGACAGAAGTGAAACGGGTTCGGCAGTAAACAGGAAGGTTTGCCAAATACTTTTTTCTCGGTAATCGGAATCAACTTCTCTCCCCGCCTTCGTATATTTTTTTAATTTCAGACAGTATATCTGCAGGGGTGGGGATAACCCCGCCCGGATACCCCGTAAAGAACACTTCTCCTTCACCGCCCGCGGCCAGGCGCACATCATACAGCATCTGGCCTGTATTCATCTCCACCACCAGGGCACGACCGGCTTTTTTTATAGCCTCCCTTACCTCCTCCTGCGGGAAGGGGTAAAGGGTAATCGGTCTGACCAGGCCCACCCTGAGCCCGTTCTCCCGCGCCCTTTTCAGCGCCGTCTGAGCGATGCGGGAACATGATCCGAAAGAGATCAGAACCAGGGAAGCATCATCGGGAAGATCCACCTCGGCACGCGCTTCTTTCTGCACCAGCTCGGTGTATTTGGCATGGAGTTTCCAGTTATGCACATTCATCTCGCCATCGCCCAGATAGAGCGATTTGATGAACTGCGGAGGCCTTCCATCGGCCCCGCTTAACGCCCACGGCTTGGGCGGCGCTTCCGCCGTGGAGGGATTGATGACCACCGGCTCTTTCATCTGACCGAGGATCGCATCACCGAGGATCATCGCCGGATTGAGATAGGTATCGGCAAGCCGGAAAGCCTCGATCGCCAGATCATACATCTCCTGAACAGAGTTGGGAGCAAGGACAATAAGGCGGTAATCGCCATGGCCGCCGCCATGAACGGCCTGCTTGTAGTCGCCCTGGGTGGGTGCAATCCCCCCCAGCCCGGGACCGCTGCGGGTGATATTGACGATCACACCGGGAAGTTCGGACCCGGCCATATAGGAGATACCTTCCTGCATCAGGGAGATCCCCGGACCCGAAGATGAAGTCATAGCCCTTGCTCCGGCGGCAGCCGCACCCATCAACATATTGATGGAGGCAAGTTCGCTCTCCGCCTGGATGAACACCCCGCCCACCTTGGGCAGATGCGCGGAGAGGTACTCGGGGATATCGTTCTGAGGTGTAATCGGATATCCGAAATAATAGCGGCATCCCGCATCGATTGCTCCACGGGCCAGAGCCACACAGCCCGTCAAGAGAAGCCTTTCTCCCTCCAAATCAGAATCACTCCTACTGCTCGTTTGAATTGAATTGAAACCCGGGTTAATACTAAATTAAAATGAAGGCGGGTTGTCGATCAGCGATCTTCTTTTTTTATCTGGAATTGCTGTATACTTCTATGGCCACATCGGGGCAAACTTCGGCACATAGCTTGCAGGCCCGACAATCCCGGTCATCTTTTTTCTTGAAACTGGCGACCGGGTAGCCTTTACGATTATAGGTATTGTTGATGACGATAAGCCCCCGCGGGCAAGCTTGGACACAGTAACCGCAGCCCTTACAACGTTCGATGTCAAATACTATCCTGCCCATGGCTTATCCTCCCCCTTCTACTGTTTCCGTTCTTTTTTTATCTTTTATCCTGAAAAATCGTCTGTTAATTAAAATACACTAACTTTAATCATAAATTATTTGTCCCCGTTTCGTCAACACCGACTTGATAAATTAACCCGGACCGGAGATTGCCCGAAAAGACTTTGGGCCCGGTGGCCATCTGCCGGCATAATCCCCGGCCGGGTCAATATGCATCGGCCTTTTCAGCAGGAATCGAAGATGACCCTTTGGGGGCAGGTGTAGACATTGAAGCGGCGACCGCGGCCAAAACCGATCATCGTAATCTGCATCTTTTCCGCAATTTTAATCCCCAATGTGGTCGGAGCGGAGCGCGAAACGACGACCGGCACGTCCAATTTGGCCGCCTTTAACATCATCTCCGCCGAAAGACGGCCGCTGGTGACCAGTATCTTGTCTTTGATATCAACCTCACCCCAGAGACTCTCCCCGACAATTTTGTCGATGGCGTTATGGCGGCCGATATCCTCGGAGAAGAAAAGGATCCTGTCACGATCGCAGAGCGAAGCGCTGTGGACGCCTCCGGTCTGCTTGAAGACTAGGGCCCGTTCCTGCATCTGCTGCATCAGGGCCATGATCCGGGATGAATTGATCTGAAAATTACCGGCAATGGGCTTGATGTGCAGGGAATTCCAGGCACTGAAAAAGGTGGTGCCTCCACCCAAACCGGTCGTGACGGTTCTGCATCGCTGAAACTTTTCAGCCGGCGCAACCTGTCGGCGGGTTACGACAGAAACCAGACCCTGTCGGGGATCAACCTGCAGATCTTGTACATCCTCTTTAGTCTCGATAAAACCTTCGGCGCGCAGGAATCCCAGGGCCAGATAATCGATTTTAACCGGCGTGCAGAGAAGGCTCACCAGTTCTCTTTCATTCAAACAGATCGTAACCGGCTGCTCACACACGATCCTGTCTTCGGTTACATCGGTGTTATCGTCCTTGAACATCAGCACTTTCTTCTTCTTGAATTCCTTCACCCGGCTCACCTTCCGCTCTGATAAACCTCGAAATAAAAAGCTCCGTTCCCGGAGCCATAATACAATAACCGCTCTCTTTTGACAACCGTCGTACCGATCACCGCCCCCTGCCTGTTCAGGAAAAAAGGTTTATAATTCTCATTAAAACGTCCAACGTCAGCCGGCCTCTTCTCCGGTATATTCACCCGCGGCTTCTAGCCTGGCCATCTCATAATCTTCCAGTTCCTTGAACGCGATCTTCCCCACCCTTGTTTTGGGCAACTCATCGATAAACTCTATCTCACGGGGGCAGCTCCATTTTATCAGGTCCTTGCGGCAATGACTGATCAGCTCTTTTTCCATGTCGGGTGTGGCCTTGGCCTTATCCTTGAGAACTACAAAACCCTTTACCCGCTCCACCTGCTCTCTGTCCGGCACACCGATAACACAAGCCTCCAGGACTTCAGGGTGCTTGTAGAGCTGCGCCTCGACCTGGGCCGGATATACATTCATGCCCGATGATTTGATCATGCGCTTCTCGCGCAGTTTAAAATAAAAGAAACCGTCCTCATCCATGGTTCCGATATCCCCCGTGTGCAACCAGACCCTTCCGTCATCATGGCGCTTCATCACATTGGCGGTCTCCTCGGGCTGATCGAGATAACCCAACATCACCGCCGGTCCGTGGACACAGATTTCACCTTCCTCACCAATGTCCGCTTCCACGGTGGTTCCCCGTTTTACAATCTTGGCCCGCATATTGGGAAAAGGGATCCCGATGCTTCCTTCCCGGTATTCCCCGAGAGGCAGGGCCATGATGGCCGTCACCGCCTCGGTAAGCCCGTACCCTTCCAGCAGCTTCACCCGGCCTCCCTGCCGTTGCACGATGTTTTCAAAACGCTCTTTTACGGTGCGCGGCAAGGTATCGGCACCGCTGAAACAGGCATACAGACAACTGAGATCCGCCCGGTTAAACTTTTCATTTCTGTTCAACGCCTCAAAAAGAGTGGGCACACCGATAATGTAGTTGGGCTTCTTTTTAATAAGATCAGCCGCCAGATCGGCTTCAAACATCGGCACCAGGATACTCTTGCCGCCGTTCATCAGGGCGGCGTTTACACATACTCCGAGTCCAAAACCATGGAAAATGGGCAGCATGGCCAGGATGTCGGCAATGTCTTCGTTCATGCCCACCCACTCCGCACACATCATCCCTTGACTGACAAAGTTGTAGTTGGAGAGCATGATGCCTTTGGGTGACCCCGTCGTCCCGCCGCTGTAAAGGATTGCCGCCAGGTCATCGGGGCCTGCTTTGCCCGGAGGAGCCTGGGGATAACGGCCACGCAAAACCACATCTTTCCACATCCTGACCCCCCTGGTTGAAGGAATTTTGGGGGCCTTTCTCCCTTTGGCCATCCAGTAAAGAATGCTTTTAATCGGCGGCAGATAATCCTGAATTTTGGCGATAAGAAGCATCTCCAGATTGGCTCTCTCCGCGGCCCGCTTGAATGTTTCATAGAAAATATCCAGAGTTAAAGCAAACCGGCTCCGGCTCAGTTGGAGATAAAATTCAATTTCGCTCTCGGTGGAAAGAGGGTGGATCATGCTGGCCACGGCCCCCAGCTTGTTGAGGGCATAGAAGCAGATAATACCGGGAGGAGATGTGGGCATGGAGATCGTCACCCGATCCCCTTCTTTCAATCCCATCGCGGCAAGAGCATCGGCGCAGCGATCAATCTGCTCCAAAAATTGGCGGTAGGTAGCTGTATAATCCATAAAATCATAGGCGATACGATCCGGGTAGGTCCCTGTAGCCCGCTTCACAGTTTCATACATGGTGCGTCGGGGGAAATCCACTTCGTGAGGAACATCGCCATAATACTTGAGCCACGGCTTCTGTGCAGATATCATCCATCTTCATCTCACTTTCGTAAAGATTTAGATTTTGGTTAACTTAACAGCACAGACTTTCATCTCCGGAGTTTTGGTAATGGGATCAAGAGCACTGTTGGTAAGGATATTGGCCATTGATTCCCGATAATGTATCGTCATATAGATATTGCCGGGTAGCACTGTATCTGTAATCGTTGCCTTTACATCCACCTCTCCACGACGGGAAGATAACTTGACCATATCTCCTTCCTCTATACCCAGTCGATCGGCATCTTCCCCGTTTATCTGGACGAGCTCCTCGGGGCGGGTCAGATCCAGGCCCCGCGAAAAGCGGGTCATCGTTCCGTAATGAAAAAGGTGGCGCCCGGTATTAAGAATAAACGGATATTTTTTATCCGGTGTTTCCGCCGGCGGACGGTACTCCAACGCGTGGAACAGTCCCCGGCCCCGGGTAAATTTATCCGCATGAAGGTAAGGGGTTCCGGGATGATCTGCACCCGTGCAGGGCCATTGCAGGCCCTCTTTTCTTAACCGCTCGTAGGTAATACCCACATAGAGGGGGGATAGGGAGGCCATCTCGGCAAAGATCTCCTCGGCACTGCTGTACGTCCACGGGAATCCAAGTTTCCGGGCCAGCCCGGTTATTATCTGCCAGTCGGGCAGGGCTTCCCCCGGAGGTGCAACGGCCTGCTCGAAGATCTGAACCCGCCGCTCGGTATTCGTAAAAGTACCTTCTTTTTCGGCAAAGCAGGCTGCCGGAAGAACCACATCGGCATACTCTGCCGTCTCCGTAAGGAAGAGATCCTGAACAACCAGCAGCTCAAGATTCTCCAGAGCTTTGATAAGATGATTGGTGTCGGCATCAGTTACGACCGAGTTCTCACCCATGATGAACATGGCCTTGACCTTGCCATTATATGCCTCATCGGTAAACTCGGGGGCGGTTAGCCCGGGACGGGGGTTGAGTTTGACCCCCCAGGCCTGCTCAAATTTTTCACGGATAGCAGGATCTTCCACCTTCTGGTACGAAGTATATACATCGGGAAGAGCACCCATATCACAGGCTCCCTGCACGTTATTCTGCCCCCTCAGGGGATTGACACCGGTCGAAGGTTTACCGATATTCCCGGTAGCCAGGGCCAGATTCGCCACGGCCATAACATTTTCCGTTCCGCAGATATGCTGGGTTATCCCCAGGGTGTAAAGGATGGATGCCCTCTCCGAGGAACCGTAAATCCGGGCCGCCTCGCGAATTGATTCTGCAGGCACACCGGTTATCTCCGCCGCATATTCCGGGGTATACCTCGACACGGCCTTGCTGAGGTTATCAAAGCCCTCCGTGCGGTTGGCGATAAAATTTTCATCGGCCAGCCCTTCAGCAATGATAACATTCAACATTCCGTTCAGAAGAGCAATATCGGTCCCCGGCCGTAACCGAAGGTGAATCATGGCCGTTTTGGCCATCCAGGTTTCCCGGGGATCGGCAACGATCAGCCTGGCCCCCTTGCGAACCGCTTCACGGACACGGTATCCGATAACCGGATGAGCCTCCGTGGCGTTTGAACCGAGGGCCAAAATGGTTTCAGCCCCGGAGATCTCCCCGATACTGTTCGTCATTGCCCCACTGCCAAAAGCTCTGGCCAGACCGGCCACAGTAGGGGCGTGTCAGACACGTGCACAATGATCAACATTATTGGTTCCGAAAGAACGGAGCAGTTTCTGAAAAAGATAATTTGCTTCGTTGGAAGTTCGCGCCGAGGAGAGGCCGGCAATAGCATCGGCTCCATGTTTATCTCTGATTGATTTCAATTTGCCGGCGATTTTTTCCAGCGCTTCATCCCAGCTTACTTCTTTGAATACACCGTCTTCCTTTACCAGCGGCATCTTTAAACGGTCGGGATGATCGATAAACTCGAAACCGAACCGTCCCTTGACACAAAGATGTCCCCGGTTAACAGGACTCTCTCGATTTCCTCTTACCGAAACCACCCGGTTACCCCTGGCCCCCAGGATAATCCCGCAGCCTACGCCGCAATAAGTACATATGGATTTGACTTCCCGGGAAGGAACTTCTTTGTTTTTGCGTGTCAGAGCACCTGTAGGACAACGCTCCACACATTCCCCGCAGGATTCACACTGAGATTCGGCTATGGGCATAGCCCCAAGGGGCGCAATCATCGTATTGGTTCCACGGAAAGCAAAATCAATCGCGGAAACACCGTTGATTTCATTGCAGGTACGCACGCATATGCCGCACAGGATACAGCGTGAACGATCGACGTTGAAAAAAGCATTGGAAGTGTCGGGCGGAACCTTTGAATATTCACGCCTGAGCAATGAAAGCCTGTCCTCATCGATCCCCACAAAAGCGGCGACTTTCTGCAAAACGCAGTTACTGTTGCCGGAACAGCTCTGACAATCGGGGTGATGACTGGCCAGAATCATCTCGACGAGCACCCGGCGCAGATTGGAAACTTCGGGGGTATCGGTCAGAACGTTCATCCCCTCCACGGCCCTGGTGTTGCACGAAGTAACAAGCTGGCCGTCTGCTTCCACCATGCAGACCCGGCATCCGGCAAATACAGTGAGGTCCGGATGGTAACAGAGCGTCGGTATATAAATGCCCGCCTCATTGGCGGCCTCCAATATCGTGGCCCCCTCCCGAACCATGACCTCCCGATTATCTATCATGATGCGTATCATTGACTTATCCCCTCCAAAATCTTTTTTTGCTCTCCGGTTATGCGGGTCACCGCGGCAAATCTATCCGGACAATTTTCAAAACAGATTCCACATTTGCTGCATTTTGACTGATCAATGACATGGGGAACCTTCTTCTCACCAACGATGGCTCCCTCGGGACACTCTTTACGGCACCTTCCGCAAGCCTTACATTTTTCAGGATCGATATAGTAAGCAATAAGTTCCTTGCAGACCAACGCCGGGCAGGCATGATCCCTGACATGGGCTTCATATTCATCGCGAAAATAACGCAGGGTGCTCAATACCGGGTTGGGGGCGGTCTTCCCCAGACCGCAGATAGCGCCCTTGATCACGTTTTTCCCGATCCTTTCCAGTAAATCCAGATCTTCCGGTCTACCTCTCCCCTTAGTAATATCAACCAGAGTTTTATACATCTGCTTTATACCTTCCCGGCAGGGGACACATCTTCCGCAGGATTCATCCACCGTAAACTCCAGAAAATACCTGGCGATATCAACCATGCATGAGCCTTCATCCATGACCACCATACCGCCCGAGCCCATCATCGCTCCGGCGCTGCGCAGCGAGTCAAAATCCACCTCCATATCAAGGAGTGCGGCCGGAAGGCAACCTCCGGAGGGGCCTCCCGTCTGCACGGCTTTGAACTCCTTGGAGTTTAACATACCGCCCCCGATGGTAAAGATCACATCTCTGACCTTGATACCCATCGGCACCTCTATCAGACCGCAGTTTTTGACTTTGCCGGTCAGAGCAAAGATAGCCGTTCCGGGGCTTCCTTTGGTCCCCGTCGAAGCAAACCACTCCGGCCCTCTTTTAATAATTTGCGGAATAAAGGCAAAAGTTTTTACGTTATTCAGAAGAGTCGGTTTGCCCCACAGGCCTTCATGCGCAGGAAAAGGAGGACGCGGGCGCGGCATCCCTCTGTTCCCTTCAATGGATGCCAGCAACGCCGTCTCCTCGCCGCATACAAAAGCACCGGCACCCTGAAATATATCAATGTCAAAATCAAAATCGGTACCCATAATTCCATTACCGAGCAGTCCGTACTGTTTGGCCTGTTCAATGGCAATTTTGAGACGCTTGATGGCCAGAGGATATTCGGCCCGGGCATAGATAAAACCCCGGCGGGCACCGATGGCATAAGCGGCAATGGTCATCCCCTCGAGAACGGCACAGGGATCGCCTTCCAGAACAGACCGATCCATAAATGCGCCCGGATCTCCCTCGTCCCCGTTACAGACCACATACTTGGGAGATCCGGACGCCTGGAAAACAAAAGACCACTTTTTGCCGGTACTGAAACCGCCGCCGCCCCGGCCGCGTAAACCGGATTTTTCAACCGCCTCGACCACCTCTTTGGGGGTATAGCCGCTCAACACATCTGCCAACCCCTGATAACCTTCGGCGGCAATATATTCACGGATATCTTCAGGGTTAATTATCCCGCATTTACCAAGCACGATCCGCTGTTGATTACTGTAAAAAGGGACCTCATGTTCGGTCTGGCTGCGCGTCTCATCCGGATTTTGGTAAAGAAGCCTCTCTACAACAGTGTTCTTTTCCAGAGAGGCTTCGATAATCTCCGCCACATCTTCAACCGTCACTTTGGTATAGAAGATCCCCTCGGGTTCAAAACGCACCAGAGGCCCCATCTGACAAAAACCGTGGCAGCCGCTCTTTGCTACGCCGGAATCAATCTCTTCTTCTTCAAATATTATTTCGGTGTCGGCATACAGGCCTTTCTCTTTCAAGATTCTTTCAAACTCCTGAAAAACTCCCAGCGATCCGCTGGCAACACATCCCGTTCCCGCACAGACCAGGAAACGTGTCTTCTGCCTTTTGAAAGCTTTCCGGTATTCTTCTCTGATCTGCGTCAGCGATTCCGGTGATTTTATCTGCATCAAAATCCCTACCTCCTTATAATAGCAGGTTCTATATAAATAATCTCGTAAATTTTTGGTTTAGCTACCCTTGTTTTCCCCGGTGAGAATTTTTCTGGCTTTTCCGGCTTCCATCTGTCCATAAACTTTTTCATCAACAACCACAACCGGCGCAAGCGCACATGAACCAACGCAGGCCACTCTTTCGAGGCTGTATTCATAATCCGGCGTGGTCGAGCCGCAGCTGATCTTCAGTTGCCGTTCAAAAGTATCCAATATGCCGGATCCTCCCCGGACATGACACGCGGTTCCGTAACATACCTTGATCTGATGCCTGCCCCGGCGGGTAAAATGAAACTGAGCGTAGAAGGTGGCTACCCCATAAACCTTGCTTTCGGAGATTGATACATATCTCCCGATCGCCTTCATCGCTTCGGGAGGCAGATAGCCGTATAAATCCTGGGTAGCCTGGAGCAGCGGAATCAAGTTTTTCTGTTTACCCTCGAACCTGTTGAAAATTTCCTGCAGTCCTTCATCAATCCTTCCAACCCACATAGAAACCCCTCCTGATTCTTGAAAATCATCAAAATTAACATATAGTTACAAATTTCCCAATAGATATACTCGTCTGATTTATTAATATTCTCTCTAAATTGTTTATAATCCTTCTAATAATAAAAATACTTTTAAAAAAACTACATTTTTTTTAGTTCTGCAGGAAATGCAGAAAAATATGTTCCGGATGGATAATGGCGGAATCGGCAGCGGATCATCGGGATGCTATATCGTGAATTTTT
>MTKW01019145.1_pt1 | contig 16951 bp, 10 predicted proteins | sample 1042761 | NCBI WGS metagenome assembly MTKW01 (sample SAMN06205366, study PRJNA360243) | anaerobic digester metagenome | biome: Wastewater treatment plant; feature: Anaerobic digester sludge; material: sludge; isolation source: anaerobic digester fed with sludge from wastewater treatment plant ... | reverse complement strand
GAATGCCGTATGCGTCCAGTGTGGACCGGAGCTATATCTTTCGGCTTAGTCAATATCCCCGTCGACTTAGTCAGCGCCGAATCGCGAAATGATTTGAAATTTCACATGATCGACAGCCGCGACCAGAGTCGAATTCGTTACGAGCGGGTGAACGAAGAGACGGGCGAGGAAGTGCCCTGGAATCAGATTGTCAAAGCGTTCGAGTTTGCCGACGACCAGTATGTCGTCGTGACGGATGAGGACTTTCAAAAGGCCGATGTTAAAGCGAGCAAGACGATTGATATTGAGACATTTGTCGAGCGAGCGGATATCGACTATAAATTCTTCGATAAGCCGTATTACATCCGACCGCGAAAAGGCGGGGAAAAAGCTTACGTATTGCTGCGTGAAGCGTTAAAAGAGAGCGAGCGCGTCGCGATTTCCAGAGTTGTGATACGGACGCGCGCGTATCTGTCCGCTATCTATGCGAGCGGCGATGCGCTCATCTTAAATCTGTTGCGTTTTTCACAGGAGCTTAAAGCGATCGAAGATATTACTTTACCAGCCGATGCCGATATCAAGCCGCGCGAGTTGAAGCTCGCCTTGACTTTAATCGAAGATATGACAGAACCGTGGGATCCCGCACAATACAAGGATGAATACCGGGCCGCCTTGATGGAGCGGATCAAGGCAAAAGCGAAAGGGCAGGGGCTTGAGCCGGACGTGTCCGAGGAAGAAGAAGAGACCGGTGGAAAGGTCATCGATATCGTCGAGCTGTTGAAGCAAAGTGTCGACACGAAAAAGAAACCGGCGCGTAAGACGGGCACGAAGTCAACGCCGCGTACGAAAACGAGCGGTACCAAGAGGAAGAAAACGTCATGAGTCAACGCAAAAAGACACTCGATACGTACAACGAAAAACGCGATTTCAAAAAGACGGCCGAGCCGGAAGGCAAAGAAAAAGCAGCAAAGGATGTCGCGCTTCGCTTCGTCGTACAAAAGCACGATGCGTCGCGCCTGCACTTTGACTTTCGCCTGGAATGGGACGGTGTACTCCTCAGTTGGGCTGTACCGAAAGGCCCCTCGAACAGCACGAAAGATAGACGACTGGCCGTGCAGGTGGAAGACCACCCTTTTGATTACAAAGATTTTGAAGGCACGATCCCGAAAGATGAGTACGGCGGCGGTGTCGTGATGCTCTGGGATGAAGGCGAATGGGAACCGCAAGGCGACGTCGAGGCGATGCTGAAAAAAGGCGATCTGAAAATGTTGCTCAAAGGCGAGCGGATGAAAGGCCGCTGGGTGCTCGTTCGGATGAAGCCGAAAGAAGGAGAAGCCGACAACAACTGGCTTTTAATCAAGGAAAAAGACGACTTTGTCGAACCGAAAGACACACTTCAATCTTTTGATACGAGCATCCGAAGCAATAAGACGTTTTTGGAGATCGGACCGGAGTTCTACGAAGATACGAAAAAAGCGACGACGAAGAAAAAAGCGGCGCCTAAAAAAAAAGACCAGTAGCTGTATCTCTCCCTTTTACTGAAACGAAAGTACAACTTGCGACCCTTCGTACGTCATCCCCTCAGGGGAAAGACTGGGTCTATGAACTGAAATACGATGGCTACCGCATCGTCGCCTATAAGGAGGGCGAATCGGTGCGGCTCATGACGCGAAACGGTCAAGACTATACGGCACGTTTTCCGACGGTGGTCGAAGCCGTCCGCGATCTGCCTGACTTTGCTTTGGTGTTGGATGGCGAGATCGTGGCCATGAAAGACGGTAGAAGCGATTTCTCCGCCCTTCAGCGTTATCTAAGAGAAGGCGTCGGCAGTATCTCCTATGTCGTCTTCGACCTTCTCGCAATTGACGATGTCGACCTGCGCGCATCCTCTTTGGACGCACGTAAGGCCAGATTGAAAGCGCTCTTGGATAAGACACCATCTACGCTCGCTTACAGCTCGCACACGGCTGGTGACGGCGCAGCCATTTTGGAAAGTGCCTGTCAGGCGAAGCTCGAAGGCATCATCTGCAAGAAACTGACGGCAGGTTATTACGAGGGAAGATCGGCCGATTGGATCAAGGTCAAGTGCCGAAACCGTCAGGAGTTTGTCGTCATCGGATACACCCAAACCGAAAAGCGGACGCGCGGCGTATCGGCGCTTTTGCTCGGAGTCCAGGAAAACGGTTCAGTTTCCTACGTCGGGCGTGTCGGTACGGGATTTACCGAAGACAGTGCGAGAGCGATGGAAGCGAGGCTTTCACCGCTGAAGATCAAAGAGCCTCCATTGGCCGATGCGCCGAAGTCGCGGCCACGCGAGAAGACGGTCTGGGTTAAACCGGAGCAGGTCGTCGAGGTCGAGTTTGCCGAGTGGACGTCGGACGGACTACTGCGTCAGGCTAGTTTTAAAGGCATACGGGAAGACAAAGCACCGAGCGAGGTGCGAAAGGAGGAACCAGAGATGACCGAAGCGAAGAAAACGATCAAGTTGACGAGTCCGGACAAAGAGATGTTCGACGGTATCACAAAAAAACAAGTCGCTGATTATTACAAAAAGATCAGCAAGAAGATGCTGCCTTATACCGAAAACCGGGTCTTGAGTATCGTCCGTTGTCCGGACGGTGAGAAGAAAGCCTGTTTCTTTCAAAAGCACTTGTCGGAACCACTCCCCGGCATCAGCTTGATCGAGATCGAGGAAAAAGACGGTGATCTGGGTGAGTACTTCTATTTGTCGGAAGCCGATGGCCTTTTATCGGCGGTGCAGTACGGCACGCTCGAATTTCATACGTGGGGCAGCCGGATCGATACATTGGAAGAACCGGATCTGCTCGTCTTTGACCTCGATCCCGACGAAGGCATGGATCTGTCCAAGGTGCGTGAGGCGGTGCGTGACTTGAAATCGCTACTCGATGAACTAGACCTAACCTCTTTTTTGAAGACGAGCGGCGGCAAAGGCTATCACGTCGTGGTGCCGCTTAAGCCTTCCGCCTCGTGGGAGGACGCCCGGACGTTTTCCCAAAACGTGGCCAAAGCGATGGAAGCGAAATGGCCGAAAAAATACACATCAAACATGCGTAAAGAGAAGCGAAAGGGCAAAGTGTTCGTCGACTGGATTCGAAACGGTAGAGGTGCGACGAGTGTCGCGCCCTATTCGCTTCGTGCGCGTCCCGGGGCACCGATTTCCTGTCCGATCGGCTGGTCGGAGCTCGACACCATCGGTCCGGCTGACATCACGCTCGAGAATATCGGCTCACGTTCACGTAAGCAGCCGTGGCGACAATTCTTTTCTGTCTCGCAGCGGTTGACGGCGTCTATGACGAAAGACTAGACGTGATCTTATTTTCGGCTACACGTACCGAGTGTGAGAGGCGAATGATCGCCAATTTTGTGTAACTTGCGAACTCTATATGAAACAATGTGACCGTCGGCGTTTGCGGCTTTTTCCTATGTTAATATGATCTGATGGATCAATACATTCGCGTCGTAGGTGCCAGAGAGCACAACTTAAAGAATATATCGCTCGATCTGCCGCGTGACCGGCTGATCGTTTTAACCGGATTATCCGGCTCGGGCAAATCGTCGCTCGCTTTCGACACCATTTATGCCGAAGGACAGCGTCGTTTTGTCGAGTCGCTGTCGTCTTATGCCCGTCAGTTTCTGGGGCAGATGGAAAAGCCTGATGTCGACAAGATCGACGGGCTGTCGCCGTCGATCGCGATCGATCAGAAAACGACTTCGAAGAACCCGCGCTCGACGGTCGGTACGGTCACCGAGATCTACGATTATCTGCGTCTCTTGTTTGCCAGAGTCGGCACACCGCATTGTCCGACCTGCGGTACGGAGATCGCAAAGCAGAGCATCGATCAGATGGTCGACCGGGTCATGGCGGAGGCGGAGGGGGCGCGCTTTTTAGTGCTCGCTCCGCTCGTCAGAGGTCGAAAAGGCGAACACATAAAGCTGTTTGAGCAACTGAGAAAGCAGGGGTTCCAACGCGTCATGGTCGACGGAGACGTGCGCGATCTCGACGAGACGATCAGCCTGAACGCGAAACAAAAGCACAACATTGAAGTCGTCGTCGACCGACTCGTCTTGCGTCCCGGCATCGAATCGCGTCTCGCCAGTTCGATGGAGACGGCGCTCGGCATGGCGGACGGCCTCGTCGAAGTATCGTTTGTCGACGGTGAATCGTTTCTGTTTTCGAGCCAGTTCGCCTGTCCGTACGGTCACACGAGTATCGGTGAGATCACACCGCGGCTCTTTTCATTCAATAACCCGTACGGTGCCTGTCCTGAATGCACGGGGCTCGGGCAAAACGAGGCGTTTGATATCGACCTCGTCGTCTCGCATCCGGAGTTCTCGTTAAACGATGGAGCGATACGCGTCGCCGGCTGGAACTTCGCCGACCGCGGTAGCTGGGGGCGCTGTTTTATCAATGCCTTATCCGAGCGATACGATTTCTCGCTCGATACGCCGTGGCAGAATCTCGATCGGAAGATCCAAGACATCATCTTGTTCGGAAACGACGGTGAGGTGTTGAAAATCGATACGAGCAGCTCGAAATACAACCGCGGCCGACCGTACTACTCCGACTGGATCGGGGTCATGAACTCGCTCGAAAAGCGTTACCGCGAGTCGTCATCCGACGATGCCAAAGAGACGTATCAGGAGTATATGGTGACGACGCCATGTCCGTCCTGTAACGGCGCCAGACTGAAGCCGGAAGCACTGGCCGTCACGATCGATGGCGCGAATATCGATCAACTGGTGCGGCTGCAGATTGAGGACTGCTATGAGCGGATCAAAAATATTACTTTCCCGCCCTCGATCGCTCCGGTCGCGGAAGTCATCTCGCGCGAATTGAAAGAGCGCCTGTCGTTTTTAGTCAAGGTTGGGTTGAACTATCTGACTCTGGCCAGAGCGTCCGCGACACTCTCCGGCGGTGAAGCGCAGCGCATTCGCCTGGCGACCCAGATCGGTTCCGGCCTGATGGGCGTACTGTATATTCTTGACGAACCGTCGATCGGACTGCATCAGCGCGACAACCGGAAGCTTCTCGATACATTGAAACATCTACGCGATCTCGGCAACACGGTGATCGTCGTCGAACACGACGAAGAGACGATCTGGGAAGCCGATCATATCGTCGATATCGGCCCCGGTGCAGGGGAGATGGGCGGCAGAATCGTGGCCGAAGGCCGACCGGATGATATCGCTTCGCACCCGACGTCGCTGACCGGCAAGTATCTGTCCGGCGAACTAGAGATTCCGGTGCCGCAAAAAAGAAGAAAACCGTCCGGCTGGCTCAAAGTCGTCGGGGCGAGGGAAAATAACCTGAAAAACATCGATATCGAGGTGCCGCTCGGCGTGCTCTGTCTCGTCACCGGTGTCTCGGGCTCCGGTAAGAGTTCCCTGGTCAACGGGATCTTACATAAAGAGCTGGCCAACGTCCTGAATAAAGCACGCCGACAAAAACTGTCGGTCGAGCGGATTGAAGGCGTCGGTGCCTTGGACAAGGTCATCGCGATCGACCAGAGCCCGATCGGCAGAACGCCGCGCAGTAATCCTGCGACTTATACGGGCGTTTTCGATCTGATCCGTCAGCTCTATGCGTCGACGACCGAAGCGCGGATGCGCGGCTACAAGCCCGGCCGCTTCTCGTTTAACGTCAAGGGCGGCCGCTGCGAGGTCTGCTCCGGTGACGGCGTCAAACGGATCGAGATGCATTTTCTCTCCGATATGTACGTGCCGTGTGAGATCTGCAAGGGAAGCCGCTATAACCGCGAGACGCTGGAAGTCCGTTACAAGGATAAAAACATCGCTGATATACTGAGTATGACGGTCGGCGAAGCGGTGCGGTTCTTTCAGAATCAACCGCGCATTTTGGCCAAGCTTGAGACACTGAACGATGTCGGTCTCGGCTATATCCGTCTCGGCCAGTCATCGACTCAGCTGTCCGGTGGCGAGGCGCAGCGGGTAAAGCTTGCGACCGAGCTTTCAAAGCGTGCGACCGGCAAGACGATGTACATTCTGGATGAGCCGACGACCGGTCTCCACGCCGCCGATGTCCATCGCTTAAGTGAGATACTCGGGCGTTTGGTCGAAGGCGGCAACTCCGTCGTCGTGATCGAGCACAACCTCGACATGATCAAGACAGCTGATTACATCATCGATCTCGGACCTGAAGGTGGTGACGGCGGCGGCCGACTGGTCGCTTCCGGTACGCCGGAAAAGGTAAGTCGGATCGATACTTCATATACGGGACAATATCTGCATCAGGTGTTGGAAAGAGACCGCGCGCGAAAGCGTCAGCGGTCACATACGAACTTGGAGACGGATCTTGACCGTGCTATAAAGGTAGCAGAAGGGACCAGGGTATAGACACATGGCAAAGTGTTCCAAATGCGATTTGAATGAGGCGGTTATCTACACATCCCGCCTCGACCATGGACAACAGCAGTCGGAAGGCTACTGTATTAAGTGTGCCTTTCACGCGAACATCGCCGGACTTGAAGAACTTTTCACAAAAGCCGGCGTGAACGAATCGAATATTGACGAACTGACCGAACGCATGAACCATATGATGGCTGGCATGGGATCGAGACGCCCGGAAGATCTGTTCCGGATGATTTTGTCGTCCGATCCGGCCGATATGCAACTCGACATTCTGGATGAAGAAGGCCGTCCGAAAGAAGGCCTTCTGCCGGTGGCGAGAGGCCAGGAAAATGAGGACGAGCGAAAGAGCGACACGTCAGTCGAATCCGATACGGCACCGAGCCGCACGCGAGAGCGCCGCAAGAAGTTTCTCGATCAGTTCGGTACGAATCTGACGGCCAAGGCCGCGATGAACGGCATCGACCGGATCATCGGCAGACAGACCGAGATCGCGCGCGTCATCCAGATATTGAACCGCCGCAACAAGAATAATCCGGTACTCCTCGGTGAACCGGGCGTCGGTAAGACGGCGATCGCCGAAGGGCTGGCCGACAAGATCGTCAAAGGCGAAGTGCCGGACAAGCTCCTCGATCAGGAAGTCTATCTGCTCGATATGACGGCGATGGTCGCCGGAACGCAGTTTCGCGGACAGTTCGAAAGCCGCATGAAAGGCGTCGTCGACGATGCCAAAAAGAGCGGCAACGTGATCCTCGTGATCGACGAGCTCCACAACATCATGGGCGCCGGCGATGCCGAAGGCGCGATGAACGCCGCCAATATCCTGAAACCGGCGCTGGCCAAAGGCGAGATCCGGGTCGTCGGCTCGACGACACTCGACGAGTACCGCCGCTTTATCGAAAAAGATTCGGCGCTGGAACGGCGTTTCCAGAAAGTGATGGTCGATGAGCCGTCACCGGAAGAGAGCGTCGAAATTCTAAAAGGCGTCAAAGATTATTATGAAGAACACCACTTCGTCCACTACAGCGATGCGGTGCTGAAACTGGCGGTCAAATTATCCGATCGCTATATCAATGACCGCTTCCTACCGGACAAGGCGATCGACCTGATCGATGAAGCTGGATCGAAAGCGAACCTGGAAAATACGTATCTCACGCTGAACAAGCTGAATCAGGAAAAGCTGCGCGTATTGGAAGACGAACTCGATTCGCTCTCGACGCAGCTCGCTGCACAAAAAGACGATACGCGTGCCCTGTCACTCTATGAGCGTCAGGCTGATCTGCGCTCGAAGACGCTGAGGCTTCGACAGGAAATCGAAGCCGATGAAAAGGCGATCCATCCGACCGAGATCACCGAAGACGATATCGCGTCGGTTGTGTGGCTCTGGACCGGTATCCCGGTACAGCGCATCACGGAAGACGAGACGGAAAAACTGATCCATCTCGAAGAACGTCTGCACGAACGCGTGATCGGTCAGAAGGCGGCCGTGTCCGCGGTGGCGCGAGCGGTGCGCAGGAAGCGTGCCGGTTTTGCCGGCCTCAGAAAACCGGCCTCGTTCATCTTTGTCGGACCGACCGGCGTCGGTAAAACAGAGCTCGTTAAAGCTCTTGCCGAAGCGCTTTTCGAGACGGAAGACGCGATGATCCGGCTCGACATGTCGGAGTTCATGGAGTCGCATACGGTCAGCAAACTGATTGGATCGCCACCTGGCTATGTCGGTTATGACGACGGCGGCCAACTGACCGAGAAGATCAGGAGAAAACCGTACAGCGTCATCTTGCTCGACGAGATCGAAAAAGCGCATGCTGATGTCTACAACATCTTGCTACAGATCCTCGATGACGGACGATTGACCGACAGTCACGGCCGCGTCGTCAGCTTTGAAAACGCCCTGATCGTGATGACGTCGAACGCCGGTACGACCCTCAAGGCACACGGCATCGGCTTTGGCGCCGACGGCCGCGTGGCGATGGAAGAGCGGGTCGACACAGTGATGAAGCAGCTTTTCCGACCGGAGTTTTTAAACCGGATCGATGAGATCATCGTGTTCGAGGAACTGAGTCAGGAAGAACTGCGCCAGATCGTCGACTTGATGCTCCACGATGTGCAAAAGAAACTCGACACCGAAAGCATCAAACTCGTCGTCACGGAGGAGGCAAAAGCTGCGTTGGCCGTGCTCGGCTATGATCCGAAGTACGGCGCGAGACCGCTCCGAAAAGTCATCACCCGCCGCATCGAAGACGTCCTGGCTGACAAAATGCTGGCCGGGGAGTTGAAAGGTGTGATCGGCATCTCCGTCGATGTAGAAAAAATCGATGGCGAATACCGGTTCATATTTGATACTCTATAGCCAGCGGCTGTCTAAGTGGAGACGGCCAAAGGAGGATAGTTATGTGGAACCGGGCAACGCTTAAGCAACGCGCCAAAACGGCGTTAAGAGGACGTTACGGCAGCGGCATCTTGATTATATTCCTGGCCGGCCTGATCAGTTGGGTGTTCAGCACCATCGTCTGGCAGGCTGCCGTCTTCTTTATCGCGCCGCAGATGTACAGCCGACTTGCCGACGTCGTGAAGGGATTTGAGTCGAATCTTAACTCGCCGGAGCAGTGGCGGGCGATCACCGATGAGATCCTCAATGTGTTCGGAGAGATCGGTCCTCAGCTTCTGATCGTCTCTGGCGTCGTGACGGTGATCTCTTTTCTCTTTTATTTGCTGGTCAAAAATATCCTTTTGGTCGGCAGAACTCGCTGGTTTTTGCGAAACAGCGAGTCGGAATACGAGATTCCGGCTTCCGTCTTGTTTTCACCGTTTAGATCAGGTCAGTTCGGTCCTACCGTACGCGGCATGTTCTGGCGCGATTTCTGGCTCTTCATCTGGGGTCTTCCGGCGTTGTTGTCGACCGTCTGGCTGGTCGGCGTACACTATCTCTACGGTCGTTTGATCTACGAGACGCCGCAGCTCGAGATTCCGAATCTGCTCGATCTCAAATTCAATCTCGTGACCTCGTACGGTACGATTTCACTCGCCTATCTGCACATCGTCGGGATCGCCTCGCTTCTGATGCTGATCTTCGGCGTGATCTCGCTGGTCAAGACGTACAGCTACCGCATGGTGCCATTCATTCTGGCGGACAATCCGCGTTATGGTGCCCTCGCGACGCTCCGTCTGTCGAAACGCATGACGCGCGGCCACAAAGGCGGCATGTTCTTCCTCGACTTGTCGTTTCTCGGCTGGTTCCTTTTGACCATGATCTGCTGTTTCGGTCTACCGTTCGTCTTCTGGCTCGCTGTCGGTCCGTACTACTTGGCCACGCAGGCCGAGCTCTATGGCGCGCTGCGTACCGATGCCGTTGATCGAGACCTCGTGACGATGGAGGCGCTCGGCTACGTCAAAAAAGCAGACGTTTTGGAATAATCCATGATTAGAAGCGTCCCCGAGCTGGCCGAAACCTTAACGCTTATCGCCGGTTTCGGGCTGCTTCTTGCGGCGCTCTATGTAATAACGTACTGGCTTTCAAACAAGGCCAGACGTGATTATCGCGCACGTATGCGCGAGACCGAAAGAAGCCTGATCGGGCAGAGAGTCCTCGTGATCAGGACGATTAAACCTCCCGATGCAGGGGAGATCGTGTCGCTTCGCACGACGGACCAGGAGAGCCCGCATACGGCGTACGCACGTCGCGTGCTCTGGGCCGGGCAGCGTGCACGCGTCACCTCGACGAGAGGCGACGGGTATGTCGTGTCGCCCATCGACACACCGAAAAAAGGAGACTGATATGCTTCGATTATCGCTTGACAAAGCACGTCCGTTCTATCGGGACGGCGAGTGGACATTGTTTGAAGACCAGCTGAAGCTGGCCGTAAAGACGCTCGATGAAGGCACTGGTGCCGGCAACGATTTTATCGGCTGGCGACATCAGCCGTCGACGATCGACTCTGCGCTGGTGAAAGACATCGAACAGACAGCGGCATCGCTGCGTGAACTCGCCGACGTTTTTATCGTGGTCGGTATCGGCGGATCCTACTTAGGTGCCAGAGCCGTGATCGATGCGCTGAACGAACCGCTTCGCTCACTCGGTGAGGTGAAGAGGGAAGGGATACCGACGATCGTCTACGCCGGCCATCATCTGTCGGGGCGTGAACTATTGGCCGTCGAATCCCTGATTGATCGCTACGACGTCTGTCTCAATGTGATCTCGAAGTCAGGCACGACGACCGAGCCGGCGATCGCCTTCCGCCGCTTAAAAGCAAAGATCGAAGAAAAATACGGTGTGGAAGGCAGCGTCGAACGCATCGTCGTGACGACCGATAAAGCGCGCGGCGCACTGCGCACCCTGGCCACTGAACGCGGCTATAAATCGTTTGTCGTGCCGGATGACATCGGCGGCAGATACTCGGTGCTGACAGCCGTCGGTCTGTTGCCGATCGCCGTCGCCGGCATCGACATCAATAAGCTGATCGCCGGCGCCAAAGCGGCCGAGGAAGCATACCAAAACGATGATTTGGCAACTAACGACTGCGCCCAGTATGTGTTTGCCAGAAACGTGTTCCTGCGCCGCGGTTACGACATCGAAGTGCTCGTGAACTATGAACCGGGCCTTCATTATCTTTCCGAATGGTGGAAACAACTCTTCGGCGAGAGTGAAGGGAAGAACGGGCGTGGCCTGTATCCGGCGTCGATGGATTTTACGACCGATCTGCATTCGCTCGGTCAATACGTCCAGGACGGACGGCGGATCCTCTTTGAGACCGTGATTGCGATCGCCGAAGATGAAGTCGAAGTGTCGATCCCGGAAGAAGAAACCGATCTCGATGGGCTGAACTATCTGGCCGGAAAAGACATGGCTTTCGTCAATGAACGGGCGATGACCGCGACGCAACTCGCGCACGTCGACGGCGGTGTGCCGAATCTCAGACTTATCCTGGATCGTCTCGACGCGGAAAACCTCGGCTGGCTGCTCTATTTCTTTATGCGTGCCTGCGGCATCTCAGGCTACCTGAATGCCGTCAATCCGTTTGATCAGCCGGGGGTCGAAGACTACAAGAAGAACATGTTCGCGCTACTCGGAAAACCGGGGTTCGAGGATCTGAAAGCCGAATTGGAAGCGCGCCTGTGAGAAAAACCGTCCATCTTTCCAATGCGCTTTTACGCGCGGTCGAAAAACCGTCGCGCTATGTCGGTGGCGAATGGAACAGCGTCATCAAGGATGATACGGTAAAGACCCGCTTTGCGCTTTGCTTTCCCGATATCTACGAGATCGGGATGAGCAATCTCGCCTTGTCGATTCTCTATCAGCAGATCAACGCCAGAGACGACTGTTGGTGTGAACGCGTCTATCAACCGGCGGCCGACATGCGCCAAAAGATGCAGGAACAAGACATACCGCTCTTCAGTCTCGAGTCGAAGACGCCGCTTTCTGCATTCGATATCGTCGGGTTTACGTTGCAGTACGAGCTGTCGTACGTGACGATTCTCGATATGCTGCGCTCGGGCGCCATACCGCTTTACAGCAAGGATCGGACCGACAACGATCCGCTCGTGATCGCGGGCGGTCCGTGCGCCGTCAACGCGGAACCGGTCGCCGATTTCTTCGACCTGATTGTTGTCGGTGAGGCCGAACTCTTGCTCGAAACACTGCTCGATCTGTGGGCGGCGTCCGAGTCGAAAACATCGTTTTTGGAAAAAGCGAGTCGACTCGAAGGCGTCTATGTACCGGCCTTTTATGAAGACTTGTACGATCGAGACGGAAAGCTCACGGGATTTCATAAGTTAAACGAAGACGCCCCGTTACCGATCAAGCGGACGCTCGTCAAAGATCTGAGCCAGGCCTTCTTACCGCTGCGCCCGATCGTCCCGAACAGTGAGATCGTGCACGACCGAATGGTGCTCGAGTTGTTTCGCGGCTGTACGCGTGGGTGTCGGTTCTGTCAGGCCGGCCAGATCTATCGACCGGTCAGAGAGCGTGACAAAGACACGCTCGTCCGCCAGGCGAAATCACTGATGGATGCGACCGGATACGATGAGCTCGGGCTCCTTTCCTTGTCGACCTCGGATTACAGCGCGCTCGAGACGTTGACGGACGACTTACTGCCTCTACTCACACCGCGCGGCGTCAATTTATCGCTGCCGTCTCTGCGTCTCGATAATTTCAGTTTTGATTTGATGAAAAAGGCGAGTTCGACGAGAAAAGCCGGCTTAACATTTGCGATCGAGGCCGGCTCGGAGAGGCTGCGAAATCGCATCAACGNNCAGAGGCTGCGAAATCGCATCAGCAAGAACATCAGGGAAGACGATGTGTTGGAAGCGGCGAGAATCGCTTTTTCCGGCGGTTGGCGGACGCTGAAATTCTACCTGATGCTCGGTCTACCCGGAGAAACGGACGAAGATGTCGATGCCATCTCGGATATTGTCTTCAAGGTGATCGACGCGTATTACGAGCTGCCGCCCGCGGAACGAAGAAAACCGCCGACGATCACGGTCAGCGCGTCTTTTTTCATCCCGAAACCGTGGACGCCTTTTCAGTGGGCGAAGATGCTGCCGGAAGACGAATACGACCGGCGGGTGAAACGTCTGACCGAACGCTTGCGGCACCGCTTTATTCGCTTTAACTGGCACGACCGGGACATGGCCGTGATCGAGGCCGTATTGGCCAGAGGCGACCGCCGTCTCGCACCTGTGTTGGTCTCGGTATTGGAACGAGGCGGTACGCAGGACAGCTGGCGCGAGCACTTTTCTTATGAGCGCTGGCTCGATGCATTGGCCGGGCACGGATTGACGACAGACGACTATACGCGCGGCCGCGAGACGAGTGAGTTGTTTGTCTGGGACAAGATCGATATCGGGGTGACAAAACGGTTTTTGCAACGCGAGTGGGATCTCGCCGGCGAAGACTGCATGAGCCATGACTGCATGACCGAATGCCTGCATTGCGGCGCCAATCGTTTTAATTGCGGCGTCTGCCTGACTCATGCCGGCTGATCGAGAAGAAAAAAAGTATGCCTACCTGCTTTATTACGAGCGGCGCGGCGGTATCACCTGGATCGCACATCTCGACCTGATGCGCACGTTCGAGCGTGCCGTGCACCGGGCGAGACTGCCGGTCGTCTGGAGCCAGGGTTTTAACCCGAGACCGGCGATCGAATTCGCCCTGCCGGTTGGTGTCGGCATCGAGACGAGGAAAGATCCTTTTTCTCTCGTCTTATCCGAAGCGATCGCCAGTAACGAGATCGGGACCAGGTTAAACGAGGTACTTCCGGTCGGACTTCGCATCGTCGAGGTAGAAGACTATGAGCAAACCAAGAAGTCTCTGATGGCGCGTGTCGAAGCCGCGACCTACGAGTTTGTCGGCGACGGCGTGCAAAAACTCCTTGAGCCGCTTTCAACCGGTGGCCCGCTCGTCGTGGAAAAACACAGCAAAAAGGGCCGCCGCGACATCGATATTCGTCCCGGCATCCGTTCTTTTGAGCTGGCCGACGCCACTCGTCTGATCGTCAGCGTCAATGCCGGCAGCCGTGACAATATTCGTCCCGATCTTCTTCTCACGGCGCTCTCCTCGGAGCTCTCAGAACCGTTCGAGTGGCAGGCGCTGACGGTCATCCGACGCGCGGTTGTGCTAAACTAACGTCCTGTATGCGTAAAAGCGAAAACGACAATTCAGAAGCGAAAAAAACGGCGATCGAACTACCGTCTTATTTCGGCAGTCGTATGGTGCTGCAGCAAGGTGTGGCGACGCGGATATTAGGTCGTTACGAACCGAATAAGCCGGCACGCATCGTGCTCGAGCGTCTGCCGGCCGACGGCCGTGCCGTGTTGCCTCAGGATACGAAATTCGGCGTCGTCTTCGAAGATATGGATCGCACCGATCAGGAAGGGTATTTCGATTTTCGTCTGCCTGTCTTGGCGAGCGGCTTTGACCCGTATCGACTGACGATTACGGTGGCCGAAGCGAAGCTTGTCTTAAGTGACATCCTGATCGGCGAAGTCTGGGTGGCAGGTGGCGGTGCCAATATGGCGATGCCCCTGTCCCGAAGTGATGTCGCGTCCGAGATCGACACGCTCGCGAATGTCGAGCATGTGCGGGTTTTCAAAGTACCGGAGAGCGGGCTTTACGATGAGCTGCAGACGTATTCGTTTTATCCCTTGGAACGGGTCAAAGGCACCTGGCAAAAAAGCGACGATCCGGATCATATCGAAAATTTGTCGGCAGTCGGTTTCTCCTTTGCGAGGCAGCTCCTGATTGAATTAAACGCGCCGGTCGGCCTGATCGACATCGCCGCATCGGGCACGTACCTGCATAGCTGGTTGGCCAGAGAAGTCGTCGAAGACGACACCTTCATCAAGGGACGCGTGCGGGAAGTGAAACAGTACCGCGATCATGCGAACTGGAACCAACTAAAACCGGATAAAGAGACGGTGCTGCGGCGAGGCGGAAGCCGGCCGATTCAGATGCGCCGTCCGACGATCGCGATGGATCAGCCGGATCAGCATCAATTCGATCCGAAAAATCAGCCGTCGGCGATGTTCAACCATAAACTGGCGCCTCTGACCGGTCTCAGCCTGCGCGGTTTTCTCTGGTACCCGGGAGAAAACGAAGTCGATGCACCCGACGCCTACGCGCGCGCCTTTCGTTGCCTGACGAAACAGACGATCGAGATGTTTACGGCGCCTCAGGGCAAGCCGGCGATGCTCTACGCGCAGCTGCCGCCAGGGTTTTATCCGAATCATGATTTTAAACAGGTCGCCGTATTCAACGAGATGCTGGCTCAGGTCAAACGCTCCCTCGCCGTACCGGCGGGCTATGTCACCTGCTATGATCTGCCGCTCGAATACGAACAGACCGATCCGACCGTGTGGGATATTCCGTACCTGACCAAGGCGAAAGCCGTGATCGGGCAGAGGCTTTGCACGATCGCGCTCGGCCTCGTCTACGGCCTCGATCATCCGACCTCGGCACCGGAACCGAAAGTGATGAACACGATCGGCAACAAACTGATGCTCGATTTCGAAAATGTCGGCACGACCGGTCAGGGATTAAAGACGATCGGTGATACGGGGCTGTTGAAAGGCTTTACCGTGTGCGGTCCCGATCGTGTCTTCGTACCGGCATCGGCACGGATACTGCACGGCGTGCAGATCATGGTGTGGCACGACGAGATCCATCATCCGGAGTCGTTGACCTACGCCTTTGCCAATTTCAATATGGACGCCAATCTCGTATCGTCCGAAGGCATACCGGTCACCTCATTCCGCATGGATCTGGCGCCTTCTTTGTACAGCAAACCGATGCACTGGACCGACTGTGACCGCTTGAGTCAGTTCACCTGGCCGAAGAAGGTCAGCTCGATCAGACGGGCCAGAAAAGAAGACTGGCCGACCGTCTATCCGGTCTGGAGTGTGTCGAACGGCAGGGGAGAGTTGGCGCTTTCCGGCGAACACGCGCGCTGGGGCGATCAGTCCTTGCTTTTGACCTATAAAAACGCCGACAGTCGACCGGTCTGTTTCGAACCGGAACTCGAATACGCGTCGCTTTATCCGCCGCTCGATTTGTCGATGTGGGGACAATTGACCCTTCATCTGTTCTCGGTCGATCATGCGAACAAGCGCATCTCTCTGTTTTTGGAAGATGAAAACCAGGTGACATTTGAGTATCCGGCGATCGAGCTCGACGCGACGTATCGTTTTCAAGTGCCGACGTTTGAGCTCGGCGATGCGCAGCTGAATCTGGCCAAGATTGTCCGCCTCAGGTTCACCTTGGAAGATCCGCGCGGGCACGGTCGTATCTGGATCGACCGCGTGCAGTTATCGGAGTTTGACGCCACGGAGAGTGCGAAGGAAATAAGATAGTATGAATATTGATCACATCAGTAAGACATTTGAACCGGGCGCGGTGGAGCCGCGCCTTTACGCCGCCTGGCAGGATGAAGGTGCGTTTCAGGCAGATGCCGATTCAAAGAAACGCCCGTTTACGATTATTATGCCGCCGCCGAATATCACGGGGCAGCTGCATCTCGGCCATGCGCTCGACAGCACGCTGCAAGACGCGGTGATCCGCTACCGCCGCTTGATCGGGGACGAAGCGCTCTGGCTGCCCGGCACCGATCACGCGGCGATCGCGACGGAAGCGAGAGTCGTCTCGCACCTGAAAGCACAGGGCATCGAGAAAAAAGACCTGACGCGAGAAGAATTTCTCGTGCACGCCTGGGAGTGGAAACGTCTGTACGGCGACATGATCGTCGATCAGTTGAAGCGCCTTGGCTCTTCCTGTGACTGGTCGCGCCTCGCTTTTACGATGGATGAGCCGCGCTCCAAAGCCGTCGTCGAGGTCTTCGTGCGACTATACGAAGAAGGCCTGATCTACCGCGGGCAGCGGATCATCAACTGGTGTTCGACCTGTAAAACGACGATCTCGGACGCCGAAGTCGATTACGAAGAAGATACCGATCGCCTCTATTACGTGCGCTATCCGTTCGTCTCGGGCGAGGGACACGTGCTGTTGGCGACGACGCGACCGGAGACGATGTTTGCCGACGTGGCCGTCGCCGTCCATCCGGAGGACAGCCGTTATACGGGACTTGTAGGTAAGCTG
>MTKW01006714.1_pt1 | contig 16958 bp, 21 predicted proteins | sample 1042761 | NCBI WGS metagenome assembly MTKW01 (sample SAMN06205366, study PRJNA360243) | anaerobic digester metagenome | biome: Wastewater treatment plant; feature: Anaerobic digester sludge; material: sludge; isolation source: anaerobic digester fed with sludge from wastewater treatment plant ... | reverse complement strand
TTATTTTTAAATTACTAATATTCTTGTTGACCTTCATAAAAATATTTGATAGAATAATCAAGACTGACAATGATAATCATTATCAACTATTTACCATATATACTGATATAGCCTATTGAAAGGATGATATGCTTTGAAGAAGAAACTGAAAAACACAGTATACATAATTTTAGGTTTTATATTTGTGGCTATTGGGTCATTGGGTGTTATACTACCAGTTTTACCTACTACACCTTTTTTATTACTAGCTTCTTTCTTCTTTACTAAAGGTTCAGAAAGATTTAATGCTTGGTTTATGTCTACAAAATTATATAAAAATTATATTGAAGATTTTGTTATAAATAGATCCATGACATTAAAAACTAAGATAAAGCTTTTGGCATTCGCTTCAAGTATGCTTATCCTTTCAGCTTTTATTGTGAAAATAATACCCTTTAGAATATTTATAGCTTTTTTATTTATATCTAAATACTATTATTTTATCTTTAGGATTAAGACCATTAGAGTAGAGGATAAGAAAGAATTTTACTATGGTCAAACTAATGAAATCTAAAACTAATAAAGGCATAAGAAATACATAGAACAAAGATAATCTTAAACCCGTAACTAATCGTGAAAGTTACGGGTTTACTATATTGACATATGAAATAAATGGTGTTATTCTAAAATTGAACAGTGTTAAATAATCGAACACAGTTAAATGAAATGGGGATGATTAAATGAATATAAAAAAAAGAAGAGAAAGAGAAATAGAAGAAATGAGGGAACTTATTTTAAAAGCTGCAAGCAACATCATCTCTGATGAAGGACTTGATAAATTATCTATAAGGAAAATAGCTAAAAAAATTAAATACTCTCCATCTATTCTTTATCATTATTTTAATGATAAAGAAGAAATATTGAACAATGTAATGAAAAGAGGATATAAGAAAATAATATCAGCTGTATCCTCTGCAGAATTGAAGGACACTTCTCCTGAAGAAAGATTGGTACAAATGACTAAGAATTATATAATAGCGACTCTTAAAATGCCTGATGAATTTATGGTAGCTCAGTTGAGTAAATCAGAAGAAGCTTTGAGGCACACTTCTTTCCTATTTAAAGGAGCTGTGAGAGAAAAGCCTGCCTTATCTTTACTATACCAATGTTTGAAAGACATATACAAAAATGAAGAAATAGAAGAAGATAGAATAGAATTAACTGCTCAGTCGATTGCGGTATCAACCTTAGGACTTATTATAAAAATAATTGTAGAGAAAGATATTGGTGAAGAACAAAAACAAAGAATAATTGATTTTTTTTCAGAAGAAATAATATTGAGAATAGTTAATGATAGTAGAACTAAATAGAAATGAGGTGAAAATATGAAGGCATTTTTAAAAATAATAATGATTGTGACACTTTCATTAACAATTGTTTTAATAGGTGGAATTTTCTATCTAACCCATGGACTTAATAAAGGGAAAAATATTGAATTAGATGGAATAGCACCAGCACAACTAAAAGATGGAGTATACAATGGAAAATATGATGCTGGAAGATGGTCAAATCATCTTAAAGTCATAGTAAAGAATCAAAAGATTTCTGAAATAAATATAGAAGATGATGTTACTTTTGTAATGCCAAGTGTAAGTGATCAGTTATTTATTAAGGTTATTGAAGCACAAGATACTAAAGTAGATACAATCTCTGGGGCAACAATAACATCAAAAGCTTATCTTAAATCCATAGAGAGTGCAATAAATAATTAGAATGGAGGAAGTAAATGAATACTTTAATAGCTTATTCAAGCAAATATGGGTGTACAGAGAAATGTGTTAAAATCCTTTCTAAAGAGCTTAAGGACAAAGTAGAAATAATGAATTTGATGAATGTGGAAGATATAGATATTTCAAAATATGATAATGTTATTATTGGTGGGTCTATATATATTGGTAGAATACAGAAGGAAGTAGCAGGGTTCTGCTCTAAAAATCTAGACAAACTTAAAGAGAAACGAATAGGATTATTTATTTGTGGAATGCAGGAAGAAGAAATGGACAATCAAATAATTAATAATTTTCCTAAGGAACTAGTTGATATTGCATTAGCTAAGGAATACTTTGGAGGAGAATTAACATTTCAAAAAATGAGCTTTTTTGAGAAGTTGATAGTTAAGATAGTAGCAAAAACTTCTTCAGATAAATCTAACATATTAAATGATAATATTTATAAATTTGCCCAATCAATAAATAATATATAGTTGGATAGTATTCTAGTCGGTAGATTATTAGTATTTTTAGTAATAGGATACAGGATATCCATAGATGACTTTGGAGCAGGTTACAATTCATTGATGATGCTTGGCGCAACACCATATGATATCATTAAAATGGATATTTTTTTTGTGGATAGAATTGACAATATTAAAGACAGGGAGCTAATTTGAAATATTATAGACTATTCCCATATATTAAAGAAAAAGGTTGTTGCCGAGGGTGTTGAAACCCAAGATACACAATCAATGTGATTTTGAAGAAAAGTTATATGAAGATAAATAGCAATTCGAATATTTGCTCGAATTGCTAGCCCATAAATTTTAATCTAACCTCCACTATATTTTAATATTAATTATCAAACATCTTTAATAGTCTTAAGAAATGATTTGCTTCTCGTAATGTATGGTCACCTAATAAAGGAATTATAATTGACCTAATATCACAATCAAGCAGTCCTCTTGTAGCTTGGGCTTTAAAATCTCTTATAGCTTTTGTTGCTTGTAGGCTATTTTCAGTAACTTCTTCAAATGGTATAGTCTTGTTAATTGCATCTATAGCTTCCTTGGTTAATTTATCAAACTCTTTACCAAAAGCATTTGCGGTATTAAACAATTCTTTTTCAGTAGGGTCTAATAATCCTCGAATAAATTTTGAATGTTCAGCCATAATTCTATTCCAAAAAACTTCTTGGCCTAAAGCATCTTTTTTAAGATTTAAGAATTTCTGATTTTGAAGCCTTTCAACCATTTCCAAATATAGTCTTGCTTCCCTCATAATATGATCAACCAATAAGGGGTAGTTAACAGTAAACATTTTACATTTCAGTACATTTTCTAAAATTGTGGCTTTAAATTCTACTAATTCAGAAATTAATTTGATGGCTCTTTTATTTATACTTGAAACATTGTCTACTAGGAGGGGGTTGGTTTTGCCTTTATATGCACCTACTAATTTATCCTCTGCTTTAGTAATATCGGTAGGTATATCTATTCCTGTAAAAAACTCTGATGCTTTTTCTGCTTCAAGTGTATAAGGTGTTATTACTTCTCCAGATTCAAGTACATTTTTGCTAACAACACCATCAGAAAGTAATACAACATCCTTTAAAAGTTTATCAAATTCCTTTCTAAATTCATCTGCCCTTTGTGTAAATTTAATGTCTCTAGGAGTAAAACCTAATTGAAGAAAAAATGAATGTTCTTTCATAATTCGAGCAAAAAATAAGTGAAGCTCTAAAGATTGCTGTACAAAATCTATACTATTATTCAAATTTATCACTCCATAAAATATTTTCTACTATATAGTATGTTTAGATAAAAAATATGTGATGAACTATGCTATTATCAATAATTTCGCCACTAGTATCATCCTATTTCTTCTCTATCAAGACAACATACTGGATATATGTTGAGTGCATGGGATTGAGTTAAGAAATGAAAAGTAGGAATCTTATTTTTAGTTATTCTTCAAAATTTCATGTAACTTGCCACAATCGCTACCAATAACCATATTGACTAATCTGGTCACTTAAATTATAATTAATATGACTAGAGTGGTCATTTTTAATGGAGGTGATCTTTTATTTATTCTAGATTTGAAAATTTAAAGCCAGAAAAACAAAGGCAAATAATTGATGTGGCATTAAGAGAATTTGCTGAAAATGGTTTTGAAAAAGCATCTACAAATGAAATTGTTAAAAAGGCAAATATATCTAAAGGATCATTATTTAATTATTTTAATAGCAAAAAAGAACTATATCTGTATTTATTTAACTATAGTATAGAAATTATTGAAGAGTTTATAAATCAAATTAATTTGGATGAAAGGGATATATTTAAAAGAATTACTAATATAGGATTAAAAAAGTTATATGTTCAAAAAAAGTATTCTTATATATTTGATTTTTTAATTTCTGTCATAAAAGAGGAATCTACTGAATTAAAAGAAGATATTAGGGAAAAAATTGACACTATTTATGGCGAAGGTTTTAAAAGAATTTATGAAAATATTGATTATTCTTTGTTTAAAGAAGATATAGATATAGAAAAGGCAATTGAAATATTGAATTGGTCAATGTTAGGTTTTAGCAATAAATTCACATCTCAGATTAAATCCTTTGCATATGGTGATGAATTTGGCGAACATATTCTTGGAGAATGGAAAGTATATAGTCGAATGCTCAGGGATAGTTTTTATAAATAAAGGTGTAGTCTGAGATAGTAAAATAATAAGCTTAGAAGTCCAGGAAATATTTAAGGAGGGATATTTATATGACGGCGATTTTAAAAGTGGAAGGCTTAAAAAAACAATTTGGAAAAGTCCAAGCATTGAGGGATGTAACATTTAATGTTAAGCCTGGAGAAATAGTAGGTTTTATTGGCCCCAATGGTGCAGGAAAATCTACCACTATTCGTATTTTATTAGGTATTATTAAAAGAGATGGAGGAAGGGCAGAAATATTTGGAAAGGATCCTTGGAAAGATAGTTTTGAAATTCATAAAAGAATATCCTATGTACCCGGTGATGTATCTCTGTGGGGGAGTTTAACAGGGGGGGAAATTATTGACTTATTTATGAAACTACACGGTTCTGGAGATAAGGAAAAAAGGGATTATTTAATTGAACGTTTTGAATTAGACCCCAGAAAAAATGCTAAAGGGTATTCTAAAGGGAATAGACAAAAGGTAGGCCTTATTGCAGCATTATCAGTGGATTCAGATTTATATATTTTTGATGAGCCAACTTCTGGATTGGATCCATTGATGGAGCAGGTTTTTCAAGAGGAAGTGGAAAAAATTAAAGACGCTAATAAATCCATGCTATTATCCTCCCATATTTTAAGTGAAGTGGAGCGGCTGGCAGATAAGGTAGTTATTATTCGCCAGGGTGAAATTGTAGAAACAGGGACATTAGATGAGTTGCGTCATTTGACCCGCTCTACAGTGATTTTAGAAACAAAAGATGATGTGTCTAAAATGGCTAATATAAATGGTGTACACGACTTTGTGCAAAAAGATAATCAAGGAATATTCTTTGCTGATCATGAATATCTCAACGATATTTTGGTAAAGGCCACAAAATTAGGTACAAAAAAACTTGAGATTACTCCACCCACCCTTGAAGATTTATTTATGCGACATTATGAAGGATAAATATTATAAAGGAGGGAAGGGAAATGAAAGAAAAATTTGCACATTGGGATATGTTATTTGTACAATATTTAAAACGTGACTGGAAAAAGATTGCTATTTGGGTTCTGGGCTTAGGTTTATTTTCAGCGGGTTTAGTGCCAGCCTTTGTAGAAATTGGCAAGGGAGATGGAACAATAGCAATGTATGAAACCTTACAAAATCCTGCCATGATATCTATAGTAGGGCCCACACCAGTTGAAACGGCAAGTGAATACACAATAGGTGCCATGTATGCCCATGAGATGCTTTTATTCTGTGGACTATTTGCCATGACTATATCAATTTTACATGTAATAGGTCATACAAGAAAAGAAGAGGATCTTGGATTGACAGAACTTATTCGGTCATTTCAAGTTGGACGTCAGGCAAACTCACTGGCAGTAATGGTAGAAACAGTTTTTATAAATATTTTGTTGGCAATGCTAATTAGTGGAGTGATGATTAATTATAGAATTGATGGGATTACAGTTGGGGGATCGGTGTTGTTTGGCACATCTATAGCAATGGCAGGTATTGTAGGAGCAGGAATTGCCCTTGTTATGGCACAGATTATGCCTATATCATCATCTGCAATTGGATCTTCCCTTGGTATAATGGGTTTTTTATATATTATTCGAGGTGTAACGGATATATCCAATGTTAAACTATCTATGATTAATCCATTAGGATGGTTCTATTTAACCTATCCTTTTGTAGAAAACAGATGGCTACCCGTTATTTTGGCTTCCCTTTTTAGCATAATTATGATAATAATTGCCTTTGCCCTAGAAGAAGGACGTGATATGGGAGCAGGATATATCCCTCAGAGGGAAGGAAGAGCAAATGCAAAGAAGTCACTATTATCAGTCTATGGGCTATTTATTCATCTTAATAAGGGTGTTATTATTAGCTGGTTAATTACATTTTTTGTTTTAGGGATTGCTTATGGTGCTATTTATGGAGATATGCAAGGCTTCCTTGAAAGTAATGAATTAATGAAACGAATGTTTGCTTATGCTGGTTTTTCCATTGAAGAATCATTTTCTAGCACAGTTATGGTGGTAATGGCAGGCTTGGTTACTATTTTACCAATTGTTATTGTAAATAAACTTTTTTCTGAAGAAAAAAATTTATATTTGAGTCAGATTTATGGGACTAAGGTAAGACGAAGACAACTTTATTGGACCAGTGTATCCTTAGCGATTATTACATCTATAATAGGAGTTTTTTTAGCTGCTGGAAGTCTTGGAGGTACAGCCATTAGTGTAATGGAGAATAGCCCGATGAATACAATGGATTTTTTACTTATTGGATTTAATTTATTACCAACAATATTGTTTTTTACAGGATTGGCAGCTTTAATACTTGGTTGGTGGCCTTCATTAGGAAAAATAGTTTATGTCTATTTAGGATATTCATTTTTCTTAAGCTATTTTGAAGGGATATTAGATTTACCCGAATGGTTAATAAAAACCACCCCTCAAAGTTGGTTACCTAAAATTCCAATGGAGGATTTTAATGCTTTGATTTTTATTATAATAACGGCCATTAGCATTGGATTAATGATATTTGGATATATTGGTTATAAGAGAAGAGATATGATTGAAAGAGCATAACAAGAGTTTTTTAACTCCAGTTTCTCTAGTATTATTTATTAGTAACAAACAAAAGACATTTATTTGAATAAAATAAAATGTCTTTTGTTTATAATATTAAGATAAGTAATTAACCTATCCTTTTCATCTTTTATTTTTGTAATTATTTAAAATTATTAACTCCAGAACTTCCTTTTTCAGGAGTAACTAAGCTTTGAACCTTTCCAGTACCATCTCCTAAACTTGCTTGGGCCATTTCAACTAAGTTTCTAGTTATATTTCCCCCAACATACCCATTTTCTCTTGAAGTTAGGGTACCTTTATCCATTGTATCATAGTTTGTCATTCCCAGTTCAGAAGCTATTTCTAATTTCATTTGATTAAGTGCATGACGGGCTGAAGGTACCATAATTCTTTTACTTCCGCTATTATTATTTGTTGCCATTTCATTTCTCCTTTCAAAATTAATTTTGTAAAAATTTGTTGCACTAATATTATGTGCAGTAGATAATTTTATAATCATGTAGTATTAACCATAAGTAAGATTGATTTCCAAGAACACCATAATTATCAAGAATTTTGTAATTATAATTCTAATTTTTATTAAAAACAATAATTAATCACAGTTTGGGACTTTAAATGTCCATTATTTATTATACTTTGATATAATATAAATATTTAGAAAATAAATATATAGAAGGAGATGGGAAAATGCTTATGGATAAATTTAAATTAAATAAGGAAGATTCTCTTTTATTAGTTATAGACATTCAAGAAAAACTTTCAGCTGTTATGGAATATAAAGATAAAATAACAAGAAATGTTAATATCCTCTTAAGAATTTCTGATTTAATGGATATTCCTGTTATAATAACAGAACAATATCCTAAAGGCTTAGGACCAACATTAAATGAGTTAGTTGAAGGGGACACTTATACAATTATTGAGAAGACTAGATTTTCTGCCTATACAGATGAATTAAAGGATTCATTAAAAGCATTAAAAAAGAAAAAGATTATTGTTACTGGGATGGAAACCCATGTTTGTGTATTTCAAACAGTAAGGGACTTGCTGGAGGCTGGCTATGAAGTATTTCTAGTAGGAGATGGGGTTACATCTAGAACTAAGGAAAATTATTTAAATGGAATAAATTTAATAACAGAAATGGGAGCTATAATAATAAATACAGAGGCAATAGCCTTTGAATTATTAAAGGATGCTAAAGTTAAGGAGTTTAAAGAAATATCGGGCTTGATTAAGTAAAAATTTTTCTTAATATAATATATATTTTTGTATAGGTTAGGATCTAATCTTTCAATATTTAGAGTTTCGTATCAATAGAAATATTAAGGGAGATAAGAAAGATTCTATAATGAGAATGCCGTAATAGAGATATTGGAGTTGGGCTGATAGGAAAAAATATTAGTAATATTTGCAGATTGTTTAGAATATATAGCCTCCCTTTTTAATGGGCAGATTTACTATTAAAATATGAAAAATTGGTTTTGAAAAAAGACTTAAAACCCAAAATGATTTATTTGATAATAGTATAAGATATTTATAGGAGGGATTTTTATCTACAAAGGAATTATATTTGACTTGGATGGAACACTTTTAGATTCAATACCTATTTGGTCTAAGGTGGGAGAATTATTTTTAAATAGTCAGGATATTGTCCCACCTTCAGACTTAAAAGAAGCACTGAAGGAAAAAACTTTAATACAGGCAGTGGAGTATTTTATTGAAAGATTTGATTTAACCCTTACCCAAGAAGAAATATTATTAAAGATTAATGATATTATTGGATATCACTATAGAAATACCATACCATTAAAGCCCTTTGTACGGGAATTTTTAGATTATTTAAAAAATAGAGGTATTATTATGTGTATTGCTACATTAAGTAATAAAAGCATTGTAAAGGATGCATTAGAAAAACATGACATCGCTTCCTTTTTTGAATTTGTATTGACTAGTGGTGAGGTGGGAGTGGGTAAGGATCAGCCCGATATTTATCTTCAAGCTTGTCAAAGATTAGGTTTTAATATAGAAGATGTGGTGGTGTTTGAAGATTCCCCTTATTGTATAAAAACTGCACAAAAGGCTGGCTTTAAAGTGGTAGGGGTATATGATGAACGTAACAAGAGCAGAGTAGAGGAAATGAAGGGCTATTGTGATTATTTTATCTATACATTTAAGGAAATAGAAGGATTAAATATATTTTAATTTCTTTTTATTACATAGTTTAAGAAAGACCTTTTATTTAGTGGGAAGCATTATCTTCCCACTAAATAAAAGATAATATTATCTTAAGTCATTTATAAGTGTTTTATAGGCATCTATTAATATAGATGCATCCATATTATAGGCTACTCCATCAAAACCCTTATTTAAATAGTCTTTAGCAGAATCTTTATTGATGGCAAATGTAAAAGAGAGTTTTCCAGCATTTTTACAGGCCGCTAATATTCTATCTATGGCCTGTAGAAACTCAGAGTCATTAAACTTAGCAGGTTTTCCCAGGGCAATTGATAAATCAAAGGGCCCTATAAAGATCCCATCTACACCCTCCATATTTACTATGGTTTCTATATTTTCTAGACATCCTAAAGTTTCACATTGGGGTATAAGCAGAGTTTCTTGATTACAGATTTTAAAATAATTATCTAGATTTTGAACAAAATCTTTATATCCGTATCCTGCTGGCCTAGCAGTAAAAAAGCCTCTTCTTCCTAAAGGATAATATTTTGCCCATTCTACAAGGTTTTTTACCTGTTGGATAGTTTCAACACAGGGAACTATTAATCCCTTTGCTCCTATATCTAGCATTTTTAATACTGATGGACGGGATACATCTTTAATCCTTACCAAGGGGGTAATAGAGCTAAGTTCAGCTGTTCTAATAAAATCCATAGAGCTTTCTACGTCAAAGGGACCGTGTTCTGTATCAATAATAAAGAAGTCCAATCCTGAAATCCCAAGACATTCTACAGCGGTGCTTCCCCCTAACTCAAAAAAGGTTCCAATAGCTTGATTCCCATTCTTTATCTTCTCTTTTAATAGGTTTTTCATTAAAATCCTCCTTTTCTAAATACATTTTATTATTTAATAATTTATAAAGCAATATTTATTATCTTATAGGAATTATTTTAGGACTTTGATTTTAAAAAACTACAATGATATAATGCTTATAAATTTTATATATAATAACAAAACAGGAAGTGATAACATGTTATATTCAGTGGATAAGACTATTTTTGAATTTAATCCAGATCTCCTATTTGGTATTTTAATTGGAAAAGGTTTAAAAAATTCTGAAACCCTAGAAGAAGATAAGATTAGGCTAAGAAAAGCAGAAAAAAAAATGCGAGAAAAATATATAGTAGAACAGGTGAGAGAATTACCCAATGTAGTTCAATATAGGGAAATAATGTTAAAGTCTGGGATTAATCCCAACAAATTTCCCCCATCAGTAGAGGCAATGTTTAAAAGAATTTTAAAAGGTGGACAACTGCCATTTATTAATGCCTTGGTAGATTTATGTAATGCGGTATCCATTGAAAGAATTATTTCTTTAGGAGCCCATGATTTAAAGGATATACATGATGACCTAGAGGTCCGTATTAGTAAAGAAGGAGATAAATTCTTGCCCTTTGGTGCTTCAGAATATGAGTGGGTGGATGAAGGGGAAATTGTTTTCACAAGTGGCAATTTTGTACAAACCAGAAAATGGATTTGGAGACAAAGTGAATTGGGTAAAACCACCACTGATAGTGAAAATATTTTCTTTCAATTAGTAGGCTTTAAAGATAATGAAGAGCCATTATATGGGGCAATGGAAGATATAGAAGAAATAATTACAAATAGATTTAATGGGATGTGCAGTAAGCATATTGTGAGCATTAATAATAATTCAATCCACATTAGTTATTAATTAATAATAAAAACTGGTAAAGGTTTACATATAAATGTTTGACATTTTATCTTCAGGGTAATTATTTTATATATATAGAAAAAAGGGAGGAATTAGAATGTCAAATGTTGTAAGCTCTACTAATGTTTTAGAGACTCTAATTCAATTAGAACAAAATGGGTATAAGTTTTATGAGGAAGCAGCTAATGCTATGGAAGATGGCGTTACAAAAAATCTTTTACTAAAGTTAGCTGAGGATGAAAAGGTTCATGAAAAGACTTATAGGGAGTTATTAGAGAGACAGGATGATATTTCTGATATAACCTTTGATGAGGATGAGAGTTACTTAAATTTAATAGTGAATCTAAATGCCATGGTTACGGACGAGGGAAAACTAGAGAAGACCAAAAAGGTAAAATCAAAAAGAGAGGCCTTATTAATAGCAGAAAAGCTAGAAAAGGATACAATTATTTTCTTAAATGAATTAGTAGAGCTAGATAAGGACATAAAGAGAAACAAAGCCTATAAGGCAGCATTAAAGGAAGAAAAAAATCATCTAAGACAAATTTTAAGACGAATGATGGATGAAAATATCGGAAGTTTAATGCTATAAATATTATAATATAGCATAAAGGAATATGAGGAATAAATTCTCATATTCCTTTTTTATTTAATAGGAAATTCCTGTTTTTATATTAAATAAGCAGGTGTTGCAGGGGGAGTATCCCCTGCCAAATTTAGGAGGGTGCTCAGGTTGAAAACCGTCGAAAGGCACCTAGATTTCCTATAAGTAGGCAGCTAATTTAGCCTGCTAAATTTAGCTGATCCCTTAGTAGTTCCATCAAGTCATTGAAGACGCATTTTTTATTCATTTTTTGTAGAACTTAAGGTATCTTGAATTATGTTTTTCATCATATCTTTTGTGAGCATACCGGGAACATATCCATATATATTACCATCTTTATCTATCATAAAGGTAGTTGGTAAGGATGAAATACCATAGGCACTAAAAACTTCCCCAGTTTCATCAAATAATATGGGGAAGGTGTAGCCATTTTCATTTATAAACTTTAAGACTCCCTCTTTATTTACTTCCCTTGTATTGGTATTAATATCACTTTTTGGACTGGATACACCTAATATTACTACATCTTCTTTATTAAGATTATAGTTATGATAGAGGTCTTCTATATCTGGCATCTCCTTTCTGCAGGGTGGACACCAGGTTGCCCAAAAATTCAGAAAAACTACCTTTCCCTTATAATCTGAAAGGGTATGGCTATTCCCGTACTGATCTTTTAAGGTAAAATCAATGGCAGGTGGGGCTATCTTATCACTACTTTTCTCTTCATTATCTTCAACAGGAGGACTGGTGTTTTCATTTGTTGATGGTGGTGTGTTCAAATAACCAGAAATATTGTTCAGCCAACCAGTAAAGGTCATTACTCCTATTATTATAAGTAATACTCCTCCAATTTTCACAGTGTGTTTAAGAAGCTTTTGATTATCTTTTAGGAAATTTAACACCTGGGTAGTAAATAATCCTAGTAATAGAAAGGGTATTATAAAGCCTATAGCATAAACTAGAATTAATAAATTACCCCAAAAGGCTTTACTTGCCCCGGAAGCTAGAATTAAAACAGAAGACAAGGCAGGACCAACGCAGGGCGTCCAAGCAAAGCTAAAAGTAAAACCTAAGACGTAGGCTATAAGTGGATTTGTTTCGTTTTTACCTATATTAAGATTAAACCTTTTTTCCCTATTAAGAAATTTAAATTCAAAAATCCCTAGTTGGAATAATCCTAAAACAATTATTATAATACCGCCTATCCTTGTAAATAATACTTTATTTCCCTGAAAGAAATTACCTAAGGTGGTAAAGGTTAAGCCTAGGAGAAAAAAAGCAGTAGAGATACCTAAAACAAAAAATAAAGTTTGAAAGAACACTTTTTTTCTTTTATAGGATATATTGCCTTGCTCATCAATATACTCTGCACTACCTGCAAGGTAGCTGATATAAACAGGAATTAAAGGTATTATACAAGGGGAAAAAAAGGAAATGATTCCTTCTAGAAATACTAAAATTATACTTAATCCATTTGTGGACAATAGTTCTCCTAACATAGATGACACTCTCCTAAATATTTTTATTAGAATCATATTGTATAAACTTACCCAAATTATAATGAATTAATCTATTATAAAGTTATTGACATATGTCAATAAACGGATATAATAAAGATAATAAATGACATATGTCAATAACATATGGAGGAGGTGAAATTATGCCTGGAAGAGATGGAAGTGGCCCATTAGGACGGGGAGCATTGACTGGCAGGGGATTAGGCCCATGCTCAGGAGCTGATATTGCTAAATATGGTGCAGGCTTTGGTATTGGTCTTGGATTAGGATATGCCTGCAGGCGAGGTTTTGGCAGAGGACTTTGGTTTGGTAGAGGATTAGGTATTGGATATGGAAGTGCTCAGACCCAATATAGTTCCCAAAAGGAATTGTTAGAAAAACAAAAAAAGATATTAGAAAATAGACTAGAAGATATTGATAGAGAGCTAGAAGAACTTTCTGATAATTAGTTGCTATTTGCTAATCTTCCCTAAAATATACAAAGGTGAGGGGTACTCTAAAGTTTAACTAGATTTTCTTTAGGTACTCCTACTACTTTTGTAATTATAGAAGGTGATAATATGTCTAGGCCAAGGAAATATAGGAAGGTATGTGGATTGCCATTATCTGATAGCTTTGGACCATTAAATGGCAGGGGAAAACATAAATACTTTCTTATTATGACTGTGGATGAATATGAAACTATAAGATTAATTGATTTTGAAGGATTAACCCAGGATCAATGTGCAAAACAAATGAATATTGGTAGAACTACCGTCCAAGGAATTTATAGCCAAGCCAGAAGTATTATTGCCAAGTCTTTAGTGGAAGGTAAGCCAATAAGAATTGAAGGTGGAGACTACAAGCTATGTAATGGTTTTACAAAATCCTGTATGGGGGCAGGCTGTAAGCATAGGTTTGGTAAAAATAAAAACCTAGAGGAAAGTGAATAATAGTTTATAAAAAGTTTAACTAATGGAAGGAGGTTTTCTAATGAAAATTTTAATCCCTGTGGAGAAAAAATCAATAGATGGTGAGGTTTGTAAATCCTTCGGCAGGGCACCATTTTTTTTAGTATATGACACTGAAACAAAGGCAAGTAGTTTTATAAAAAATAACGCAGCTGATAGCAGGGGAGGAGCTGGAATTAAAGCAGCCCAACTAGTAGTAGATAACAAAGTAGATGGATTAATTACACCTAGATGCGGTCAAAATGCAGCGGATGTAATAAATGCTGCCAATATAAAAATCTATAAAACTATTAATAATTCTATAAAGGATAATATTGAAGAATTTTTAGAAAACAAGTTAGAAATATTAGGTGATATACACCCGGGATTTCATGAATATGGAGGAAAATAATTATGATAGTAGCAGTCCTTAGTGGCAAAGGGGGCACTGGCAAAACTTTAGTATCTGTTAATCTTGCATCTATTTCTGAAGAATCTACATATATAGATTGTGATGTGGAAGAACCTAATGGTCACTTATTCTTTAAACCTAAAGCTGTAGTATCAGAGGATGTACTAGTTAAATACCCAGAAGTAGATAATGCTCTTTGCAACGGTTGTAGAAAATGTGTTGATTTTTGCAAATTTAATGCCATAGCTTATATTAAGGACAAGCTTTTAATATTTAAGGAAATATGTCATTCCTGTGGAGGCTGTATGATAGTATGTCCTAAAAATGCCCTTAGGGAGGAAGATAGGAAAATTGGAGAGATAAAAAGGGGACTGTCGGGACAGATTAATGTAAATATAGGAATACTCAATCCAGGTGAAGCCTCTGGTGTACCAATAATTAATGGGTTATTAAAGGATGTGAAAAACTATAGAGGCAATATATTTATTGATTGTCCACCAGGGAGTGCTTGTACTGTAATGGAAAGTATTAAGGATGCTGACTATTGTTTGCTTGTTGCAGAACCAACCTTATTCGGAGTACATAATCTTGAAATGGTATTTAATTTAGTAAACTTATTTAAAAAACCCCATGGAGTTTTGATTAATAAGTGGATTAATGATGATAATCCTGTAACAGAATTCTGTAAAGAAAAGGGAATAATGATTTTGGAGAAAATACCCTTTGACAATAATCTAGGGAAAATAAATTCTAATGGGAAAATAGCTGTTAAAGAAGGAAACTATTATAAAAAGATATTTTCCTCAATATTAGAAAAGTTGTACGAGGAGGTACAGGATGAAAGAACTATTAATCCTTAGTGGGAAGGGAGGAACAGGAAAGACTACTATTGCCAGCTCTTTTATTAAGTTATCAAATGTTAAAGCTTATGCAGATTGCGATATAGATGCTCCAAATTTACATCTAATAATGAATCAAAAGGTAGAGGCTGAACATGAAGATTACTATGGTTTACCTAAGGCTAGAATAGATACTAAACTATGTATTAGATGTGATATATGCAGGCAAAAATGTAGATTTGATGCAATTAATGTAAAGGATAAGAAGTATGAGGTAAATCAATTTGGCTGTGAAGGTTGTGGAGTATGTGAAATGGTTTGTTCTGTGAATGCTATTAATCTATATCCAGCAATAGCAGGAGACTTACAACTTTATGCAGATGATACTGTATTCTCCACTGCCCAGCTTAAAATGGGGAGCGGTAATTCTGGACTATTAGTCACAGAAGTTAAAAAGGCAATGAAGGTAGCAGGAAAGGAAGTAGATTGGGCCATAATAGATGGCTCACCAGGGATAGGATGTCCTGTAATAGCATCTTTAAGTGGCGCAGATTTAACATTGATTGTGTCTGAACCATCTATTTCAGGGATTAGTGATATGGAAAGAATAATAAAAACTGCTAAGGGCCTGGGAACAAAAATAGCAGTATGTATNNGCAGGAAGGGCCATCAGAGAAGTATATAAGAATGTTCAAAGGTTATTTATTTCTTGAAATATTTAAGGACCCAACCTAAATAATATGTTTAATTTTATAAATGCAAAGGAGATAATATTATGAGTGAAAATTGTGACCAACAATGTAGCAGTTGTAGTGAAAATTGTGCTGATAGAAGGGAAGAGCAGACAGATTTTTCTGAAAAACCTCATGATTTAAGTAGTATTAAAAAGGTGATAGGAGTACTAAGTGGCAAAGGTGGTGTAGGTAAGTCAGTAGTAACTTCTATGTTAGCTGTAATGATGAATAGAAGGGGTTTTTCTACCGCTATTTTAGATGCTGACTTAACAGGCCCATCTATACCCAAGGCCTTTGGCATAAAAGAAAAGGCTATGGCTACATCTGAGGGTTTGCTGCCGGTAAAGAGTAAAACCGGTATTCAGATCATGTCCATAAATCTTTTATTAGAAAAGGACACTGACCCTGTGGTGTGGAGGGGACCGATTATTTCCGGTACTGTAAAACAGTTTTGGTCAGATGTTATATGGAAAGATGTGGACTTTATGTTTATTGATATGCCGCCGGGAACCGGTGATGTACCATTAACGGTATTTCAATCTTTACCTGTGGACGGTTTAATTATAGTTACTTCTCCCCAGGAATTAGTATCTATGATTGTGTCTAAAGCGGTAAAAATGGCTGAAATGATGAATATTCCCATTGTTGGTATAGTTGAAAATATGTCTTACTTTAAATGCCCGGATTGTGAAAAAGAGTATAAAATATTTGGTGAAAGTAATATAGATAATATAGCCGGCGAGCATAATCTAAAAGTTCTTGCTAAACTACCTATCCAACCTAAGATAGCCTCTTCCTGTGATAATGGGGTAATTGAACTATATGACGAAAAATGGTTTGAAATAGGAGAAATTTTTGAAAATATGGGGGGAAATAAATGAAAATAGCTGTTGCCTGTGATAGGGGTGAAGTTACACAACATTTTGGACATTGTGAAAGCTTTATGGTTTTTGAAATTCGGGATAA
>MTKW01003052.1_pt1 | contig 16966 bp, 14 predicted proteins | sample 1042761 | NCBI WGS metagenome assembly MTKW01 (sample SAMN06205366, study PRJNA360243) | anaerobic digester metagenome | biome: Wastewater treatment plant; feature: Anaerobic digester sludge; material: sludge; isolation source: anaerobic digester fed with sludge from wastewater treatment plant ... | reverse complement strand
GCTTCTGTTTTCCGAAGGAGGACCATACACCATCACCTTCCGGTTGACGGATCTGGATACGGGTGAGGTTATCGTTGAGAGTAACGTGACGATCCAGGTTGGAGGTATAGAGGTTTAATAATAAAGACAATGGCCTGTAATTGCCGGTTCTTTGCCGCTCATCTCTATGAGGGGTGAAGAACCGGCTTTTCTTTTTATTTTTTAAATCGGCAAGCGGCACATCCATCGGATAGCCAACAGTTTCAGGGTAAGAGGGTTTACGGCACCCATTTTCAGATGGGAAAAGGCGGAAAATTTTCATATAAAATAACTAATAATTATGTAGTCATGCTGTGTGTTTTGTGGATAACCTTCACAAACAGACTAAAAATGGGCTCTTTCCTGTGGATAAGCATGTGGATATTGTGGATTACTTAAATTGGGTAATCCTCTAAACCTGTTGATGAGCACAAGGTATTAATTATTTAACTATTATTAAATTTACATAAAAACTTTTCATAATAACGATATTAATGAGATAATAATATTGGTTTACAGGGGAAGATATTATTAGTTTGCCCGGTAGGGTTTTATTTACTTGAGCCTTCTGGCGGGTATCAAAAAAATATTGGTCTGCGGTTACGCACCGTTTCAATAGTTCGAGTATATAATATAATGTTTTTATATGATGACCTCAATCTCAAGGAAAAGGAATGATTATATTGTTGCCAGGTGATATAAAACGTGTACATTTTATCGGGATCGGAGGGTACGGGATGAGTGCTCTGGCGATGATTCTGTTGCAGATGGGGTACCAAGTCAGCGGTTCTGATCTGAAGTCTTCCCGCCTTACCGATCGCCTGCAAAATAAAGGGGCAAAAATCTCTTTCCATCATGAATCCGGCAACATCGATAATTGTGATCTGGTGGTTTATTCAACGGCTATTCCCGCTGATAATCCTGAATTGGCGGCTGCAAGGGCACGCCGGTTGCCGCTCTGGCACCGGGCGGAGCTTCTGGCGGCACTGGTCAACAACAGATACGGCATTACGGTGGCTGGAACGCACGGGAAGACCACGACCACCTCGATGCTGGCCCTGCTGCTTGAGAGGGGAGGGCTTGATCCCACCGTGGTAATCGGCGGCGAAGTAAATTTTTTTGAGGGTAACGCCCGTCTCGGGAAGAGCCGTTATCTGGTCGCGGAAGCATGCGAAAGCGACAACTCTTTTTTGCGTTACCGTCCCAAGGTGGCGATAGTCACCAATATCGAAGCCGATCATCTTGAAAATTACAACGGAGACTTTAACAACCTGATCCGCGCTTATGAACTCTTTCTTTCCAATATTGACCCCGACGGCTGTGCCATTATCTGCGGTGAAGATCCTCTCCTCAACAAGAAATTAAAAATTATCCCCTGCCGGGCGGTTACCTACGGGATTGATGATGGTAACGGATGTGCCGCCGAAAGAGGCGGTGATACCTGTGGCGGCAAGGGAACATGGCCATTTGATTATCTGGCCCGGAATGTCTCTTACGACAAACTGGGATCAAATTTTTCCGTTTATCGAAAGGGGCAATTGCTAACGGAGATACGTCTGAGCGTGCCCGGACGCTATAATGTAAGCAATGCACTGGGGGCTATCGCCGCTGCAGCCGAACTAGGGGTTAACCTTGGGGACAGTACGGAAGCATTGCGTGATTTCACCGGCGCGGGACGTCGTTTCGAGATTATCGGCCGGATTTCCGGGGTTACCATCGTCGACGATTATGCCCACCACCCTACAGAGATAAAGGCCACGTTGCAGGCGGCGCGCAACAGCGGTCAGCAGAGAATTATCTGTGTATTTCAGCCCCATCGTTATTCCCGGACCAACTACTTTCTGGAGCAGTATGCCTGCGCCTTTGACCATGCCGACTTGATCTTTCTGCACCGAATTTACTCTGCCGGAGAAAAGCCTATAGAAGGCATCTCCGCCGAGGTGCTGGCCGAAATGATCAGGGAGAGATCGGATAAGCCGGTGATATATAACCCCGATCTGGAAGCGTTGGCGGCGCTGGCAGCCGGGGAGGCCTCTCCGGGAGATATGATTATCACCATGGGCGCCGGTGATATCTGGAAGGCCGGCAACATGATCCGGGAAAGACTTTCGGCATATCAGGAAACTACGGTTGACCGCTAGCCCATAAAATGGCTCTCGGCTAGCTTCCGATTGCGGAAGAAGGATTTTATATCACGGTGTAGAAATCAAGGTTTTGATTGGCTATAGCTAAAGCTGAAAGGCACAAACAGTACTCGGAATAAATAAATTGATCTGATAAATTGCAAAATTTAATTCAAAGGTAAAGGAACTTACAGCGTGAAATCAACTCGTTTTCCCTCCAACTTGAATTTCAGTTTCAAGCAATTTTTGTTAATCCTTGTTGATGCGGCAATTATAAGCGCCGCCGTCTATGCGGCTTTCCATCTCCGTTTTGACGGGGAGATACCGCGAACGTACCTTCACATCTACTTACAATCAATCTTCTTCTATACAGGGGTTCATATTCTGTCCATGGTCATCTTCAGGGTTTACAATAATCTGTGGAGGTACGCGACGCTAAAAGAGTATATGCGGTTAGCGTTCGCCTCTGTTTTCGGCTCGATGGCGGGTATTTTACTTACTTTTTTTATGGGACAACCTTACCCGCGCAGCGTATATATAATATCCTGGTTACTGATCGTTACCGGCACCGTTATCATCCGTCTTTTTTACCGTCTGCAGCAGGACGGTGCGGCCGGTTTATCGGAAAATTTCCCCCCTCGCTCCCGGAAGGTGATTTTTTACGGGGCGGGAAGTGCCGGGGCGATGGTCGCACGCGAACTGCAGAGAAAGAGGAGAGCACTTGATTTTTATCCCCTCGGATTTATCGACGATGATCCTTCAAAGTGGGGGCTGCGTATCTGCGGGTTGAAGGTTCTGGGAGGAAAAAAGAGACTCTACAGCATGATCAATGCCGGCCGTATTGATGAGGTGACGATTACCATGCCTTCGGCGCCGCGCAACGTCCTGAGGGATATTACTTCTGTCTGCCGGACCGGGGGGGTGGCGGTAAAGACAATGCCCTCCTTGCATGAGCTGATCAATGGGGAGATGAACCTGAATCGCCTGCGCAATATCCGCATCGAGGATCTTCTGGGGCGTGAACCGGTCTCTACGGAAATGGGAAACGTCTCTGCTTATATCACGGGGAAATCGATCCTTATTACCGGCGCGGGGGGCAGCATCGGCGCGGAGCTCTGCCGCCAGGTGGCGGTTCAGGATCCTTCATTGATCATTATTCTGGACCATGATGAGAACGCCGTCTATGAGATCAATCGCGAACTCAAATACAGATACCCTTCGGTCAAAACCTATCCCGTGGTGGCCGATATCCGCAACTGCACCCGGGTAGATGGGGTCTTTACCCGGTTCTCTCCCCATGTTGTATTTCATGCGGCGGCCCATAAACACGTTCCGATGATGGAGCTCAATCTTGAAGAGGCGGTGGAAAATAATATCTTCGGCACCCGTATTCTGGCGGAGGCGGCACACCGCCATCACTGTTCCCGTTTTGTCCTTATATCCACNNCTCAGGAGCAAAACTCATTACTGTGCGGTCCGTTTTGGCAATGTCCTGGGTAGCAGCGGCAGCGTACTGCCCCTTTTTCAGGAACAGATTTCAGCCGGTGGACCGGTTACGGTCACCCATCTGGATATGGCGCGCTATTTTATGACCATATCGGAGGCGGTCCAGCTGGTCTTGCATGCCGGTTCAATGGGTGACAGGGGTGAAATCTTCCTTCTGGATATGGGCGAGCCCATAAAAATAATCAATCTGGCCGAAGAAGTGATCCGTCTTTCGGGGCTTGAGCCTTACCGGGATATCGATATCCTGATTACCTCGCCGCGTCCCGGGGAGAAGATATTTGAAGAGCTGTACCATGATGATGTCGAGCTGAAGAAGACGATGCATGAGCGGATCTATCTAACCGGCAACAGCTTCCGCAGCATGGAGGAACTGCAGAAGGAACTGCGCCTCCTGAGCGATATCCTGAAGACGGATCCGGCCTTTCTGATCAGGGAGATCAACAATATCGGCAGGGAGGCCGTCTCCGGCAAGAAGTAGATACACAGACAGCCCGGAGATAAGGAGACAACGGGAGAGAATGGCCTTCTTCCCGGATCCGACCCAAACCACATGACAGGAGATAACGATGAGAAGGTTTCTCCGTATCATATATAACCTCTTGAACCCGGGGATGTTTGCCGCCCTGCTCGTGCTGGCCGGACGTTACCGGGGCTTCAGCGCTTTGTGGCCACAGGCCCCCGCGTGGGTTGATGCCACGCTGGTCATTGCCGTCTGTGCCTGGCTGGTGCTGATCTATCGCCGCCTGTTTAACCGGGCCGCAGGACGGGACAGAAGAACCGGAGCCGCAGCCATTTTTTCTCCGGGGACAAGGTTATTTCAAACAGCGCTCCTCCTTCTGGGATTGCTGTTCCTGGCGGGCATCGCCTGGTCTGCAGATCCGGAATACGGCCTGCACAAGGCCACATACTTCTTTATCTATGTCATCACCTGGTCGGCATTGATTATGCACCTGGAAAACAGGGATGTGGATATTCTCTTGAAAACAATGGTGGCCGCCGCCCTGCTCCTGACCGCTGCCGCCGTGGCCCCGCTCCTTCCCGGGATTGCCGCCGCGCTTGCAGCCGGGGAGACTGTCACCTGGGGCCGTCTTTCGGCCATCGGCGGCGGTCCCAATGTATTTTCCCGTTTTACCTCCGTCGGATTTCTAATCACGTTTTATTATATATTAAAATCTTCATCATGGCCCAAACAATTGCTGTTATGCCCTGTGCTGATCGTTCTGGGGGCGGCAACCTATCTCTCCGGCTCCCGGGGCTCATTTCTGGGGCTGGCCGGGGCGCTGCTCGTGTACATGATTTTACGGATAATCATCAGGCGGCGGCGCCTGCTCGTCAATGTTACCGTCCTCGTTGCGGTGATCATGATCCTCGTAATCCTGATTTTCGGTCTCGATGTGCAGGATCGTTACCGGCCGGCCTGGGAAGCTCCCCAGGATCAGGCCGGCGACCGCTTCTACTGTGCCCGGCGGTCACTGGAACTGGGTGCCGCCAGCCCGTGGATTGGTTGGGGAACGGGTTCATTTGCTTATCATGTTCCGGAGGCGGAGGCCCGTTATCCGCATAACATATTTTTGGAGCTCTATGCCGAGAACGGCGTGCTCGGTCTTGCGCTCCTGACCTTGCTGCTGGCCGGCATTGCATGGGTCTGGTTGGATGCTCTCCGCCTATGCCCGGAAAATTCTCCTGCAGAGAGGGAGCAGGTCTATCTTTTTGCCGCGCTGCTGGTATTCAGCCTTCTTGTGGCTCAGGTTAGCGGCGATACCGTTGACAGCCGCTGGATATGGTTCTCGGGCTTCCTGATTGCCAACCTCTGCCTCCGTTTAAAAGAAGGAAAAGCCGCTGTTACTGTAGAAAGCATATCCGATCATAACTGACATTTTACTGATTATTCTAATGCACAATCTATCTTTGGTTTTGGAAGGACTACCGAAAAAAGAAAAAGGAGTAAAGGAGTCATACCCATGCACGTACTGTACCTGCACCAGCATTTCTCCACTCCGGAGAAGGGCTCGGGAACACGCTCCTATGAATTCGGACGCCGTCTGGTGAAAAACGGTCATGCCGTGACCATGATTACCGGCAATTCATGTCTCGACCTTCCCCTGGGAAGCGAGCCGTATCGCGTAATGGATATCGAAGGGATGGAAGTGATCGTCCTGAATGCTCCCTATGCCAGCACGATGGTCTCCGGGCAGAGGATCCGCTCTTTTGTAAATTATGCACGCCGTGCCCAATCCGTCGGCAGGCGGCTGCCGCGTCCCGATGTCGTCCTGGCGACGTCAACGCCTCTGACCGTGGCCCTGCCGGGGATACGGCTCAGCCGTCGTTTTCGGATCCCTCTGGTCTTTGAAGTACGTGATCTGTGGCCCGAAGCGCCAATCCAGATGTGTGCTCTGCGCAATCCCCTGGCGATCTCTGCCGCCCGTATGCTTGAACGTAAAGCCTATCGGCGGGCGGCGCGTATCATTGCTCTCTCACCGGGAATGATTGCCGGTGTCCTGCAGCAGGGAACACCCGTGGAGAAGCTGGCGTTCATTCCCAATGCTTCCGATCTGGATTTTTTTACCCCCGGCCCGCCGGACCCTGATTTCCTCAGAAAGTACGGGCTTGAAGGCAAGTTTCCGGCTGTCTATGCCGGAAATGTAGGCCCCTCTGCGGGTCTGGAAATACTTCTGGGTGCCGCCGCCCGCACCACTGATAATATCGCCTGGGTCATTGCCGGTGAAGGCCATGACCTGCACGAATTAAAACGCAAGGCGGCCAAGGCGGATCTTCTGGAGAAAGTACATTTTCTCGGGCATCTGTCCAAATATGAGGTGGCCGCCCTCTATCGCTGTGCAGGATGTGTCCTCGTTCTTTTTCGCAATCTGCCGGTTCTCAGCACCAACTCGCCCAATAAATTTTTTGATGCGCTGGCGGCCGGTCGTCCGGTCATCACCAATATGACCGGGTGGGTTGCGGATCTTCTGCAGAACAACCATGCCGGTACAGCTGTTGCTCCCGACAGCGCGCATGATCTTGCCCGTGCGGTGGAAGATCTTGGCCGCCGCCCCGAGCGCGCCGTGATGATGGGGGGGAATGCGCGCCTGTTGGCCGAAGAAAAATTTGATCGTGAGATCCTGTTTGAACAATTTGAAGAAGTTCTGACCTCGGCCCTGAACACGAGTAAACGGAGTAAATAAAGGAATGCTTTGTATCAAACGATTAATCGATATTGTGGGCAGCTTTATCGGCTTGTTGATTTTGCTGCCGTTATTTTTAATCGTGGCCCTGACCATCAAGCTCGATTCACCCGGTCCTGTCTTTTTCCTTCAGAATAGGGTGGGGATTGAGGGGAAGATATTCCGTATCTATAAATTTCGTACGATGGTGGCCGGTGCCGAAAAAAAAGGAACGGGCTATGTTGTCGGTCGGGAAGACGAGCGCATCACCCGCTCGGGCAAATATTTGCGCAGCAGCAGCATCGATGAGCTTCCCCAGCTCATCAACGTCTTCAAGGGGGAGATGAGCCTGGTTGGGCCTCGTCCCACCCTTCCTTATCAGGTGGAAGGATATACGGAGAGGCAGAGGAGGCGCCTTGAAGTGCTTCCGGGGATGACGGGCTGGGCACAGGTGAACGGCCGCAACGTTCTCGACTGGTCGGAAAAAATCGAGCTGGATCTATGGTATATTGAAAACAGGTCTTTGTGGTTGGATCTTAAAATATTGTTACGCACCGTATTTATGGTCCTGCTGAGAAAGGGGATCTACCATGAAGGCCGGTGTGATGATCGGGCCGGGGAGACGACCGGCAGAACAAAACCGCTGTAACCCCTGCCATGGGGATATCGGTTTTAATCTTCTCTCCTTGAAGGCAACGTGGTTTGCTCGCCGGGCACCGGTGAAAACCGATGCCGTGATTTTGGCGATCGAATAATTATAATCGGGAATGATTTAACAGCATGTACCGGAGAACCCGTAAACATTCTGTCTTTAAAAATTTACAGAGAGCAGAGGCCGAGAGACGCCATCGGGAAGAGGCCAAACGCAGGATAATTATCGCTGTTTTTGCCGTGGTTTTATTCTTCTCTTTTGTAACCGTTCTCTACATCGAGCTGGAGCCGACCCGCAACAGCCGGACCAGAGAATTGGCCGCTCAGGAAATCGAGTTTCTGGAAGAGGAGGAGAAGATCTTGAAACCTATCTCCATCATCGACGCTCCTCTTATTTTACAACTGCCGGAACTGCCGCGGGGCTGCGAAGTAACCAGTCTGGCCATGCTTCTCAATCATGCCGGCATCCCCGTGGACAAGATGACTTTGGCCCGGGAGATCAAGAAGGATGATACCGTTTACAGGGTTGAAGGAGGTAAAGTTTATTTCGGCAATCCATACGAAGGTTTTGTCGGTAACATGTACGATCGGTCGTATCCGGGTCTGGCGGTCTACCATGAGCCGATCTGTGAACTGGCCGAAAAATATCTTCCCGGAAGGGTTGTTGACCTGACGGGGACGGAGTTTGAAGATATTCTTTACCCCATCAGCGAAGGCCGGCCGGTATGGGTGATCGTCAATTCTGAATATGACGAGCTTGACGAGAAGCATTTCAAGGTCTGGAAAACGCCTTCAGGTTCGGTTAAAATAACATATAAAACCCATGCCGTTCTGTTGACCGGGTATGATGATGACTATATTTATTTTAACGATCCGCTGGTCAACCAGAAGAACAGAAAAGTGGAGAGGCCGGCTTTTGAACGATGCTGGGTACAGATGGGCCGGCAGGCGATTACTTATGAGTAAATCCGCCCTGGCCAAGGCCATGGGCAAGAGATGGGGGACGGTAATATGTTGGCTATAATCGGCGCCGGAGGGCATGCCCGATCTGCATACGAGTGTTTCTATGCATCGAAACAGAAGGTGTATGGTTTTTTTGATGATGATCTTTCCCGGCAAGGTACGGAGGTTATCGATGACTTGCACATTCTTGGTGCTCCGTCCACTATACCGGATAAAAAGGAGATAAAGAGCATCTTTGTGGCTATCGGCGACAATATGGTACGCCTGCAAAAATACGAACATTTTAAAGAAAAGGGATACCTCTTGCCCGATGCCCTTCATCCACGGTCTTATATCTCTTCATTCAGCAAGACGGGGCATGGCCTTTTTCTTATGGGGGCCTCGATCATCAACCCCGCGGCCACGGTCGGCGATTACTGTATCATCAATACCAACGCCACCGTCGGGCACGACTGCAAGCTCGAACGCACCGTTCAGATTGCCCCCGGTGTAAATATCGGCGGCGGGACTATCCTTGAGGAAGGCGTATTTGTAGGCATTGGCGCCAGGATTGCCCCCGGATTACGCATTGGCGCCTGGTCTGTGATCGGCGCCGGCTCGGTTGTGCTCAAGGATGTGCCTCCACGGGTTTTTGTCTGCGGCATCCCCGCGGTCATTAAAAAGCGGCTCCCTTCACCTACCCGGTAGGTAGGACCGCGCATAAATAAACAAGGAGAGACGGACCCGGCCGGGAATAAAAATAAAGCAAGGTTGATAAAATGCGCAAAACTGTATTTATGGCGATTGAAAAGCTGAAAGGCGGCGGTATTCCGCGCCAACTGGATGATATCGAAAACCTGATCTCTGACCCGATTGCTCTGAGAAAAACGGCAGAGCGCAGGCTGGCGGAACTGCTCGAACATGCCTGTTCCACAACTCCCTATTACAGAAAATACAAGGGTTCAACTCATCTTCACCAATTTCCCGTTATTCAGAAACAGACGGTCCGGGAGAACTACCCGTCTTTCTTCTCCGCCGCATTTAATAAAACGACGCTCATTCCCACCCATACCAGCGGCTCTTACGGCACTCCGTTCACCTTCTATCTGACGCCGGAGAAGAAATCCCGCCAGCTGGCCGAGGTGATCTATTTCAGCCGCTGGGCCGGTTATGATATCGGTGTAAAACATGCGCTGGTCAGAATATCACCCAAAAACAAGCTGAGCCTTCTTATGCAGAATCAGATCATCATGAACCCCACCAATATGGATGAGCGGTGGTTTGAAAGACAGAGAAATATTTTAAAGAGAAACTTGATAGAGGTCATCGTCGGGTTCCCTTCGGTCATCGGGCCACTGGCCGAATACTGCCGCAGCCGCGGTGATCATCCCGACAATTTCAGCTTGAAGGGCATACTGCTCACCGGGGATCCTCTGACCGAAGCGGTGAGGGAGAAGATCGAACAGGCTTTTGGCGGCATCGTCCTGAGCCGATATTCAACCGAGGAGCTCGGGGTTCTTGCCCACGAATGCGTTGCCGGCAAGAAACATCACCTGAATTTGGGCAGCTACGTATTTGAACTGCTAGCTCCCGATCATGACCGTCCCGTTGCACCCGGAGAGCCGGGCCGGGTGGTGGTTACCGATCTGTTTTCTCATGCCATGCCCCTGATCCGTTATGAAACAGGCGACCTGGCCATCCTTTACACCGGGAGTTGCTCCTGCGGCCTCAAGCTGCCTTTCTTCGAGCGGATCGAAGGGCGGGCGGTGGAAGCGGTTTACGATCCGCGGGGTGGCCGTATTTCACCCTACGCCATCAGCTGCTCGATGCAGGATTTAAACGATATCCTCCAGTTTCAATTCATCCAGGAGGCGGAGGCATCATATACCATGAAGCTGCGCACGTTAAAAACCTTTTCACAGCAGAAACTGGTCCGCGAGCGGCTGTTGAAGATACTGGGGGAAGATGCCGGGTTGAAGATCGACTACGTGTCTTCAATACCTCCGCTGCCTTCGGGCAAAAGACCGTATGTGATCAACAGGCACCGGGCTGTAGACCGGCAGGGTTAAATTATAAATCCGGCCGCTTATTGATTGTAAAGGATTGATTTGATTTAATGGTTGGCAGTCCTTACGATTTGTTCCGAAATAAAATCATTTCCCGGTATTAAAAAAGATATAGGAAAGGTGTACAATTGTTAAATATAATATTTATTTTAAATTCCCCTTACCCATATTATACCGGCGGACGTGAAACCTGGATATATAATGTATGTAACAAGCTGGCGGATAAACATAACATCTCTCTTATTACGGAAAAAAAGTACTATGCGGATAATCGAGATGGTGTATTCGAAGGGGTTCATCCATCCATCAAGATATACCCGATATTTACTCTAAAAAATATATTTTGGCTAAGACCATTTGTCAGATGGTATTTGGATTATTATAACAGATGCATGGCTATATGGTTTATGAAAAGAAAACTGAAAGAAATTATTAATAAAGATGAGAGGCAAAAATACTTTGTTATCTCGATGGATACATTATTTACCGGTTCCGTGGGCACCTGGGCAAAAAAATATTTTAATCATGTTTATTATATTTCATCGGTAAGATCTTCACATGCCGAAATATCCGGCCAGCGTTGGCCGTTGCTCAAGAAAAAATTACTGGCTATGGAAAGAATAAATTTAACATTGGCCGATGATATCTGGGCCAATGGCTATGATACCCGCGATAATTTAAAGAAAAAAGGTTTTGTCAGTCGGGTTATCAGAAACGGGGTTGATATTCAAAATATAGATCATCTGGCCACCACTAACTTGCACGATATAGTTTATATCAAGGAACCAAAGATAGTTACCATCGGCACTCTGTTGGATATAAAAGGGTATCGGGAATTGATTGGAGCGGTGGGGTTGCTGCATAAAAGATTCAAGTTAAAGGTGCACCTGATCGCCATTGGCAAAGGCGATCCGCAAAGATACAGGCAACTGGCCGAAACAGAAGGTATAGCGGAATATGTACATTTTTTGGGAGAACAACGAAATGCCGCCGCTTATGCCAAGTGTGCAGATGTTATCGCCTGTCTGTCAGGTGGCAGTGGTTTGTCCATGGCTGCCTTGGAATCCCTGGCCGCAAAAAAACCGGTTATCGCCTGGGATTCTTCTGTTTACAGACAGATGATCAAGCATATGGAGAATGGTTTTCTGGTTGAAGAAAAAAACATCGAAGAATTAGCAACAGGGATTGCTTTTATACTTCAAAACAAAGAAAAGATTCACCATTTCGGAAAAAACGCTTATTTATTTGCAAGGCAATATGATTGGGATTATGTAGTAAAGGATGTTGAAACGAGATTATTGGGGTTACTTAGGTCACGATTCATTTAAATTGAGATAACTCGAAACATGCATCCAAATATCCGGATATGATTTTGATTATGCCATTGCTAGGAAAGCCCTATTTATAACATTCCGGCCCCTGCCCCTCCCCTTGTTTGTGTACCATTCTGAGCTCCCCTACGTTCCATTCCCGAGCGCTGCGAGGAATCTTATGAGAGATCCAACATTTCATCAGATATAACAGCGGGTATATAGACATGAAGCCGGCGTTATGCCGGGGTGATTCCGTTCCGGACGGGGTTATTTCATTCTGCATGATAAAGGCGGGACGAGAGTGGTTAAGATCCTTCGGTCGCTGCCGCTCCCTCTGGATGACAAAAAAAATGCCGCTCCCTCTGGATGACAAAAAAANNAAAAAAATGCCGCTCCCTTTCGGATGACAATGAGGCTGTTCAGGATGACACCATAGGCTACGCGGGATTTATTTTAAAACATACAGTATCTTGACCTGTTCTTGAACAAATATATATTAATTTTTCTAACATCTGTTAATAAAATATAATCTTAATTAGGGCGAGTGCCGGTAACGGAGGGAAGGGATTTTTAAATTATATATAGAATAGAAAACTGACGTATACCATAAATAATACCAATAATGCAGAAGAAAAGATGCCATAGGGAGAAACTTGGAGGGAATAAAAAATGGAAGAACAGGAGCTCCACCTGCGTGATCTGATTGAAATTATATATCGAGGCCGTTTGCTCATCGTTATCATTACTTCTCTTGTCGTTCTTTTAACTTTAATCTATGGTTTTATCATCCGGAAACCTATCTATGAAGGCGTGGTCCGCGTCAATCCCACCCAATTCAATTATGCCGTTAATGATCTGATTAGCGAGACCGGCCAATCCGATTTCTGGGCCGAGGCCCTATCCGGGGTTGAGGGTATTTCCAAACCGGCTTCTGCAGCGGGGGGCATCGCAATTGAACCGGTAACATATAAAGACAAGGTGATGGTGGAAGGCAAGGTTGTAGAAATAGATAAAGCCGATTTGGTGGAAGTGCGTTTTCGTTACCCCGATGCGGAGCTGGCGGGAAAAGGAGCCAATTACGTCGGCGGGGAGCTATTAAAATATGTCAGGGAGCGCAGGCTTGAAATTTTGCATGATAAGAAAGATGAGTTGACGAAAGAACTGGAGATGATTGATGCCCAGCTGGCAGAGATATACCCCGACGCTTATGCCCTGATTACACGCGGGGATGCCGAGTCCGATGCTCTTTTTGGCGTTTCCATTACCGAAGGCAGCATGAATGTACGCCTGGTTGAGCTTGACCCGGCCTACCGCAAGCTGGCGGTAAGGCGGAGCGATAACCTGATGGCTCTCAATGCCGCCAATTTGGAGATTGACAAGCTGGAGAACAGCAATCTCATGGATTTATCAAAGTGGGTCTTTCCGGGCAAGGTGCCGGCGGATCCTGTTTCCGGCCGCTTCTCGCTTAGAATAGCCGTGGCCTTTATCTTTGGCCTGCTCCTGTCGCTCTTTGTCGTTTTCTTCCGGCATTACATGGGTAACCATCATTCCTCGAGCAGAAGGAAGGGAAACAGGGAGAGGAAAATCAGGGTTGACCATATCAATTATCGGGTAGACGGTGAATAAAAATAAAACTTACTTCCGGGGGATACAGATCTGCGTTATCTCTATGAAGGAAGATGAACGATATGCCCGCATCTTTTCACGCCGATTATTAAATCTAAACCGGTAAGGATGAAGGAAAATTAAGATGATCGAGAAAAAATGGATAAAGACCGTTTCTATTGTTATTCTTGTTCTGGCCTTGATCCTCGTTCCCGTATCTCTCTTTTATTATTACAGCATATTTGTCGGGCTTCAATCGTTGGCGAAAATGTTTGCCGGAGAGGAGATACCCGTGGCATCGATGCTTGAAGGTTATGGCAAAAAACCGGTTACTATCCTCCTCTACGGCATCGATGCGGGGGAATTTTCGGAAGGAACTTATCGGGATCGTCCCGGCAATGCGGACACCATTGCCCTTATCAGGCCCTGTCCCTCTACCGGTAAAGTAGCGGTTCTTTCCATCTCCAGAGATACCCTTGTCGAGATCCCCGGATGGCCCAGGGAAGACCGGATTGGACACGCCTATGCCCATGGAGGCGCAGACCTTCTGGTGGATACGGTGGAGCATTTTACAGGGGTACCCGTTGATTATCATATCGGTTTAAATTATATCTCCTTCAAGGAGACTGTTGATTTTTTGGGCGGCGTGGAGTTCGATGTCGATCGGGATATGGAGGAAAGAGGAATTGCCCTTCATCAGGGAAGGCAGGTTCTGGATGGCGATCAGGCATTTGCCCTGATCTCGTTCCGGAAAGGCGAGGGGGATATCGGCCGGGTAAAACGCCAGCAACGTTTTATGGAGGCACTCTTTAAAGCCGCACGTCGGAAATCGGTTGACGATCTATTCTATCTGATGGTGGCCATGTGGCAAAAAGTGGATACCGATCTTGGATTGACGGAGCTTATCAGCTTGCAGCAGCAGTTCAGCGGAATCGCGGAAGAAGATATCGAGATGGCTGTGGTTCCGGGAACATCCATCTACCGCGGGGGGATGAACTACCTGCAGCCCTCTGAAAAAGAGGCCGCACGCCTGATCAGAGAAATGTTCCTGTCTTCGGGTGAGGAGGAGGACATATCCCGATGATAAATAGAAAAAGAATAAGGAAAGAAAAGAAAATCAAAAAAACAATCCTTGTCATGGCCGCTATCTTGCTCGGGGTTACCGGTTGGATCCTTATGCTCAACATGGGCCTGAACAGGACCTTGTTAAATCCCGGATTTTATATGAATCTGTTCGATGAAACGGAGTTTTACCCGCGGTTTCATCATTTTATTTTTGATACCGTTGTGGCCGGCCGCCGGGAGCTTGCCCCCGAAGGGGCGGTCGTCTTGAGAGCCATCGAAGAAGCTTTCACCGCGGAATGGTTAAGAGACCAAAGCTATGATGTTCTGGAAAAGACAACCCGCTTTTTCAAGGGAGAGGAGGACCGGCTCCTGGTCTCCCTTAACCTGCAGGAGCAGCAGATGTTATTTCGGGAGAAGCTGATGGAAGGGATCAGGGAATTTTCACCGCCGCAGCTGGAAAAATTGGGGCTCACCGCATTGATGGTCGAGGAATTTGTCGAGCAGGTCGAGTTCCCTGTTGCATTGACCCTGATCGAGATCAGCGGTGAGGATATACCGGAAATCCCTGCGGTGATCCTCCTGTTTCAGCGGAAGGTTTTCCGCTATGTTCCCTACCTGCTGTCTGTTCTGCTTATCGCCCTGATCATCGTCTGGGCCGGTATGCCGCGGGCACCCGGATGGATCGGTGGGGCGTTGCTGGGCTCGGGGCTGAGCTTCATCGCCGTATATCTGGCCGTCCGGGCCCTGGTCATCACCCCGCTTCTGGAACGTGTCCTTGAAAAAGCGGCCCCGGTTGAACTTTTCCCCGATCCGGAGCTCTTCCTGAGATCCATGAACGATGGCGGGGTGTTCATCATCCCCGTTGTTTTTGTAGCGATCGGATTGGCATTGTTGATCGTCGGTTTTATTTCTGCACGGAGAGAACTTTCCCCGGGCCGGGAGAGCGGCTGACAGACTTGTTGGAAACTGATTTGAGCTTATTGTTTACCCTACGGTTCTACATATTTTTAAGAGAGAAATAAATTATGCTCTCTACAAGCTGGATTAATAATTCATTATGGGATGCAGGATAACCGATGCAGATTGCCGATGCACTAAAAAATCTAAAAAAATATGATTTTATTGATAAACTCATCTTGATCCTGATGTTCTTNNTGCTCCTGTTTTTGATTATCCTGGGACTGTGCCGTACCAGGGTAGAGAAAATACTTTATTTTCTGTTCTGGTTTTTGTTTCTGTTTTTTCTCCTGTTCATTTACTCCTTTGATCAGAATTTTGATTATGATCCGGGATTTATATTTGATAACATCGTATTCTATGCCAAATTGATTGTCGTTCCGCTCGGTTATATTTACTTTAAACAGTTGAACCGGAAAAATTATCCCGGCCTCGGCCGCATCTTTCACTCCATTATCGTTGTAAATATGCTGGTGATCGTTATCAACGTCATCGCCGGCCGGTTTTTGGGGTTTCAGATGTACAGGGGCGGTATCGGTTCCCGGGGCTTCTTTTATTCGGGTAACGAGGTCTCCCTGACCTTTGTAGTACTGGCGCTCTGGATTATTTTCTGGGCCTGGAGAAAGGGAAAGGCGGCCTATGCCGTTACCGGGGCTGTACTGCTGGGCTTATCGGTACTGCTCGCCACAAAGGTGGCCATCGCCGGTATCTTTATCTCTTTATGCATCATCCCTTTTTTGAGCACGGGGGTGAAGATGCCCCGGTTAAGAAATATGATATATGTAGGCATCCTTGCAGCCGCCGGTATATATATGGCCTACAGGGGGATGGTCATGACCGGCTTGTGGGACAGATTTCTTTATTTTTATCACCGGGTCGATCTGGTCTCATTTCTGTTATCGTCAAGAAATATATTCTTGGCTAGTTCCCGGGATATCTTTATGCATGAGTACACGCCTTTGCAGCAATTGTTTGGAGTGGGTTACGATGATTTGATAAAGTCCGTCGAGATTGATTTTTTCGACATAGTCATGTACTACGGGATCGTCGGCGTGACCGTATTCACTCTGTTCTGGTTGTACATGTTGCTGCAATCTTGCCGGGTTTATTTCCGGAAAGCCTCCGATTATGCATCCCTGATTGTATTTCTTGACCTGATGCTCGTGGGGATCAGTTTTACCGCCGGGCGCACGATGACCTCGGCCATGTCCGGGATATTCATTGCTCTGTCCAACGCCATGTTATTTTTAAATATGGGGGAGGTGAACCAAGGAAATGAGCAACGAGATGAAAATATTTCTCATCTCTAACATGTATCCCACGGTGGAACATCCCACCTACGGGATATTCGTCAAAAATTTTGAAGAGAGTATCATCAAAGAGGGCCATCTCGTGGCTCCCAAGGTGGTCATCGAAGGCCGATTGCCGTCGTTAAGGGCCAAAATATTTGGTTATCTGAAGTTTTACCGGCAGATAATCAGATACGGTTTGAAGAAAGATTACGATCTGATCTATGTTCACTATATTTTACATTCGGTCATCCCCCTGGTGCTTATCAG
>MTKW01001839.1_pt1 | contig 16975 bp, 18 predicted proteins | sample 1042761 | NCBI WGS metagenome assembly MTKW01 (sample SAMN06205366, study PRJNA360243) | anaerobic digester metagenome | biome: Wastewater treatment plant; feature: Anaerobic digester sludge; material: sludge; isolation source: anaerobic digester fed with sludge from wastewater treatment plant ... | reverse complement strand
TCAACGCGACCAGGTGCGGACACTGCACTTCCAGCCTATAAGAGAGGCAATCGTCTGCAACAGGCAGTAGTCTGCAACAGGTAATAGTCTGCAAGCAGAGACTATGAAGCATTCCAAAGACAACCCCCTGCTCCACATCGGAGCCAGGGGGTTGGTCATATTGATGAACCTCGAATTTGCAGCTTATAAACCCTACTTCGCCTTCCTGCCGGCAGTCGCTACTTTCTCTAGGAGGTCAATTTCCTCAAGGGCTCTGCCTGCGCCGGTAACAACACTGAGCAAAGGATTGTCCACGCATTTGACGCGAATACCCATTTCCTTCGCGAGATACTTGTCGATGCCACGAAGCAAAGCGCCGCCGCCTGTGACCACAACTTCCCTATCGATGATATCGCCTATAAGCTCAGGNNTCCTCATCAAGGGGCCAGACAGAGCCTATTGTAATCTTGATATTCTCAGCAGTCCGTTCACCGATCATCAGGTTGTAGTTCCTGCGAACATACTTGACAATAGCCTCGTCCATGTCGTCCCCGCCCACTCTGGCAGAGCGGCCGGACACGATACCTCCCAAGGAGATCACGGCAGAGTTGGTCATGCCTCCTCCGATATCCACCACCATACTGCCTGTAGGTTCCTGGACAGGCAGCCCAACACCGATAGCTGCAGCAACCGGTTCCTCAATGAGAAACGCTGCTCTTGCGCCTGCCTCAATCGTCGCATCAATCACTGCACGACGCTCAACTTCAGTAACATACGCAGGGACTGAAACAATAACGCGTGGCCTGACAATCATTCTCCCTCTGCAACCACGCACAATCAGATGGCGGAGAAGATGCTTTGTCATGTCAAAATTGGCGATTACCCCCTGCTTCAGGGGGCGCACTGCGCGAATGGCACCAGGGGTTCTCCCTATCATCCTCTTTGCTTCATCACCTACGGCAATTACCTCGTTTGATATCTCATCAATTGCGACCACCGAAGGTTCAATCATTACAACGCCTCGTCCTGCAACATATGCAAGGGAATTTGCAGTTCCAAGGTCTATAGCCATATCTTTGACGAATAATCCTTGTCTTCTACGCGCCACGCTCCTCTACTCCTTTGTGGTTTATTACCTAAGAACAGACTCACTGCTTGACAATCAGTTGCACTTTCGCTGTGTCTTTCGGTTTGACCTGCCCCGATTTTTGCTTCTTAGGTTTCTTTTTCTCCTTCTTCGATGGGACTTTCGCAGCCATAAAATCCCTCCTAACCCGGTCGAGGATTCTCGTTGGAATACAGGCAAAACGAAGAAGATATCTCGTAGGTTAATTCTCTACTCTCACATTCTATTCCTTCTGCAGAGATCGACAAAAGCCGTGTCTGCCATCACTTACCATCCACCCTTGCCGGCCGCGGAGCGCCTCTACTCCAGGCCGCGGATCTCTGCGCCCAGCTTGTTTCTGGCATAGTAAAAAAGGTACTGCTGAGCATATCCTGCCAAGTCGCCAAATTTCTCGTGTGCAAATTCGGAAATGACGCGAAGCGGCACTTTCCTGCCATCAAAAAAGAGATAGCGCATAATCCGGGTAACCCACACGTCTATGGGAAATGCTCCATAGAATCCGAAGGCGAACAACAGAATGCAGTCAGCTACTTTATTCCCGATCCCCCGAAAATCCATGAGCCTGCTCTTTGCCTCAGCGTATTCCAGATCTCCGACTCCGGACAGGTCAAACTCACCGGATGCAATCCTCTCTGCAGCCTCCCTTATGTAGGGCGCCTTGAAACCGGTCCTGCACTGTAGAAGGCCTTCAATGTCAGCTCCTGCCAACGCTTCCGGACCTGGAAAACTAAAATACGCCTCACAGGCCTCCCCATTCCGTCTGTCAGGAATCGGATCTCCGTATTTCTCAGCCAACAGTTCCACTGAGCGGCGAATGAGAGGAATGGAGTTGCGTGCTGAGATAATAAATGTCACCATCGCTTCCCAAGGATCCTGCCGGAGAAGACGTATCCCGGGAGCGAAGTCAATTGCAGTGCCGAGTGCCGGGTCAATCTCCCTGAGCCTGCTCTCAATCTCTCCCAAGTCAACATCAAGGGCAAAGTAATCCCTTGTCATGCACACACTGTCTTCATCCGTCGGGCCTTCTAAGATCAGACATTCGTCTTCCTGCCTGACCGTAAGGACTTTACCCTTTACGACACCGGTATACGCGCAAACGTCATTGCCCGTGCCTGTGCTGTGCCACCTGAACGCCTGTCCACACATGAGAGTATCTCTAAGGCTAAATGGAGCTATCCCGCAAAACCGTACATCATCACCTATCGATTCCACCACAACTTCCGCCAAACCTACTCCGTCCTCTCTTTCAACTCCTCAAGCAGCTTTCCCAGCCTGGCCAAGGATTCTCCGAATCCGGCGAAATCCCCCTGGCTGAGATACTCATCAGCTTCCTCGTACGCTCGCACGGCATCTTCCACCAGTGCCTGCACAGTCACGTGCGCAGCCGGATCATCTGTCTTGGCCGCAACATCTTCAATGGCAGGCTCTACGTCCTCTCGAGCTTCTACAGTCTCGGCTTTTCGGACAGTCCCGGATGCTGCAGCGAACACTGACCGAAGGGCGTCCTCCAGCGTATCTCCCATAGCAACTGAATCCCCGAACGCCACAAGCACCCGCCTCAGCTCGGGCAACTCACTTCGCTCTGCCAAGAGGTAAAGGGGCTCTACGTACAGGAGTGACCGCTCAATCGGGATCACCAGGAGATTCCCTCTGACAACCTTGGATCCACGTTGGCTCCAAAGCGTCAGGGCTTGGGATATTTCAGGGTGCTGGTCTATTCTGGATTCGATCTGCATCGGCCCATATACTAGTCTGTCCTTGGGGAAAGTGTATAAAACCAGCTCTCCCAAGCGGGGCACATCGCACCTTGCCATGAGCCACCCGATCATGTTGTCTTTGCCGGACGGGACAAACGGCAGTATCAACAGGTACTCCGCCTGTTCCTCTCCGGGTGTTTTCATAAACACGTAGTAAGGAGATACGGTGACGCGCTCCTGCCCGTAGACTTCCACGGGAAACTCCCAGTTATCTCCCCTGTTATAGAATGTATCAGGCGCAGTCATGTGATAGAGACAGAGTACGCGAGCCTGAATATCAAAAAGGTCCGCAGGATAACGCACATGGGCCTTGAGGGCGTCAGGCATATCGTCGAAAGGCTTAAACAGGCTCTTGAAAATCTTGGACAGGGTCCCTGCAATGGGGTCAGAAGGATCGAACAAATAGAACGTGACATCGCCGTTATAGGCGTCTATCACTACCTTAACGGAATTCCGGATGTAGTTGAATCCCTCTTGGACAGGCTCGGAATATGGATAGAGGCCGCTTATGGTATACGCATCCCATATCCAGAACAACCTGCCGTCAACAAGGACAAGATAAGGATCCTCATCGTAGCTGAGGAACGGCGCGATTTTCTTCACCCGGTTCCTTATGTTCCTGTCAAACAGCACACGGCTCTCTGAACCGATGTCTTGAGAGAATAACAGCTTGGAACTGCCAAACCGGAGCGCAAAAGCGACTCTTCTCAACAATGAAGAAAGCTTGATTCCTCCGGTCCCTTCATAGACTGCATATGCATTGGAGTCTCCTTCAGGGTAATCAAATTCCTTTGCCTTTGTGTTCACTATTACGTNNGGATGATTTCGGCGGGATATCCGCAATGACAAACTTAGGAAGGCCTTCCTTTGAGACTTCGTTGGTAGGGCTCATTGCCAGCCCATAGCCGTGGGTATATACCAGGTGCTCACTGACCCAAGTCTTAGCCTGTGCAGGAAGGAGATCCACAGACAATTCCCGGGCTGACAATGCCATCTGCCTGGTCCTATCCCCTACCTGGTATCTGTCTAAGTCTATATCATGGAAATCATAGTAAGCCCGGATTTCCTGGAGCTGTCCGTATGTCTGGCCTAACGAACGCCAGTCCCAAAGCCGTATGTTCTCTATTGTGTCCCTATGCTCCTCTGTCAGCTTCTCAAATGTCAAATCATAATTAACGTCCAAAGACTTGACGTTGATTTTGTCCAAGCCGAACGCGGCGCGGGTAGACTGGATATTGTGTGCAATATAAAGGGATTCTCTTGACAACTCACTTGGCTCAACCGCAAACTTCTGGACAAGGTTGGGGAATACTGCGCCCAAAAGAAGCGAGCTCGCGACATACACCACGAACGTGATAACCAACAATCTCCTGCTACGAATGAATACACTGACAAGCACGAGGACTGCAAGAATTATCGCCAGGACGGTGAGAATGCGAAGCCCCGGAAGAAGAGCATGCACATCCGTGAAGCCGGCTCCGAATACCACTCCCCTTGTGGAATACACAAGGCTGAGCCCTTGGAGCCTGTATCCCCAGGCTTTAAGAAGCAAAGCCACTGCTGCCAGGAAGCCGATATGGAATTTCGCTGCACCCTCTCCTTCACCTATCCATAACCCCTTTATGGTAACAGCGCCTGAAAACACATAGAGAATGAAGCTCCCGGCAAGAGCTGTGACTACGAGGAGGATTAGCAGCCTATAGACTATTAGACAGAGCGGGAGATCAAACAAGTAAAAACCCACATCCATATTGAAAAGCGGATCTGTAACACCTGCATCAGTCCGGTTTAGAAAGCTTTGGATCGTCATCCACTGAGATGACATGGCAACTCCTGCAAGCACAGCGGCGATAATCGCAAAAACCATAAATGTCCGCCGGATGGACCTTGCCATCTGTTCAGGCGGTGCATCGGGAAAGCGTTCTGCGATGCGCCGTGATCTGCCAATGCTCCCTGCTGCAAAGGCCAGATTGGCGTATAGAAACACGAATAATGCAAAACCCACCGCGAGGCCTACAATTGCCTTCCATGAAATAGGAATCAGGAATGTGTCTAGGTAACCAAGGCTGTCGAACCACAGAATATCAGTGAAAACTCCTGCGATCTGGCGTGAGCCGAGAATTAAGACAGCTAGCACGACTAACACAGCAATGGATAAAATTCGTTTGAACACTATGTTCCCCCCGTTCGGGTACGGAAAAATCTTATTCTGATTCTTCTCTAACGGGGAGTCGATTCCTGCTATTTATTAATACGCCTTGCAGCAAAAGACCTATTAAGAGAAGGCTTGAGTTGATAGGCGATATTCAAAAAACCGATTGCATGTTGAATGAAAGCCAGCTTGGAACCGGGTGAATTCACGTGTGTTGCTTCTTTTGCGCATATCCGGCTCAAGTTCAGGGATGCTTGCATCAGCCCGAATTCCAGGTAGTTGCCACTCAATAAGATCCCCCCTTGCACAGTCTTTCTCAATGTTTCCCAAGCAGCCCCCTGTCTTTCGCGAATCTTTCAGCCACAACGAAACACCGGATACCCAGAATAAGCCACAAACCGCTCAAAATGCAGAGCTTCACAAGGCCCGGTATCCATGAGATAACGGGAAAACCTTTAAGCACAGGTTCCATCAATCTGACCCCGTGAGCAAACGGCAAAACTGAACCCAGAACCTCCACTGCCCGAGGCAATTCGCCTGAAGGAGACAATGCCAAAGGCAGCAATGCAAGACTCGCAAGATTCGGGATGAAACCCAGGCGCTTCACTATGAGCGTAAGAGAGCCCAGGAAGAACCCTATACCGAGCATGCCCATGTTCACAAGAAGGACGATCACAGACACCGAAGCGAGGATTCTGCCTATCCCTTGGCCTCTGCACACCGTCACCGCAACTATGAGCACAACCGGCATCATCCTGGTTGTGTCCGCAGCGCAACGAAACATTATAAGCGAAGGCAACCGAATAGGCGCAAGGCACAATTGCTCAAGGGTGCCGAGTTCTGATTCCTCCCTCACCACTCGGTGGACAATCTGCAGGCCGACAAGGGCAACGAAGACTGCTGCGAGAGCTACGGCTTTTTCAGGGCTTTCAACTGCAACACCTGAAATACCTCGGGGAAACGACCCTTTCACCAATGACGGCACAGCTACTGCAATGAAGATCACCATGATGATTTCACACACGCCTTGGACCGGGTATGCCAGGTGATTCTTCAGGCCTCTTTTTAGTTCAGCCAGGAGGATGGCAACCGCTGTCACCTAATATCCCCTGCCTTCCTTCACTGAAACCGTGTCTCCGGACGTCTACGGATTCTTCCGTTGGGTCTGTGACCTCCAGAAAAATCCCCTCAAGCCAGGGTGAAGATTGAGCCTTGCCATCTATCGCACAACTCATTTTCTCGATCAACCCTTGCACGGTATCGACTGTCACTGCCTTGCCCTGCCTGAGGATACAAACATGGCTGGCGAGCTCCTGGGCTTCATCCATCTGATGGGTAGCGATAACAACGGCGCATCTCTTTTCTGATACGACTTCACCAAGAAGTCGGCGTATCTCATGCCGGGAAGCAACATCCAACCCGAACGTAGGTTCATCCAGTATCAGCAGGCGTGGGTCAGGCAGCAAGGCTATGGCGAGGAGCAGTCTTTGGCGCATGCCCCGGGACAGCTCCCCTACGCGTCTCGTGAGAATGCTCTCGAAATCCAACAACTCCGCTAAGGTCTTGATACGCAACCTTGACTTCTTGCCATAGATCCCCCTCAGCGCGGCAAAGTATTCCAGATTATCGCCGGCAGTCAGGTTCCAGTAGATCGAGCGGGCATCCCCTAACATCACACCTACCTTTTCAAGGGCTTTCTTTCGCTGTCGGATCACATCCACCCCGCCTACTGCAATCCTTCCGTAAGTGGGGGTAAGGAGGCCCGCAAGGAGCTTGATGACAGTGGTCTTGCCTGATCCGTTGGGCCCGAGGAGCGCCAGCGTGTCCCCGTCCCGGATTGCGAAAGAAAGCCCCTCTATTCCCGTAGCCAGAGGCCTGCCCCGGAAATCCCTATAGACCTTGGTTACATCGCAGAACTCTACATAAGACGTAATCCATCCCCCCGAAAGCCTTATCCCCGGAAGCCTTATCTTAAGCCGTGCGCCTCCCATGTTTCGAATACCCTATCCCACAGGAACCCCGCATAGTTCAGGCCGAAGTGAACGATCCACCCTGGCCAAAGCGAATATGATGCCTGGTTCAAGGCGCAAAACACCATCCCGAGCGTAGTCGGCATTATCAGCGCATAAAGCGGGATCCCAATGCTCTTTCCTCGTAAGCAGCAAAATGCAGGGACGAAATGAATAAGCCCAAATACAATGGAGGAACCCGTAATACTCAGAAGACCCGTCAACCCGGTGGCTAACCCGAAGAAGCCAAGTAACCATTTGCCCAGTGAGACCAACAACCCTCGGAATATAAACTCTTCCATGAAGGTCTGGGAGCAAATCATGGGCAGTCCCAGCATCATCGCGCACTGCTTTGGGTAGTCTTTCAAGGAAAGGTAGACTCCTCCCGGGCTTGCATGCCCCGTGGCCACCATCCCTCGAAAATCCGAGGCAGGATGAAGAATCAGAGCATTCGCCACCCTGCCCGTGGCGAACGCAATTGCCCAAAGAGAAATCACCGTCATCCAAGGACATTCAACTAACGACGACATATTGAGGCCGTACATATCCAAGGGATCTCCAAGATGTATGANNCCCCGAGAAGGACGTAAGTCGGACCGGTCACAGCCTCTCATTCTCCTTTTTTATGCAGGACAAGATCGCGTCGACATTATCGGAAAAGGCCCTGTCATCTCTCCACCCCCACAACACAGCCGGAAACACCTGCTTATAGAATTCACAATATGGGTCTTTCGAAGACACATCCCCCGTATGAGCAAACGCCCTTGCCCGGCAGCCGCCCCCGCAAAAGAGAGCTACGTCGCAATCCGAACACTCCTTGAGCCCCGTGACATCTTGAATCTTGCCCGTGCCTCTTCTCACAACCTCCCATATGGGCTCTTCAGGCAGCTTCCCCAGAATCATGCTGTCGGTATGCAGTAACGGGCACGGATATGCCTTACCGTCAGGCGCTATGCTGATGATGGAACTACCTGCACCACACCGCCGTCTGACAACGAGTTCAACCGGAGGGGCAAAATCACCGGAAGACGTCAAGTCAGCGAGATGTGCCGCATCACCTGCGTCCTGCCCATGGATTCCCGGCCTTCGTCGTTTTTCCAGAGATTCGCTGCATATTCTGAAGAAGTGCCTCAGCAATTCGCCTGCCGGAATTTCCAGGTCGCCAATGTGACACATGCCCCTGCCCACCGGTAGGAAAAGGCTGAAATGGTAGTCCACACCCAACTTCCCGGCCAGCCTTACGACGCTCTCAGACTCATGAATGCTTTTTCTTGTAAGAGTTTGAACGATCTCAATGTCGCTGACTCCTGCATGACGCAGCTTATCAATGCCTTCAATTGCCTTGCCGAAACTACCGGGGCCCCGAATACCGTCGTGAACCTTTGGATTAGCGGATTCAATGCTCACCTGCACCCTGGCCATGGCGTCGGACATACGTTCTGCATCTTCGTCTGTAATTAGCGTCCCGTTGGTCAGAATCGTAATCCGGGAAACCCTTTCTTTTGCATAATCAAGCAACCTGCAAAACTCCTTGCAGAGCAGGGGTTCGCCGCCGCTTATCACAAGGTTGTCAAGGTCTGAATCAGCCAAGGCATCAATAGTCAAGCATAAATCCTCATATGACATTTCCGGTGACAATTCAGAATCGCCNNGGCGGTTACATTAAGATAAGCGCGGGCAAGGGCCACCACATCCCTGACTTCAGCCACAAACTCGTGTTCCTTCAAGTACTGAAGAAGGCCAAGGATGCTCTCAGGTTTCGCCCCGGTTTGCTGTGCCTCATCAGCAACCAGACGGCCTACGGGTTTCCCTTCCGGATTCAGAGCGAGCTCATATGCATAGTCCGCAAGTTTTACCCACTCGCGGTTAGAAGGATTTACGAGAACCCGCTGGCCTTCATGTTCCAGTACCTCTATGCCTTTTGCGATGGTGACCACCTGCCGCTCCAGCCTGACTCCCCCATTCCCCGCCGCATACAGCGACCTGTTTTCCTCAAGCGAGCATTCTCCTATCGGGTTTGGCAGGCGGGCGATAGACCCGCAACCCACTTGAGCCTACCGCCTGCCCCCACCCTGCGGTCTTAGCCGATAGTTATTCTGTGACCCCATAGCGGAAAGGTGAAGCAGAATCCATCAATTGCAAGGTCAAATCTTATCTTTTTTCCGCCGAGCTTACCGTACATGTGGCGCACCTCCTTCCCCGCCTTTTCGGCGGGTGAACTCCGTACTATGGCGCCTGGGCCGGCTCAGGTCATCTCTGGCAGTTCCAGTCTAGCTTGTATTAACATGAACTACCATTCCCCAAAGGAACGACTTTTTTCAGTTCGACAGAACGATTTGTGGCGACTGGGCGACTGCCGGATCGTTCGGATCATTGCCGCATGCCACACCTATACACGTACCTTACAGCTTGAGCCCGATTCCTTACACGTAGCTTCCTGAGAATGCTGGAGACATGGCTCTTCACAGTATTGACACTGATGTACATCTCGTTTGCGATCTCTTTGTTCTGCTGGCCTTTAGCCAGTAATCTTAGGACTTCCAATTCTGTCCTGGTAAGCCTCACCGGACGTTCCTCAATTCCCCCGGGTTCACTCAATGGAAAGACTCTGTCGGGCACCTGATGCTTCGAGCCTCTTTGGACCAAACCGGCAATATCTTCGCTGACCCCCGGATGCAGGTCGGCCTCGCCTGAGATCCTCGGATGCAGGCCTGCCTTATCTGACATCGATGGTTGTCCGTCTCGCGGATTATTGCCGGCACTGAGTCCGTCTATTCTCAGGCTACCCACAATTTCTATGCCTTCAGGCAGAGCGCCCTGATCGAAACTCGCTGTACTCCCTCTCGAACCGTCGTGAACCAGAATCACCTTCAGCCTGTCCATATCGCTCCCCTCCACTCAACAGCCGCCAAAGACGCCTGTCTTTTGCTATTTTGCCCTTCGTTCTTCGAGCTGCCCACAAATGTCAGGATGTTACTTTACATTATTCTACATGTTTAACATAATTTGGCAGCCCACGCCTACCATATCACCATTTTATGGCAATGTCAATCAGGATCTGATCCCGCTCCGATTCTCACAACATCTACCACGTAGTCCGGAAGGTCGGCAGGGTGTTCTTCGCCTCCTCGGGGACCACAGCAGACTTGCGACTACCTGTGCGACAGACTGTTGAACTTGTCCTGTAACTGCCAATTTTGTCGAGGACGGCAACCGATTTCTGCGATTCAAGCGAACTGCGGTGACATAATATGGGAGACATCAACGGTCTCGTGCGAGACAGGTAGCTGAGAAGCTTGGGCCGGCCCAAAACCGGCAGGATAGTCGGGCAGCAGGCGCTCAATGTAGAAAGGCGGCTGAAAACCAGCCGCCTAAAGACTCTGAACTATGGAATGCCGTCCACTGTACAGAGGAAAGTGTCTCAGTAGTGGTCTGCTATTCCGCAAGATAAGTCGTAGAGAAGCTGCCGCNNCACGGCCGCCCGCACAGCCATCCCCGCACGCACGGCAAAAAGCTAACTACACGCTGGGCAGTTGGGGTCTTTAGATACCTTAACTTCATTCCAGGCCATGTCAAAACCGCTGAACAAAAGCAGTCTCCCCACAAGAAGGCTTCCTATGTCAAGCAGCACCTTCACTGCCTCGACAGCCTGCACGCAACCGATGATGCCGGGAATCGGCCCGAGGATACCCATCCCCCGGGGCGTCCCGGGCGTCCCGGCGACATCCTCAGGCGGAGGAGACGGGAAAACACATCTGAAGCACGGGCCCTTCCCAGGCAGGATGGTAAGGACCATCCCGTCGAACTGCATGACTCCGGCTTCTATCAAAGGTTTCCCGAGTTCTTGACAAACATCGTTCACAATGTACCTGGTCTTCAGATTATCCACTGCATCTACCACAAGGTCGTACCCGGCGATTATCTCTTGCGCACCTTTCTCGGAAAGCTTCGCATCATAGGTTACTACGTGCACATGAGAGTTGAGACGATCAAGCGTCCGCCTAGCCGACTCCACTTTCTTCATCCCAAGCCTGTCTGAACCATGAAGGATCTGCCTCTGCAAATTGGAGATACTGACAGTGTCATCATCTACGATACCGATTCTGCCCACCCCTGCGCATGCCAAGTACATGGCAGAAGGAGATCCTAACCCGCCTGCCCCGATAATCAGGACTTTGGACGATTTCAGCTTCTCCTGCCCTTCCTTGCCGATTTCCGGAATCACAATCTGCCTTGCATAGCGCGCCTCTTCCTCAGAAGTCAACATAGCACATCACATCCACCACAAGTAGAATTGTCGCATGCGCGACATGCCGGATTACCCCGTCCGCCGGCCGGCTGATTCGCCTCATTTCTTATCGGACGGCGCACATCCCGACCGCCGGAGCACTCTCTCTAACGCCTTGTTGGCCTCACACACTACCTCTTCTTCATTGATGCCGGTGAGTCTTCTTTCATGCATCAGCACGCGTCCGTCCACAATCGTAGTCTCAACATCCCCTGCCCTGGCCTCATATACTATCCGAGATACAAGGTCCACATTCCGGGTTGGCGCAACATGGGCCCGATCCAAGTCCAGGATGATTATGTCAGCACGCTTCCCCGGCTCTATGCTGCCGATTTCGTCCGCAACGCCCATGGCTTCCGCCCCGCCTCTTGTCGCCATTCTAAGGACAGTCGCAGCCGGCATTGCAGTAGGCCCCAGACGGGGTTTGTGGATAAGCGCTGCAAGCCTCATTTCCATGAATGCGTCCAGGTTGTTGTTACACGGCGCGCCGTCAGCGCCCAGGGACACAAACACGCCCATATCCAGCATCTCCGGGATCTTGGCCACGCCTGACGCGAGTTTCAGGTTCGAGGACGGGCAGTGGACAACTTTCGTCTCAGAATCCCTGATGAGCTCCATCTCCTCATCATCCAGCCAAATACAGTGAGCCAGGACCACATCCGCACCCAACAACCCGAGCTCGTTCAGGCACTCGATATTCCTCATGCCCCTGTCCGCCATGACAAGCTCGATCTCCCCCCTGTTCTCAGAAGCATGGGTATGGATAATCACCCCGTTTGCCCTTGCCATGTCACGAACCCGCACAAGGAGCTTATCTGTGCATGACACAACAAACCTCGGCGCAAAAGCGTATCGAATCCTTCCTCCGTCACGCATGTGCCACTTTTTCATCAAGGTCTCACTTTCATTCAGTGAATCCTCTGTGGACTCCATGAGCGAGCCGGGCACATCATCCCCATAGTCCATCATGACTTTACCCGATGTGGCGCGGATGCCGGAATCAAGAATAGCAGAAAACGCACTGTCCGTGTGATGGACAGTCTCCATATCGATAATGGACGTGGTACCGCCTTTGATGAGCTCAGTGATTCCCAGCATGGCAGACCAGTAGATACTGTCCTTGTCATGCGCGCCCTCCAACGGCCATATACGAAGCTTCAGCCAATCCATAAGCTCAAGATCATCTGCCTGGCCTCGAAAAAGAGTCTGGCAAAGGTGCACATGGGATTGGACAAAGCCCGGCATCACTACCTTACCGTAGGCATCAATAATCATGTCGGCCGCCGCTTGAGTCCCGTCACTACTTGGCGCAATTGAGACGATTGTGCCACCATCAATTAGGACATCAGCACACTCCGGGATTTCTTGTTTCTCGTTCATGGTAACAACTCTACCGCCTCTAATGAGGATTCTGGACATACCCACCACTCCTTTGATCAAGGTCACCTAAACGCGAAGAAGCCGCCAAACCATAGCCAAAACGCAAGCACAGGTAAGAATCAGGATACAGTAATACCTCGCCTGCGCCCTCGTAGCCAGGTTGGTTGCGGCCTCCTGGTAGAAACGCCTGAACCCATCATCATCAGGTCTATACGAGAGCGTTGGAATACTCTCTCTTCATTCCCTCGGGATTCATTCTATACTGCTTTTCGTAATCCTTCTTTTGATGATTGAGGGGCTTTAGGCACAGCCTGTAGTATCAGCTACCCAGCGCCAAACCTCATCAGCAAGCCTCACCGCTTCTTCATACTCTTCGCAAGTCACCGGCTCCCAAGCTCCGGGGTAGCGAGTGGTGACAGCGTACTCATTGAGGATTACTGCTTCGTTGATTTCTCGGGGAACAGTGATCTTGCAGCCCTTCCTAAGGACGTTGAGCAAGTGTCCGATGGAGTGAGTCCTCGGCGGTTTTTTCCCAAGATATATCAAAAGCCCCTTCAGACTCTTCTCAGCGGCTTGCTGAGCATCAAAGCAAAGATCCTCATACATAACGTCCTCAGACTGCCTGCCTTGTTTTGCCCGGACAAGATTGCTTTTTGCCCTCCGGATCCAGGGCTCCCACGGATTATTTTTCATAAAGGACACGGCCTTTCAATGCCTCAGAGTAAATCAGTCCAAGTGTATTGCCATACCTGGCCAGTCTTTCCGGAGTCTCCACTACTATATCTATAGACACCGGCACTTCGGATAATGCACGATAGATTTGCTGTGTGAGCTTCCTTCGATGATATCTCCCTTCTTTTATGACGAGGATGTCGTAGTCACTGTCATCTGACCATCCTTCTTGACTTCTGGAGCCAAAGAGGATGATTCTATCAGGGTCTGCAGCTTCGACGATTATTCCCACTATGATCTTTAGTGTCTCTTCCACAGAACCCGCCTCCTTTTCTCCGTNNGGACGGACGCAGCGTTAACTAAATCCTGCCTTGGACGGCCACTGGGACCGATGATCACCACGGTTGACGAGCGCCGCCTGAGCCGGGCTGTGCCTCTTGCGGATGCTACCACAGACGCCGGCTTCCGTGGACAGACTCAGCCGCCTGGGCAAAGGGATCCTATGAGCTGTTACTTCTGCGTCAGGTCCAGGACTCCTACCAGTAGTGTAGAGTTCAATAGCATAAAGTTCAAGGAGGCGGGTTCTGTGTAGGAATTCCGCAAGCCATAGAGCGTAACATAGAGCGCAATATATATTAAATCAGCGTGCAGCCTACAAGGGAGCAATTGGAAGAGGTCGTTGGATTTTCAAAAATGATGCCATGCCATTAGGTGAGTTGTATAACTCGGACCTGGGGATCAAAGGGAATCAATTACCATACAGGGGTAGAAAAGGTCCCCACACCCTAAACCGAATTAGTCGACAGTCGGAAGGACACCAAATACCCCTGGATGGCTCACTGGGTGGGCCAATTGACCGCACGAAGACCCTCAGATCCGCTTTACTGGCTCTCAGGGAGAGCCACCCGGTAATCGATCCGTGCCGAAATTGGCTTGAGTGGCCTTCAGGGAGAGCCGATCGATTAAGATACCTTGTGCCTGGGTTCTTTACGCTCTTCCATTGGTGAGGAGAGCTTCATCTAGGTATGAGTTCATGAGACCGTTAAACTTCTCCAGTAGCTGCCAGTTTCGCCGAAGACGGCGACCGGGTTTTGCGATTCAAGCGAGCTGCGTTAACATAATGTGGGAGAGAACAACGGTCTCATGGTGATCTGCTTAGTAGTGTAAAGTTCCCCCGGCTTGAGTGTTCCTTGTACATGCTGTACCATATAAACTGGCGTAGAAAATCGAATTATCTTCAAATATCCCCGCGGATGTATCGAATTGCGTTCAAATATCCCCGCGGGCGTAGGGGTGCACAATTGATAATCAATGACATACGGCAACAAGTGCAGGTGAACAGATGGACATGGTTATTGTAGGAATAGATGTGGGCGGAACGAACACCGATGCCGCCCTCGTGTCGGAAGGAAGGATCCTTGCCACCGCAAAGGTGCCCACTCGCCATGACAGACTCCTGGAAAGCACAACGCTGGCCTTCGAGAAGCTTCTCGACACCTATGACGGCCCGGCCCTGTCTGGGGGAATAGAACTCCACTTAAGCACGACTCTGTCGACAAATGCAATCATCGAAGGACAAGGGGATCCCACAGCCGTTCTGGCGACCCCCGGCCCGGGAATGAACGTCCGAGAGCTAGGTTTCGGGTTTCCGATCAACGTTCTGTCAGGCTCAGTGGATCACAGAGGCCGTGAAGTTGCGCCTATCAACCGGGAAGAGGTAATGGACGCCGTCAGCCAGGCTGAAGATGCCGGCGCCACGGCCCTGGCTGTAGTGGGCAAGTTCTCACACAGAAACCCCAGCCACGAACTGGAGATCGAGAAACTCATCCTGGAAAGGGCTTCCGAAGAATCGCCTTCCCAGTTAGGCCACATCACACTTGGACACAGGCTTTCAGGGCGTCCTAACTTTCCGCGCCGGATGGCTACTGCATATCTTAATGCAAGCATTGCGCGACGCCAGGCCCTGTTCGTGGACATGGTTCGCGAGTTTCTCGTCCAAGGCAAGAACGTCCGCCGGGTGTTTTTGCTGAAAGCCGACGGAGGTACCATGAAGTTGGAGGATTCGCTAATCCGTCCTGTTGAGACTATTCTCTCAGGCCCTGCAGCAAGTATCATGGGCGCTGAAGCCCTCTCGGCTTACCCTGACTCAAACACGGTAATCGTAGACATAGGAGGCACCACCACAGACATCTCAGTGCAGGTCAAAGGGGATACAGTCTTTCAGCGCCAAGGAGCTGANNGCGATTCAGAGGTAAGGGTCATCCGGCATTCGGGAGCCGACGAAGTGACGGATGCAATTCCGGACAAGGTAAACGCAGCTTTACGCGAGGCGGATGCGCCCCATCATACGATGAACCTAACCGCGCGGAAGGAGGACGCGTTCCCGGATGAGGCGAACTCAGCCGCGCGAAAGGCGGGCGCATCAGGACAGGCAACAGGCCCAGCCCCGCCGGCGCACGCGACAGGCGAAGCCCGGCGGGAAATAAGCCCGGTAGCACAGGACACAAACATAGGCCGGCCGAGGGCTGATGCCCTCGGTATAGAGCTTGAAATCGGACCGAGGCGCGCAGGAACCCCGGCTGCGTTCGGTGGTGACTGCGTTACTCCCACCGATGCAGCAGTGGCCTTGGGTTTAGCCAAAACCGGCAGCTACGAGCTGGCCACAAAGGCCTTGACCGACTTCGCCAACCCTTACGGCCTAGGGCCGAGAGAATTAGCCAGGAAGATCCTGGACACCTTCACCCGGCAGCTTGTGTCCGCAATCAAAGAAACCTATGCTTACCTGGAATCGCAGCCTGTCTACACTGTGTCAGAGATGCTGGCCCCGCCTGACATCCGTCCTGAGGCCTTAATAGGCCTTGGCGCCCCTGCAGGGGTCTTCATCCCTCGTGCGGCGGAGCGCCTGGAACTGAAATACCAGGTCCTTCCCTACCATGAAAGCGCAAACGCCATAGGAGCTGCAGCAAGCCGTCCGACGGCTGCCATAACCCTCCACGCAGACACAGCTTTAGGCGTCATGACAGTGCCGGAAGCTGACTACGTAGGCAGAATTGACAGGCCTGTCCTCTTTGGCATCAAGCAGGCCCGCAGCGAAGCCATGGCATGGGCAACTGAGTTCGGGAAAAGACTGGGCCTTGATGGGGCTGATAGTATCCAGATAGTAGAGGAGGAGAGCTTTAACATGGTGCGGGGATTCCATACCGTGGGACACGTCTTTATGATTCGCGCCCAGGTCAGGCCGGGAGTTACGAGGATCTGCGCACACTAGGGCTGGGGTTACGCGGATCTACGCCCACTAAGCCGGGGGTTGCGAGGGTCTACGCCCGCTAAGCCGGGGGTTGCGAGGATCTGCGCTCACTGGGCCGGATCCTCTCACAAAGGGTAATTCCCGTAATCCCTGTGCCATATGGCGATCCCACAGCCCATGGATACATTATGAAAGCACGATTCCCGTATACACATGTGATTTTCGTGTGCATATCCAAATCTCGCGCGTATATGCGATCCTCATGTGCATATGCGAGTCTCTTTCGCATATGCAGCTTCGGCGTGCATACGTGCATATATGATTCCTGAGTACACATGCGACTCTTGTGCGCATATGCAATTCTC
>MTKW01010981.1_pt1 | contig 16981 bp, 18 predicted proteins | sample 1042761 | NCBI WGS metagenome assembly MTKW01 (sample SAMN06205366, study PRJNA360243) | anaerobic digester metagenome | biome: Wastewater treatment plant; feature: Anaerobic digester sludge; material: sludge; isolation source: anaerobic digester fed with sludge from wastewater treatment plant ... | reverse complement strand
AAACCAATCAGGTTTGCCTGTTGGGCTACTGCCCAGTAGTGTCAACGGCCCGAGCCCTTGCCCCGTTTATGATCGTTGTGTCTGGCATCGGCTTGTGCTGTTCGGCCTTTTCCGTTTACAAGGACAGATTTGAGAATCGCGATGAGTCCCTGATCGAGTTACAGCGAATTCGTCGCCGTTACGGCGGAAGAATTGTGGGTGTTACAGGGTTCACGGACATTCCAAAAACGCGCCTGACAATAACCGTTGACAGTTTTACAGATCTGGCAAAACTGGCTGATGAACGAGAAAGGCCCATACTTCAGCATATCGACGACCAAAACCCAGAGCTTACCTGTGCTCGCTTTTACGTGACAGATGAGGATACGCTTTATACCCACACGATAGCAATAGGTCGTAGGAAGGCACAGCCTGGAGGGTCATAATTGTACGCTTTTCCTCAGTTCCTGAAAAAGGGGATGCCTTGGGCAAACCCAGAACCCTCGGCCCTTTTGGGCGTTTACCGATACGCGTCACTGTTGATTACGTCCTGTGTTTACCTGATCGGGCCACCAAGGGCACCTTTTTTGCTAAAGGCGGGGACCATGCTTTGCCTCATAGCAGAGGCCTATTTGTTCATAAGAGTTTTTAACAGCGACCACGCCAACTCAAAAACCAAAAGGCTTCTCCTGTTGGCGGAGACAGCGGGTCTGGCCTCCATCTTGGTTATAACGGGGGGCTTGACAGCCCGTTCACGTGGTACGCCATTAACCCAATACTGCTTTCTGCAACCGTTACCCCCTTTTATTACTGCTGGGTAATGATGACAGCTTTCCTGTCCGCGGCAGTGTTTCTGCAACGATACAGCCTTTACGCCCCGGAAAACCCCCTCCCCCTTTGGCCAGAGCGATCCTTCTTTTTCACTGTTTTCGTGCTGAGCACCTTAGCTGCCCAAATATTCACCGGCATCATAGTCAAGCTGTCATCCCAAGCAAAGGTCATGAAGAAACAAGTTCAGCACATTAAGGCCCTGTACGAAGCCATAGAGATGTTCTCCCATCACCAAGACCCCAGTAAGGTCGCCAGCTTGTTCGCGTCCTACAGCAGGACGCTGACAGGTGCCAACAAGGTGATTGTCTGGCTGGAAGCCTGCAAGGGTCAAGGAAGCCACCAAAAGGACAATCAGTACATGGTTAGGGGCCCTAGGCATGTCTTGTCCGAAGAGACCTGGTACCCTTACATCAAATCTATGTTCGAGAACAGGCAAGGGGGTCCAAAGATCGACGTTCACGTCTTGCCTTCCGGGGAAAATGGTACTCAAGGCAGACTGGTGACGGTAAAGGTGAAATCCAATTCACAGGTTTTCGGAATTCTGTCCGCGTACTACCTTGATTCGTCCAACAACCTGCAGGAAACAAAACAAACGTTGTCCTTTCTGGCTGACTTGTGTGCCAACGTGCTTGAAAAACAGTTCCTCGAATCCTTGGCGGAACAGTTTTTGCTTATGGAGGAAAAGGACCGCATCGCAGGGGAAATCCATGACAGCGTCAGCCAGAATATTTTCGGCCTCATCCACGGTCTCGGCGTGCTCATCAAAAACGAATCGTTATCAGAGCACGTGAAAGAGCATCTTGTGCTCATGCAGAGAATTGCCCAGGCCAGCTTGAAAGATTTGCGCGCTTCGATTTACAACATGAGTTCCGTTAAGAGTGAGAAGGAGACCTTGATAGAAACATTCACCCAATACCTGTCCGATTTGGAAAAACTAAATGGCGTCAAGACAAACCTGCAAAGTAGCGGTGACCTGGTGCTTCTGAACGCGTCCACAAAACGTGCGTTGCATAGAATCCTTCGAGAGGCTACAGGGAACGCCATCAGACACGGCGAATGCCGCAACATAAACGTCATGCTTACAAGCGACGATGAGCAAATATCTCTGGTGATCGAAGATGACGGGGTGGGATTTGACGCGTCAACAGTCCCTGCCGTAAGCCGGGGTCTTGGTCTGATCAGTATGAGGGAATTGGCCCGCAACCTTGGAGGGGATCTTGTGGTTACCAGTGAGAAAGGAAAGGGGACGGTCGTCTCGTGCATTATTCCTGCGGCAGAAACTGTCTTATCTAAGGGGAAGGCGATAGTATGAAAATCGTGATCGTTGACGATCACCCCGTTGTGCGAAGAGGGATCCAACAGACACTTGAAACGGAGGCAGACATTGAGGTAGTGGGTGTGGCGGCAACCTGCTCCGAGGGGGTAAGCACCATCGCTACCCTAAAGCCTGACGTCGCGATTGTGGACATGAAAATTCCCGATGGAAGCGGTCTAGACCTTATCAAACAAGCCCGCGAGTTGGCTCCGTCATGCAAGTTCCTGATCTTGTCCTCCTACGCGTCCCCGCAGGATATCAATGGGGCCATCTCCCAAAATGTTGAGGGTTACATCTTGAAAGAAGCTCTACCTGAGGAGTTTTTGAATGCCCTACGACTTGTTGCCAAAGGTCGCAGGTACTTTGATCCCGAGATCATGGATAACCTGGTGAACAAAGAGAAGGAACCCATTGACGACCTTACCCCTAGGGAACTGGACATACTGGGATCCCTTGCGGAAGGTCTGAGCAACAAAGAGCTGGCGGAAAGGCATTTCATAAGTGAGAACACCGTAAAGAAACACGTGCGCAACATACTGGAAAAGACGGGCTTTCAAGATAGGACCGAAGCAGCATTGTACGCTTTCTCCCGGGGCATGGGAAAAAGGAAACATGCTTAAAAAAACAGCCAACTTTGTGTTCACTGCCCTGCTGGTTGTCCTCGTGGCGGCTCCCGTTTCCACTTTAGTGAGAAAGAAACCCACCCTTGCAGTAACGATCAGGACGTGGAGCATGACCCCTTTGATGACCCGGGGCGATGTGGTGTTCATTTTACCCACAAGCAAACACACGCAGTTTTCCTGGGGACAGGTCATTGTGTTCCAAGACGTTGATCGAGGCATGAAAGACTGGGTCATGCACCGTATCGTTGGTGGTGACAATGAGAGCAGCTTCATAACGCAAGGGGACGCCAATGAGCGCACTGACCAAGAAGGCAGTGGATTCCCCCCCATCAAGCCTGAGTGGATATGCGGAGTCGTTCCCGCTTTAGGGCCTCTCCTCCTTAAAATACCGCTGTTGGGCTATCTACCCCTTTGGGTCGAAGAAAACATTCAGAATCCAAGGTTGCTTCCTTTCCTCCTTGGGCTTTTGGCCGTGGCCTTGGTCACAGATGAAGTGTTCAAATCAAGAAAAACACGCAAGAAGGATATCCTTGGAAAAGGCCAAATTTACTTTCTAAGTGGAATAGTGTTTGCTGTCTTGATTGGATCGCTCATGCTCATGAGTAGCCTGTTTCTCACTTTTCCCTACAGCGTGGAAGGGGCAGAGGGCATCCTTATGGGGAGCGACGTCGGCATCCTTGAACACGGGCATTTCAAAGAAGTGACCCTGGCGACACTCAAAAACGAGGGCAGCATTCCAACCATATACTGTGTGGTGTGCAAGGATCCCCAAGTAGAAGTGGGACAAAACCGGTTTCTTCTGCGGGCGCAGGAAGAAGTAGAGATCAAAGCAACTGTCCATGGCCTTGAAACGGGAACTTACGAGGCAACTGTTATTGTGGGCATGTTCATGCCTTTTCTTCCCCCGGGGCTGATCGGATTCCTAGTTGGTATGAGTTTCTGGCTTGCGCTTTGTCTGGTATCCGTTGTTCCTGCAATACCCCTATTCATTCTACCGTACCTTGATCCCCGCTACCAACGCAAGACAAAAAGGGCCTTGCGAAGGAGAATTACCCGATTGTCAAGCCTGTTCCACCCGTAGAATCCTACTCCTGGGTTATCCAAAATCATCACAATTGACCCCTACGCTTGGTCTGTAATGATGGTGTGTCGCTNNGTGGCCCTCCTGGCTATAGCGGGCATCATGGCCATATCGGCATACACTAGCGCTAGTGTAAACAACGGCTTCCAGTTTTCTGTCGTGAGCACCAATGAGGCATTGTTGGCTCTCAAGGCTGGTTCCCACGATGCTGCCAGCTACAAACGAACCACAAGTAAGGGCAAAACACAGCATGGTTCCCTCAATCTTGATCTGGACACAGGATACGGTGGCGGTTCTTTTGGAGTTCAAAAAGACAGCACCTACATCTGGGAAAAGCTGTTCGCAGTAAAGAACAATTCCGAAAACCCGATTAGAGTAACCTTTACACTGGATAAAAAAGAAGGTAAGGGAATCTGGCTAAAGCAACATGACGATGACTGGAAATGGGGCGGAAACGATAACGGTGGTGGGGGACAAAGAATAGATCACACTGGCTGGAGCTTTAAGGAGTACACCGTTAACTTGGACCCCAATCAGGAAATTGACATCGATCTCGCTCTTAAAATAGCAATTCAGGTCTCAAGGATAAAAAACGAACCCTTTAAGTACACACTAATCGTAGACGCGGAATCCATCGTCGACCCCCGGTGAACATCGTTGCCCGGCGGGTTCATACACCCGCCGGGTGTTCTTGCGTTTTTGGGAACCCTACTTTGAGTGCCACTGACAACGACCAACCGCTGCTCTTTCGTTAGGCTTGCACAAGGACAGTGTTTACATCACTGCTCGACATCAAACCCCAGATCGTCTAGGGCCTCCACGGCAGTTTTGACAGCCCTTTCATCCCCTTCAACGGTTACGGTCCTGTCCTCCAAAGAGACCCTGAAGGACAGTTTAGCAGCGGTCAGTGCCTTGGTGATCCTTTTCACGCAATTCTCACAGTGCATGTCAGGAACTTTTAATACGGTCATGACTCATTCTCCCCTCCTCGCTATCGCAAAAGTCTTCCCATTACCTGAACCAATTCGTCGATGACCTCCTGATCATCGGCTCGTACACCTTCAGCTACACAGGTTCTGATGTGGTTACCCAGAAGCTCCCGGCTGAAGGCATTCAAAGCAGCTTGCACGGCCCACACTTGGGTCAAGATGTCCACGCAGTAATCCTCGTTTTCCACCATCCTGCGTATGCCGCGCACCTGGCCCTCCACCCTGGCCAGGCGGTTCATCAAAGACTTAAACTCCTGGCTTTCCCTGTGCTTTTTCTTGTGCCCGGGATCACCTGTCACAGCGTTTTCCCCCGCAGTCTGAGGGCGTTGGTGACCACAAACACGGAACTTAAACTCATGGCAAAGGCACCGATCATAGGTGAAAGAAGCAACCCGAATGCGGGGAACAGGACACCTGCCGCTATGGGTATGCCCATGGTGTTGTAGAAGAAAGCCCAGAACAGGTTTTGCTTGATATTCTTGATGGTCATGCGGCTGAGATTAACAGCTTTCGGCACGTCCAAAAGATCGTTTTTCATGAGCACTATATCTGCGGACTCGATAGCTATGTCGCTCCCGCTCCCTATGGCGCAGCCTACGTCCGCTTGGACCAGCGCCGGGGCATCGTTGATGCCATCGCCAACCATCATGACAAGATTACCTTCTTTTTGTAGACCCTCGATGACAGCAGCTTTGTCTTCAGGAAGCACCTCAGCTATGACCCGGTCTACGCCCACCATTTCCCCGATGTGCTGCGCCGCCCCTTCGTTATCCCCTGTAAGAAGGATCACCTCAAGACCCATACCTTTAAGCTTGAAGACAGCTTCCTGACTTGTTTCCTTTACGGAATCCGCGACGCTTAGGATACCAAGCAGCTTCGTATCCCCTACATACATAACGGTCTTTCCCTGAGACGACAGCTTTTGAGCTTCCTTCTTGAGAGGCCCCACATCCACACCGTTTTCCTCCATGAGCCGTTCGTTGCCCACGTACAGGACCCGGCCACCAGCTAATGTGCCTTTCACACCTTTGCCTGAGAAGTTCTCGAAATGGCCCACCGAGTGCCTGCCCGTGAGACCCCTTTCTGCAGCACCCTTCACAATGGCTTGGGCGAGAGGGTGTGCGGAGTTTTCCTCAACGGCTGCTGCCAAAGCTAACAGTTCGTCACTTTCTACGCCCAAAGGAATCACATCGGTGACTGAGGGCTGACCCTCCGTAACCGTACCGGTTTTGTCGAGCACCACAACACCCACATTGTGAGTGACTTCCAAGGCCTCCCCGCTCCTGATCAGAATACCGTGGTTTGCGCCTAGCCCTGTGCCGACCACAATAGCGGTGGGTGTGGCTAGACCCATGGCGCAGGGACAAGCGATGACCAAAACAGAGGTGAATATCCCTAGGACGAAGGAAACCTCTTGGCCCGCTATGAGCCAAGCTACGCTTGCAACCGCGGCAATGGCCATGACTACAGGTACAAACACGCCTGCCACCTGATCGGCTAGCTTGGAAATGGGTGCCTTCTTACCCTGAGCATCCTCCACAAACTTGATGATCTTAGCTAGCACCGTGTCCTCTCCGACCCGGACGATTCTCACAGTAAGAGCACCGTTACCGTTCATGCTTCCCCCGATGACTTCGCTTCCAGAAGACTTTGATACCGGCAGACTCTCCCCAGTGAGCATGGATTCATCCACGCCACTTTCCCCCGACACCACTATCCCGTCCAGAGGGACTTTGCTGCCAGGCTTTACGAGCACGTGATCGCCCACGTTCAAAGAATCCGTGGGTACCTCCCGCTGCTTACCGTCTGCCCCAATCAAAATGGCGGTATCGGGCGAAAGCTCCATCAGCTTTCTGATAGCACCGGTTGTCTTTCTCTTGCTACCCTCTTCCATGTGCTTACCCACAGACACCAACGTAACGACGATGGCTGAAGCTTCGAAATACAGACCGTGTACCAAAGACGGATTGTCTGTGAGGAGGAACAACAAAGCTAAGCTGTAGATGAAGGCAGCTGAACTCCCTATGGCCACAAGGGAGTCCATGTTCGGGTTTAGGTGCCTAAGAGCTTTGAACCCGCTGATGTAAAACCTGCGCTCGATGAAGATAATGGCCAAGGCCAAAAGCATCTGCAACACCGCGAAGTTTACAGGATAGCGATCCATGTTAAAGAGCCCCGGCAAAGGAGCGTTGAACATCATAGTCCCCATGGAGACGTAAAGAAGGACCAGAGAAAATCCGAGGGCAGCTATGATGCCCGCACGCTCTTTCCTGTAGCTTTCAAGCTCATCTTGTTGAGCTACATCAGCAGTCTTACCCTTGTCCTCTTCGAAAGGAAGGGCGTGAAACCCCGCCTTCTCCACCCGCTCCATGATGAGCTCCGGCGTAACCTGCCCTTCGTCGTACTCTATGGTCATCTTGTTCGTCGTGAGGTTCACATCGGAGCGAGACACCCCGGGCAGTTTGCGCGTGACCCTTTCCACCGCGGAAGAGCACGCGGCACAGTGCATACCTTCTATAACGTAGACTTCTTCTTTCACGGGTTTCCCCCCTTTTCATCACACGTACAGTGTTTCCAAGAAACCGGATCCACCGTTCAACAAACACAAGATATACCCCTAGGGGGTATATGTCAAGAGGTGGACGCGGGATGCAGGTTTGGGATAACACAAGCCTTTCTTACCCGTTAACACGCATTGTGGTGAGGAACATTTTGCGGAGTGGCCCAGTATCTGGCCCACGGAAGCAAGAGCTACCTCTATCTAGGTATGCTGCACGTTTCAGAAAGCACCTTGCACCGGCAAAGGATGGCCGCTAGTGGCCGTTGAGACTCACACAAAAGCGTGATCTCTCACGAAGCCCAGTGAATCCGCGGGTATACAACAAAGGAGCGTGTTGCCCACCAGGCTCAAGCCTACCCTGCAGGAACCGATGACAACAAGCTCGTCGCTCAATTGGTGAGTGGTGATCTCACGGAGTACGGATATATTCATTCAGTTTGATAGTGGTTTCAACGTCCAGTCCCAACGCCCGATCCCAGGTACATTACCATTACAAGACAAGGGCACCCTTCCCCCCAAAGCTGGGGGAAACATTCCAAAGGCCTGAAGCCCTGAGATTCATAAAACTTACGGGTAGTCCTGTAGCTCTCGTCGGGGTGGGAACTGTCCAGGGTCTTAACCTGCAGGAATTCGTAGCTCCTCTTCCGGCAAAACTTCACACAGTGCCGGATCAGGGCACTTCCCAACCCGCGTCTGTGAAAGGAGGGATCCACCCCCATGACGTACACCTCGCACGTGTACCCGGTGTTTTCCTTAAGGGCCACAAACCCAAGGGGCTTTCCGGCCCCGTAGGCGACGAAAAAAGGCATTCCTGCGCTTTCCCTGATGTACTCGGCGGTAGCTTCTGGGATCCCAAACCACTGGGGCAGTTTTGCCAGAATCCCAGCAGATACCTGCGCCTTCTCGAAGGGATCTTCAAGAGCAAGGATTTCTACTTCCACGCACACCCAACCTTTCAACATGCTCTGTGTTCCCTTGTTCTTCCTCTTTCGCGAAAACCCTTCTAACGTAGACCTTCTGGTTATGACCAGTGTGGATCATGCTTCTCACAAACAGGTTTCCTGTTGGGGCCACACATTGCCCCCTTGCCCCCCGCGGGTTATACTATCCCAAGACCCCTTATATTCCCTAGAAAGGAAGTGGCTTGCGTGAAACAAATCATCACTGCCGAGGGAAAAAGAGCAAAAGGTGCGTTGGGGCAGTAAGAGTGCACTAGTTCCGCCGGTCTGCTTTAGACTCGTTTTCTGCTTTCGCCCCCTTACACCTTAACTGCGGCAGCCTTCTTCCCTTCGGTGCATACCTGCTTTGTCATCCACTTTCAAATCGAAGGGAGATCCCGTTAGATGACACGTGAACCATGCATCCTTGCGCAAGACCTGACCCGGCATTTTCGCACGAGAGTTGATGGAGACGCTTGGCACCATAGGGTCAAAGCCCTCTTTCGCCCTCAATATCACACGACTACGGCCCTTGACCGTATCACTTTCACCATCAACCGTGGGGAATCCGTGGGTTACATCGGGCTTAACGGGGCAGGCAAATCCACAACCATAAAGCTTCTGTGTGGCGTTCTGGTGCCTTCCTCGGGAAAGGTCACCGTGTGCGGAGTCGAACCCCACAGAGCAAGAACTCAAAACGCTCGGCGGGTGGGCCTCATGATNNAAAGATCCCAGCTGCTGTGGGACCTGCCCGTCAAGGAAAGTTTCCTGCTGCTTGGGAAGATATACGATGTGGGGGAACGGGCCTTTAAGGCAAATAAGGAGAGGCTGCTTCACAGCCTTGACATAGAATCTCTCATGGAAAAGCCCGCCCGGTCCCTATCTTTAGGACAAAAGACCCGCTGTGATCTGGCCCTAACGTTCTTACACGATCCTGAGATCGTCTATCTGGATGAGCCCACCATAGGGCTGGATGTGTTCGCCCGAGAACGCATAAGGTCCTTTCTGCGGTCCGAAAACGAAAGAGGCGTCACCATATTCTTGGCAAGCCACGATCTGGCGGACCTTGAGATCGTCACGGACAGAGTCCTGCTGATCCACCGGGGCAAGATCCTGTTCGATGGGCCCCAAAAGGCCCTGAAGGATTTTGTGACAGGAGAACGCATCTCTTTGGAAGACACAGTCAAAGCGTTCTACAAGGAGGCCCATCTAGCGTGAAATACCTGCAGTTTACTCGGGCGGAGTTTCTACGGGGCCTTCGCTACAGAGCTAACTATTGGGCTGCTTTGACAGGGAGCCTGATGCTCGCAGCCATCCAATGGTCGCTGTGGCACGGGGTGTACAAAAACGTAGACCACGTGGGGGGCATAGACCTGCCCACCATGATAGGTTACTCGCTCATGGGCAGAGTGACCGCGGGGTTCTTGGGGGAGCCCGCCAATTTGAAGCTGGCACCTCGGGTCAGGACAGGGGCCGTGGTTCACGACTTGGTGAAACCCACGAACCTTCACACCCAGCTTTTGTTTCAGTGTCTTGGGGGAGCTGCTTTCCGCCTTGTCTTTTCGGGGCTGCCCCTCTTTTGCGGTCTGTACGTGACAGGGGCCATCCAGGTTCCAAACCTGTCCACATCCATAGCGTTTTTCGCCTCCTTGCTTGCGGGGTACGTAACCGTGTTCTCCCTATCGTTCCTTTCAGGGGTTCTCACTTTCTACAGCCAAAGCGGGGTAGGTCTCGAGCACATTTACTCCGTAGTCGAGCTTTTGTCAGGGTTTTACCTGCCCCTTCAGTTGTTCCCCTCATGGCTTAGAAAACTGGCGAGTTTCCTTCCCTTTCAAGCCGTCCACCACACCCCCATGGCCATCTTCAGCGGCCTGGTAAAACCTGCGGAGATCCCCGGTGCCCTAGTGACCCAGGCGATTTGGACATGCGCCGCCGCCCTTTTTTCTCGAATCGTTTGGGGTAGAGCAATCCGGCGCCTAGCTATAGGAGGGGGGTAAAACGATGGAAACAACGGAAAACAAGACCACCCTCTGCCCTCGGGGTTCGTTCACGAAGCTTGCCCGCTACGTTTCCGTCTACTTTTGGTACCTGCGGGCCAACTGGCTTTCCCTCATGGCCTACCCTTGGGAGTTTTTCATCACCAACACAGCTGGCATCGCTTATTCCTTGGGCTCTGTGGCCGCGGTGGGTATCCTGTTCACCCAGATCAAGGCCATAGGGGATTGGGGTTTCGCCCAGGTGCTCCTGATATATGGCCTGAGTATTCTGTCCCGTTCTTTGTTTCACCTGTTTTGGGTGAACCTCATGTCGCTTCCGGCCATGATCAAAGACGGTACATTTGACATCCTGTTGGTGCGTCCCCTAAATCCCCTGTTTCAGGTTGTGGCCGGTTACCTGGACGATGACGATTGGGGTGAACTCATCACGGCGGGCATCCTCATATGGACTTCTTTGGGTATGCTCGGGAAGAAAACCTCATTGGGGATCCTGTGGGCCCTTTCTTCGGGTATCTTTGGCTCCCTCATCTTCGCTTCCATACACATCGCAGCTAACGGGGTTTCCTTTTTCACGGTGGAAAACAGCGGCTTCACGTCTTTGGCGTGGACTTTGGATGAGTTCAGCAGATACCCCAGGGATATTTACGGCAAAACTGCAAGGGTCGTCATCACCTGGGTTTTCCCCGTAGCTTTCGCCAGCTTCTTTCCCGCACAATTACTGTTTCAAGACAATAGCATGGTGCTTTGGGCGTTGGGAACCCCCTTTGTGGCAGCGTTGACCCTTGCAGCAGCTCTTAGATTTTGGGAGTTCGCCTTGAATCACTACCAAGGGGCCGGCCACTAGCTAGCCCTCTTATACCTAGTACAGTTTAGTGTACTAGGTATACATTTTCCTTGCATTCATGTACACTTATGCTGACAGCACTGAAGGGGGGGCCATGAAATGACCAGTTTGCTGCCGGGCACGTTTCAGAAACTGACGGAACTTGAGAGGCGAGTATCCCACCTGGAATCTTTGGCAGGCGTCACAAATCGTGAACCTGCAAAAGGCATCGAAGAACTTGTAGACAGAATCAACGAAGTGGTTGACGACGTAGCGAATCTCACGCGAAAGGATGAACCCCACAGGAATTTCCTAGATTACCTGAAGGCCTTCCGATTCTCTTTGGGGGATGGCCGCACCTATGTACAGACAAACATCAGCGGGCCATCGGATTACGACCGGTTGTTCACGTCTTGCGATGAGGCTGTGTCTGCGATCGCCTCGTGTCTTGCCCACACCACGAGAGTGAAGATCGTTAAATGCCTGCTTGAGGGGGACAAGACAGCTGCGGAGATTACCGAGGCCACACAGCTTTGCGGTGGTCCTCTGTACCACCACTTAAATCACCTCACGGCAGCCGAGTTCATTCATCAGGATAAAAGAGGGGTCTACTCCCTGACAACCCTTGGCTTGGATACGTCCATCACTATTCTCTTTGAATCAAGCACGAAGAAAATGACCGTGGAAGCGAGCAACGGCACATGACGTGAGAGGGACATGAATGTGTGGGGTATTTGTAGTGGCCCAAAGAGCTGAAGCTCTTTGGGCACACACACTTGGTTGCAGATCCTACAAAACGATCACCTTGGTATCGGCCCCGCCCCTTGGTGCCTGTACCTTTACCAAGGTTCTGGCACCTTTAGGGCCTTTGACAACCCACCGGCACAAATGCTTGTTCATCTGGCCCGCAGAAAAAGCTCGCCCTAGAGCAAAGCGCCCTTCAATGTGGGGTAAGGTGATCTCTTTCTCACACCCTGCCAGCTCGCATCCTTGGCTCAGCTCGATGCTCACTTTGACTTCACCCGCAGTTTTGTTTTTGACAGCCTGATCCGTCACGTTTGTGGGCAAGTACCCCATGTTCCTCACCGCCACCCATACCACGTGAACATCCTCGGAAGCGGATTCGCATCCTGTCTGCGTGATCCTCACTTTGGGCAAAGTGAGGGCAAGTTCCACACAGTGGGCGCTGTTCTTCTCACACTCTTGCTTCAGAAACTTAGGCGGAGGGTTTTGGATGACGAATTTGTGCTTCCAACCCCCAATTTCAACGAGCCCAAGCTGCGGATGCTCGAAAGGTCTCCAATCGATGAAACCCTCCCCGTTCAGGTTCTCATCGTTCCACTTTTGCATGAGGATCCCTTCATCCTCCGTCCAATCCATGAGGGTCTTGTACGTATCAAGCCTGCCTATAGCTCTGTTCGGCATATCCCATACTTCCGTGGAGTAGGCCAAGACACCCCCGTGTTCGTACATCCATTCCAAGGCCACACCCCACAGGGGTCTCTTCGGCAGGTCCTGCGACAGCTGAAATTCATCGTACACGCCCAAGCACGGGTACCCCGTGATCTCCGTACCCACCTCCCCCAATTCCTTGAGTGCTTTCAGGTCCTTGGGAGATATCTCCCGATCACCCTTGGAGGCAGGCGGTCTCAAGATGGCACCGGAAAACGTGTGGTAGGACTGGGCCACAGCGATGTTCTTGTGGGTTTCGAAAAACTCCGCCACGGCTCGGGATTCAGGCTCTGAAAAAGGGTAGGGTCCTGAACCCGGCTGCACGTGCTGCTGCTGCCAATATGCGGCGTAGTTGCGGTTCACATCTAGCCCCCAAACCGAGGGGGCGGATTTTACCTCGATGCCGTTGAAATTTCGTACCAGGCCCTCACCCAAGAGGGAGTAGTACTTCCCTCCCATTTCGCTGGGTTTTCTTCTCACCATAACCCGGGGATCCTTTTTCGACGCCCGCCAAGCACCGTTCTCATCTTCGATCCTCATCTGAGCGATGATCCCATCGCCGTCAACGTCAAAGGCGTAAAGGCCGTCCCCCTCCTCTTGATCCGGCCAAGGTCTTATGGAAGATCTGGGGATGTACGGTTCGTTCAAGTACAGTTCAGCACCGTCCGCTGAGATGCGGGGCACCACGTAAAACGTAACATCGTCAAGAACAGCTTTGGCCTTTTCGTCTTCCCCGCAGACCAAGTACCAAATCGTGTAAAGGGCGATCATGGAACCGGTGACTTCGCCTGCGTGCGTGTTCCCATCCACGTAGACCGCGGGTTTGTCGCCTGCCGGTCCCGTCTTTCTATTTGTAACTTCCATGCACCATATGTCCCGGTTTTCGTAGGTCTTACCGATGGAGTACATGTTGCACAAATCCCCGTGATCCACCGCAATGGATTTCATGAATTGGGTCATCTCTTCGTACTTCAGATAGCGATCCCATGCAAACTGTCTGTACATTACATTCCCTCCTGTATGTTAATGGGGTAGAACGCGAACCCACGTACCCAAAAGAAACTGTAGCCTAGCGATCAAGTATGACAGGCGGGCCATGACCGTAAAACCGTAGGATGAACCCAAGGCTACCATGATGGTGGCCCTGCCCAACCCTGCAGCTCCCTTTTGGATCCTCTCCAATTGGCCGTTGGCCCTCGATTTCAAAGGGATGAACAGGAAAAAGGCCAGCGTGCTCACCGTGCCCACCACCAACACGATGTTGTCCAAACTGTTAAGGGGCAGGATGGTGGCTTGAACCTGCCTTATGAACTGCGCGTCTATGACGCCGGTGATGGTCACACCTGCCGCCACGCCCATCATGAAAGCCATGGGTATGCCTGCCAAGTGAGACCAGGATCTCTTGTACCTGGTGTAAAGCAGAAGTCCCATCACGAGCGGAAAGACCCCCCACGGGCTCCCTGCAGATTGCTTCACGAACTGCCTCACGCCGTCAAACCCAACAACGACAGCTTGCGCTGCACCGAACCCCACGTAAAGACGCTCAGCGTACGTAAAGGCCCTGCCCGGTCTGAAAAGGTAACTGAAACAAAGGAGTATGAACAGCCCGGAAAGAGCGGTACCCACAGTATCAGCCACGGAGCCCACCTCTCTTTCTGTCACGGGTGCTCCTGCTTCTTTCGATCAAGTACCCCGCGTTCCCCAAGATGACCATGAAGATGATGAACAGGTGCCCCATCTGCTGAGCGTCCATGGCGCTTGTTGCGGATCCCAAAACGCCCGTCAACGCCTCGTACTCCGCGGCCCCGGCGGTGCCAACAACCGCGCCTTTGACCTGGCCAGAACCGAGGTACGGGGTAATGGCGGGCAACACAGGAGCGGTACCTGCAGCCACTATGGGCACGCCGTACTCAGGTTCCACGTGGCGCACGAAGTGGCTCACATCGTCGCCCCCGGTGTTGACAACCCACAAAGCCGCATCCCCCATGTCCAAAAAGGCGTCGAACAAGGGGAGTTCCCCGATAGGTGTACCGAAAGCGTCCCTTGGGAATGTCTTGCGGAAATCCTTGAGGGACGCCACCGCGGTCTCGCCCCCCGCCTTAAAAGGCAATACAGCGAAATCCACCCCGTACTCGTAACCGTACGCGGGGGCCACCTCTTCTAGGATCCTCAGGCTGTACTGCAGCCCTTCCTGAGAATGGTTCCAATAGATGACTCTCAAACCCTTTTCCATGTAATGCCTGGACAGTGTCAGCATTTGAGGCCACAGCTCAGCATCGACAGCGGGCAAAACCGTCACCGTGTGGAAAACGTATGCTCCCTCGGACAGGGAATCCACAAGAGCGTAAGCTCTTTGGGTATTGGCGGAAGAGGCCAAAGGAAGCTGCAAAGGCCTAACTAAAGGGATCACGAGGACGCCCACGAGCAAAAGGTAGATCACCGGCTTCGGCACCTCCTGCATTTTCAAGTACAAAGGAGATCGTTCTCTCACGCCCCCCCACCTCCTGCGTACCCTCGTTCAAGCCCGAAAAGGATCCTGAGACTCATAGCTATGGCCCCCAAGGCCCCTCCGATGGTGATGCCCCTGACGCCAGCCGTGTTGGGGATCTCCATGATCCACGCGGACAAAGAAGGCATTGAAGAAAGCCCCATCTGCCCCAACATAACTACCACCGCGGAAACCATGAGCAGAGCTGACTGCCAATTCCTGACCCGGAAAGCCCTGTACGATGCGGAGGTGATCGTGAAGGCCAAAAGCGAGGATATGCCCGAGTAGATGGGTTGGTAAATGTAGTTGAAACCCCACGTGTAGGTGCTGTGTGCGGTTCCTCCAAACATACCCGCCCCCGAAAAGACCACCACGGACAGGATCAGCAGGACCGCCCCATCCCAGTCCTTTTGCCTGTCAGATACAGCCTTGACCTGGGCCCCCAAAAGATTCACCACGCCGATGCCCAAGGCAAAAGCCGACACCACCGTCCTCCAAGCGACCATCCGACCTGCGATTTCCGTCACCACGGGGTGCGACCAAAAGTACCCTAGCACCACAGACATGCCCGATAGGAAAGCTATTCCCGTTAAAGCGCTTCGTTTCATGTCAGACCCTCACTTTCTGCCGAACAGGCCAAGAATGTTTTGGGCCTTGAGCGTGCAATACAGACTGCCGCAAACTATAACGCCGATGCTGAGGTATTTGCCCAGTTCCTGGGCCACCATGCTGCCCACCTGGGCCCTGTTTTTCGAAAGGTACGTGCCCGCCGCGTAGATCTCTTCACCTATGAGGCTGTAATCGCAGGCAGCTACGAGAAAGGGTAATTGGTGCGCGTTCGCGGTGCCGGACACCTGTATGGCCCCGGTGCTTTGCCCCGCCTCCGCGAGGGTCAAACTCTCGAAAAAAAACGAACCGAACATGAAATTGGCGCCGATCTTTTCCTGACTGTACAATCCAAGAACGCCCGCGGTGAATCCCCCGGACAGAAACCTCATGTCCTCTTCTTTAAACAGGGCCTCTTTGCCCTCCCCGGCGTACGCCTGTCGCACCACTTCCGAAGAGATGGTGTGGGATTCAGGGAGGGCGTTCACCACAAGCAGCCTCGTGTCGTACTTGGCTGTGTTCTTTGCGACGTAAGACAGAATGTCGAACGCGGCGAACGCTTGAGCATCGAAACCGCCCCCGGGGATGACAAAGAGGCAGGACCTGCCCATTTCGGTCGCCCGGCCTATAGCTTCTTCCACAGCGTCGAGCCCCGGCACCCGTCTTATGGGGATGTGTTCGCCCTTGCCCAACCGTTTGAAAGCTGCGAGGCTTGTGTAAGCGAAGACGATGAAGAATGTGAAAGCGAGCCCGTTGTTCATAACTCATATTCCCCCTAGGTAAAGTGGTGACTGTCCCCGTACACCGGATCAAGGCAAAATGATACTAAGGCCGCCCAAAACAGGTGACGGAGCAGTAAAAAGCTGACGGATGATACGAGGGAAAATGAGGAGGTTGTTCCTGTAAGTACGTTAGTTCCTTAACCTGAGCATGCCAGCTATCTCCGAGTCTTAGACCTGGAACCCCTTCCCCACTGTTCCCTACAGAAAACGATGCCTAGGAGCCCTACGGGAACCAATTGCGTTCCGGTAATCCCCATTTATATCACCTCCCTTCAGGGCTAAGAGCCTGAAACAAAACCCGTGCGTTCAAGCCCTTGTTTTAAGGAACTTGCCGCACGGGTCTTTTCTACCCACGGTGTACTCTTGTGAGAGAGCCGGTGCCGCTCGGACCAGGCCTCAGCATAAACTGAGCGGAACCCTAGGCACCCTTCCTTGTTTTGCTCCAAGCCTACTAAGTATTAGGGAGCATCATACCAAAGTACCGAAGTGCTTGCAACACACAACTTGATAAACCACG
>MTKW01010212.1_pt1 | contig 16981 bp, 12 predicted proteins | sample 1042761 | NCBI WGS metagenome assembly MTKW01 (sample SAMN06205366, study PRJNA360243) | anaerobic digester metagenome | biome: Wastewater treatment plant; feature: Anaerobic digester sludge; material: sludge; isolation source: anaerobic digester fed with sludge from wastewater treatment plant ... | reverse complement strand
ACGTCGAACAATCCCTTGGTCGTGAGCTTTAACGCGGGGATCACCGGCAGACTCATAAAGCTCAAGGCAACGAAGGGATCGACCGTTTCAGGAATATTCAGCTGTTCTCTTGCCGCCTGATACAAATCGGCCGCGCGTTCATCGACTTCAGTCAACGGCTTATCCGTCATCAGGCCGCCGATCTCGAGCGGCAGGCCGGCCAGTTTTTTACCTTCTTTGACGAGCACGATGCCGCCGGCCTGTTCGACCAAAAGATTGACGGCGCGGATCATGTCGGGGGCGTTGTCACCGACGACGATCATGTTATGGCTGTCGTGCCCTATGGTCTGGGCGATCGCGCCGCCTTGGATCCCGTAGCCCTTGATGATGCCGAGCCCTCGGTTGCCACTATTGCCGTAGCGCTCCAAGACGAGCAAAAGCGAGCGCTCTTTGTCCGGTTGAAAATCAGATCCGACGTCACCGATCGATTCAACCAGAAGGTCGGTCTCTAATGACGCCTGCTTCAGTCCGATGACATGCGCCTGTTCGCTCTCGATCGTAATGCGCAAATCTTCCTCGTCCGGTACGTTTACCTGCACATCGCCGATTTTCTCTGCGACTTCTCTTTCCGGCTGAAGTGCATTCATGATTTTGCCGTCGGCCGACACCTGTTCGCCTCTGACGTAGACATCTTTGACCTTGAAAGTGTCAAGATCGTCGAGCACGGCGAAGGTCGCTTCTTTGCCGGGTGCGATGGCGCCTTTCGTTTTCAGTCCGTACGCCTCGGCCGTGTTGATGGTCGCCATACGTACAGCCTTGATCGGATCCATCCCCTCTTTGATCAAAAGGCGGACGGCATAGTCGACAGCCCCTTCATTCAGGAGCGAATGAGCGTCCCGGTCATCGGTACAGAGCAACACGCGGCTCAAGTTCTGGTCTGTCACGGCGCCCATCAGGTGCGTCAGGTTCTTGGCTGCGGTGCCTTCGCGCATCAACACGTATTGACCGAGGCGCAGACGTTCGATCATCTCTTCTTCGGTCTGGCACTCATGGTCGGTCATCACACCGGCCGCCACATACGCGTTGAGGTCGTTCCCCGTATACCCCGGCGCATGTCCGTCAATCACCTGGTCTTTCGCCATTTCCAGTTTGGCGAGTACATCTTCGTCTGCCGCCAAAAGCCCGGGCACATTCATCACTTCCGCCAGACCGAGCACACGCGGCTCCGGTAAAAACGGTGCTAGATCCGCGGCAGATAACGAGGCTCCCGCCTCCTCCTCAGGCGTCGCCGGTACGGATGACGGCAACATGATGTAGACGGTCAGGGGGATACCTTCCGACGCGTCGAGCATGTAGCGGATGCCTTCACTCCCGGCGACATTGGCGATCTCATGCGGATCCGTGATCACGGAGGTGACGCCGAGCGGCAGGACGGCTTCGGCATAGCGGCGCGGGGTGACCATCGACGATTCGATGTGGACGTGTGCATCGATCAGGCCGGGGATCACTACTTTTCCCTGAAGATCGATCTCTTTTTCCCCTTCGTATTCACCGACACCGGCGATCAGGCCGTCTATCACGGCGATATCGGCTTTTAGGATTTCATGGGTGTACACATTGACGACCCTGGCGTTTTTAAAAACGAGCGGTGCACGGCCGGAGGCGGCCGCTTCAATTAATCTGGCGAGATGCTTCGTCATATATACCTCCGTCGATCTGACATGTCACGCTCAATCGCGTCGTCGGTTTAAGAAATGGCCGCGTCAGGCAGCCAGTCGGATTTTTGCGCTCGAAGTCGTCGTTAGATTCAGGGAAACAAACTTCGAAGCCGCATGGCGAGTTCGAGATTCAGCCGGTCGTTCGCATCGTTAAGATCGAGTTTCGTAATCTCCTGTATTCGTTCCAACCGGTAGAGAATCGTGTTGTAATGCGTGAATAGTTCTTCACTCGTCTTATTGATATTGCTGTTATTTTTAAAATACGACTCGAGCGTTCGCACGAGATCGGTCGACTTTTTCTTGTCGTAATCGAGCAGCGGACGAAGCGTCTCGGTGAAATACTGCTCAAGCTCCTCGTTGACTTCTCCTTGCACCAGAATGCGAAAAACTCCGAGATCGGAGAACTTTAAAATTTTCGAGTCATAGAGACGGCTGCCGACGACCAGGGTCTTATCGGCATCGGCGTGGCTGCGCCAGATATTCTTCAAATGCTTGTACGGTTTGCCAATACCGATTCTCAGATCGATCGGATCACGCGAACCGCCCGTTCCCGACAACTGCTTGGCGACACTTTCACAAAAGGCATGAAGCCTCGACTCGAAGTCGGCACCGGACACGCCGACGATGACCACAAAGTCGGCACGCCGCGCCGTAACGAGTCCCCACAGCCCATGGCTTTGCATCGTGGCCGTGACCCAGCGCATATGATCGTAGATATAGTCGTAGACACCGCGGCTGCAAAACGCCTCGTTCTTTTCGTCCGAACAGTCGACGAGGCGGATGATCACCATCTGATACGTCTCTTCCACATCAAGATTAAAGATACGCGCGCGCTCCAGCGCATCGTTTCTCGTCGCTTCGGTGAAAAGGTCACTGACAAATTCAGCGCTGTGCTTGATCTCGATCTCGCGCAACGATTTTTCCTGAACGACCAAAAGCGCCACCGAGGCCGAGACCGATTCGACGGCCGAGCGATCGAAAGGCGACAGTTCCTGATTCATGCCCCAGATAAAGATCGTGCCGTGCATCTGATGCTTGGCGATCACCGGCACGGTTAGACGGTCGACGCCGGTCTTATCGCCGATCGTGGTGATGCCCTCATTCAATTGATTGCGCCGCGCGTAACGCTGCCACACGCCTCTCACATCTTCTTTTAAAGCATTCGATAAGGACTGGCTTTCGGCGACTACGACGATCGGGTCCGATTTGTCGGCATACGCGAAGCCGACCGGATTGCCGGTCGCCTGATTGACGATCGCCAAGACGTCTCTGATGCCGCCGCCTTCGGCCAGGGTCGAGAGCAGGCTGTCGTAGACCTGTTCATGCTTTCGCAAAAGCTCCGCCTGCAAGGCGAATATCTGGTTGAACACTTCCGTGGAGACGTCCGCGACGGCCGTCACCGGATCGATAATGATCAAGGGGAGATTCAGTTTATCGGCCTGTTTTTGCATCGCCTTCGGTACTTCCTGCTCGGGCGAGGAAAACTTGATGGCAAAGGCCGCTATCATTTTCGCCGCCATGCGCGTCGTGAACTCGACCATATCTTCAACAGACTTTTGATATTGCACAAAATTAGGCCAGGTGATCAGGAGCAGTTCGTACGGGGACACCCATTCAAAGATGTCGTCATCGGCATATGTGTTGGCGCGAGTGATCACATTCGACATCCCGCCTTGCCCAGCCAGAACCGTCGACTGGCGCATGATCGGCGCTTCCATCAAGCGCTTGACTGTAATGCCGTTCTCTCTGTCCACACTAGCTCCCTAATTGAAAAGATGCACGTAATCCCGTAACACATTCTACCGAAAAAACGACGACTGATACAAACATCTGTGAAAAACCACAAGTAAAAATACGGTTATCGTATTTTTGCCTATCCTTAACATACCCGCGTAACATGGGGCATGGTCAGAAGCAGACGGCCGATAGAAGATGAGCGTACGCGTTTGCGTTGACATGACAGGAGGTTTTCGCATGCTTAAACGACACGCATTAGTACGTTCACTATCCATATTACTCGTTATCTTTATCGTTTCTTTCGCTGTACCGGTCGAAGCCAAAGGCGTCTGGGGACAACTGACGTCTTACTGGCAGACGTCCACGACAGAACCGACTGATCCGACAAATCAAACGGATCCGCCGCCGTTCGACGGTGTTGGGCTGGCACCGGAAGCGATCGCCCGCGGTGACCAGATGCTTCTAGAGTCGGCTCGATTCTTTGAAGACCGAGACGCTTTCGATGAGGCGTTCGATTATTTCAAACAGGTCGCGTTGGAAGCGGAATATTTAGGCAGCGGTATCAGCCGCTTCAAGCGCTGGAATCAGCCGATGAAACTCTTCATGATGGGAGAGTACGATGCGACCGACAAAGCCGTCGTCGAACAGGTCTTCCGTTGGCTGTCGCAAATCGAAGGTATGCCGCCCTTAAATTTCGTGGAAAGTCAGGCGGAAGCCAATTACACCTATCTCTTTTATCCGCTCGAGGAACTGGAGACCAAGTTTGATCATTATCCGCCGGATAACTGGGGCATTGCCTCGATCTGGTGGGATGGCAACGGACACATGACGGAAGGTAAAGGCGGCATCAGCACCGATAAACCGGATAGAGAAGGAAGAAACCACCTGATTCAGGAAGAACTGATTCAAAGTTTCGGCCTGTTAAACGACAGTTACGACTACCCGGACAGCATCTTCCAGCAGCAGTGGACCTTAGTCCAGCATCCGACCGATATCGATTTTGCCTTGCTTAAGATGCTATATTCGCCGGCGCTCACTATGGATATGGATGTCGATCAGGCGTATCAGGCGCTTATTGAGTACTACGGACTCGACTAGACAAAAAACTTATAAGCTAAACGGCGCCGTCGTCACGCCTTCTTTACGGAAGCGGACGGCGGCGCAACTATTTTCGCCAAAAATTCCATTCATAAAGTCGATATACTCGGCCGTCTTTTCTAGCGGAACATACGCCTGAATCGTACCGGCGAATCCGCCGCCTTGAATACGCGCCGAGCCGTCACCTGCCAGAAAGTGGTCGCTCATGGCGAGCGCCAGCGTAATCGGCTGATTCATCGGCTCCGAGTCGATCCTCGTATTTTGCAAGATCAGGCTGGACGACATACCCGACTCACGGACCAATGAAAAATAGCGCGCCAGCTGATCGTCGCTAAGCGCCTGCAACATCTTCGGTACTCTCTCGTTTTCTGCAAAGAAGTGATGCGCCCGCAACACGGCACGATCGTTGCCGAGCATTCTCAACCTTGCGATCTCTGCATAAAAACGGTCCGGATCGACCTCGCCGAGGATGTCACCGCCCAGAGCATCGGCGATGAAGCGCATCTCTTCCGTGATCTTCGCGTAAGTCGGCGTCAGATCGGCATGGCTGCTTTTTGTGTTGACGACGATCAGGCGGTAGCCGTGCGCTTCGAGATCGAAAGGAATCGAAGCGATCTCCGGATCGTCTTTGGCAAAGTCGATCATTAAGACACCGCCGACCACGGACGTCAGTTGATCCATCAGGCCGCACGGTTTGCCAAAGAAGTCGTTCTCCGCGAGTTGGCTGATCTTCGCGATCTCAGTCGCTTCAATCATAGAATTATTATAGAGCGCCGACTGCGAGGCGACGATCAGGTTTTCAAAAGCGGCACTCGAAGAGAGCCCGGATCCCGGCAGGACGTCGGAGTGCATGACGACGAGCATGCCGCCCGTCTTATATCCTTTTTCTTTCAGAAAATACAACACGCCCCGGATGAGCGACGGCGAATGGCCGCGTTCATCCGGGACGTAAGTTAGATCAGTAATATCGATGATCTGCTCGCCGCGCGCCTCGGCATAGACGATGATTTTCTCATCGGCGAGCGGTGCGACGAGCGCCAGCATATCGAGGTCGACGGCTGCGGATAGTACCTTGCCCCCGTTATGGTCGGTGTGGTTTCCACCCAGTTCGACGCGTCCCGGTGACGAGACGATGTGGGTCGGTTCCGTGTGGTAACGGACCCGGAAGCACTCGAGCAGCGTCGACAGGCGGTCTTGTTCCATGGAGTCAGGTTCGCCTACATGCCTTTGTAGAACCGGAAGTTCGTCATCTCGATCTCTTTCAGACTCGGCATCGGGAAGAACTTCTCTTTGTGTTCATCGACGACCATGAATCCTGGATTGATCTTGCGGTACGACTCCTTCGTAAAGGCTGTATCGAGCGTCAACGCCTTCAGATCTTTATCTTTCCTGCGGCGCAGCTCCAGGATCGCGTTCCTCACCTTCGACGGATGCACGCCTTCGAGCGGCGGCGGCGCGAACGGATTTCTTTCGAACTCGTCGAGGAACAGATCGATGTCCATGTTCACCTGGAGGAACAACAGTCTCGGTACCGATAATTGATGCTTGCCCGAGGTAAACCAGCGACCGAACTCACGCATGTTCTTTTTGGAAAGCGTCAGCATCGTCAACGGCGTGATCTCGGCGAACACCTTGAGGTCCTGTTCTTCCGGATTCGGCTCGTATTTGCCGGGATGGAGCGGATAGCATGTCCCGTCGGCATTGGCCAGGTAGAGCGTCTGGATGGCGTCGATATCGACGTGTTCCAGCACGCGATAACTGGAGATATAGCGTGTCGCTTTCGGGCTGCCGTCCTCGTGCGGGTTCAAGCGGTCGAGCGCCTTGTCGATCTGAAAATAGTCGTTTCTATAATCGATATCGATCTCGGCGAAGATCAGCTTGCCCGAATAGTAGGTCGACGATCCGTAGTTGTATCTGGCGCCGAAATTCTCCGGCGACAGCTGGGACAGCACCAGCGCCGAGTTCGGATAGCAGATCATATAAAGATGTGGTTCATACTGTCGCATTGTTACCCCCAAAAATTCCTCAGCATGGGCGCGATCACGAGCGCGACCATGGACATAATTTTAATCAGGATGTTCAGCGCCGGTCCTGCCGTGTCCTTGAACGGGTCACCGACCGTATCACCGACCACGGCTGCTTTGTGAGCTTCCGTACCGCGTCCGCCGTCATCCGCCTCGATCATCTTCTTCGCATTGTCCCAGGCACCGCCCGAGTTCGACATGAAGATGGCGAGACCCACGCCCGTAATTGTAACACCGGTCAGCAATCCCATCAGCATCGCCGGTCCACCGAGAAAACCGACGGCGATCGGCGAGGCGATGGCGATCAAGCCTGGCAGGAGCATTTCCTTCAAGGCAGACCGCGTACTGATGTCGACACACTTCCGGTAATCCGGCGTCTCCTCGCCGGTCAAAATGCCCGGCATCTCTCTAAACTGACGCCGCACTTCGGCGATCATCTCGAAAGCGGCTTTGCCGACCGCGGTCATCGCCAGCGCAGAAAAGAGAAACGGAATCACCGAGCCGATCAGGATACCGATCAGGACATTCGTGTTCGTGATCTCGATCGATTTCAATCCGGACAGGTCGCGGAAGGAAGAAAACAAGATAATCGCCGTTAAAGCGGCCGAGCCGATGGCGAAACCTTTACCGATCGCCGCCGTCGTGTTGCCGACCGCATCGAGCTTATCGGTGATCTCTCTGACTTCATGCGGAAACCCGGACATCTCGGATAATCCGCCGGCGTTATCGGCGATCGGGCCGTAGGCGTCGACCGCGAGTTGAATACCGATCGTCACCAACATACCGACTGCGGCGATACCGACGCCGTAAAGACCGGCAAAAAGATAGGCGACAAAGATGCCGGCTGCAATAATCACAACGGTCGGGAACGTACTTTGCATGCCGACGCCGACACCTGAAATGATCGTCGTCGCCGGACCGGAATCACACGACTTGACGATCGCGTTGACCGGCCGCTTGTTGGTACCGGTGTAATACTCGGTGATCTGCCCGATCACGATACCGGCCACGAGTCCGGAGACGATCGCACCGAGCAATTGGAATTTATTCGTGCCGTCCGCGAGCGTCATGTCCCCGATCCACACCATCAACAGGATAAAGACGAAAACGATCGCTGCACCGCCGGCACCGAATGTGCCGATATTCAAAGCGCGCTGCGGATTACCGCCCTGCTTGGTGCGTACGACGAGCGTACCGAGAATTGAAGCAATGACACCGACAGCCGCGATCAGCAGCGGCAGCACCATCAATTTGATCTTGACATCGATTTCAGCCGGAACGGCCATACCGAGGATCATCGAACCGACGATCGAGCCGACAAACGATTCGAAGAGGTCGGCCCCCATGCCTGCGACGTCACCGACATTGTCACCGACGTTATCGGCAATCGTCGCCGGGTTTCTGGGATCGTCTTCCGGGATACCGGCTTCGACCTTACCGACCAGATCTGCGGCGACGTCTGCCGCCTTCGTGAAGATACCGCCGCCGACTCTGGCAAACAAGGCGATCGAGGAGGCACCGAGCGAGAAAGCCGTACCGAGCGGTAAAATCACTTCTCTCAATGAGTTCTCATCGACACCGAGCGCTCTCGATGACACAAAGAAAACGACGAACAGGCCGACCAGAGCGAGACCGACGACACTCATGCCCATGACGCTGCCGCCGGAGAACGCGACGCGTAAGGCCGCATTCAGTCCTTCATCGTGCGCCGCCTGTGTCGTACGCATATTGGCCGCCGTCGCGACCTTCATGCCGATATATCCGGCCAGAGCCGACGCGAGCGCGCCCAACACAAAGGCACCGCTTTGCCAGCGTAATGCCCCGCTGTTGCCGAAGAACAAAAAGACGGCAACCAGAATGATGAAAGGCAGCAATACGAGGTATTCACGCCGTAAAAAGGCCATCGCACCTTCCGATATAAAGCCGCCTATCTCTTTTAACCTATCTTTCTTGACTTCTCTGCCATAGATCCAGCGCGTCTTACCAAATGCAAACAGCAACGCCAAGACGCCGCCGGCCAGTACCACAATGAGAGCCTGAACAATGACCACGTTTCCCCCTCCAATGCGTATCTCGCAAAATTAATTCAGTGATACTTCACATCTTGAACAATTAATTTAGCAAATGCAACCCAAAACCTTGGCATTTCTCGTATTTTTCCTGCATTTCGGCTTACATTCGGCGCAATCTGTGTGAGCTTACAAACAGCGTCTTCCGTAAACGTCATACAACAAGGTAAAATACGCACATGTTGACGGCAAATGACAGACAACCGGTGCGCATCTTTACGAATGAACTGGTCGGTTCGACGAACGTACTCGCTGCCCGCCTGAAAGAAAAAGGCGAATCTCTGCCCTTCGCGGTGCTGGCCGACGGACAGACGAAAGGCAAAGGGCGCTACGGACGCTCCTTTTTCTCGCCTGCTGGCTCCGGCTTTTACTTCACCTATGCGACGCATATGAGGCCGCTTCCGCCCGGACAGATCACCTGCCTGGCCGCAGTCGCTTCGGCCGAAGCCGTCTTCTCTATCTACGACATCGAGCTCGAGATAAAATGGATCAACGATTTGATGTTTGATAAAAAGAAAACGGGCGGCATTCTGACCGAAAAAATCGGTGACGACCTTCTCCTGATCGGGATCGGGATCAATATCTGGACGACCGGTTTCCCGGACGATTTAAAAGACAAAGCGACCAGTCTTTTTTCGAGTGAACCGAAAGACGACAGACGAGTCGAACTCGCCACCACGCTGAGCGAAAAACTGGAAACGGCCTTGGATGCCCCGATCGAAAACGCCATGCAACAATACCGCGAGCGTTTGATCAAGGACGAGGTGTCGATCATGGGCGGAGATCTCGATCAGCAAAAAGCATGGATCGTCGATGTGTTAGACGACGGCCGTCTGGAGGTCAGACTGTCAGACGACACCGTGAAGACGCTGGCTGACGGCGAAGTGCAACTCCAGCTTTAGTCGCGCTCAGCGTTTCCAGACATCGGCAAAAAAGCCGAGTTCTCTTTGCATCGCCTCTTCTTTTAATTGAAGAAAATACCGATAGTAAGCCGTATTCGGTGGAAATCTGACGACATCGACCAAGCCTGAAAAGACAAGACTCTCATTTAACATCACGTCTTCGTCCAGCCAGATATAGGCGAGTAGGCGTCCATACTGATCGCGCACCGCTTTGTCGAACTCGACGTACACATCCCTGCCGGTGACAAGCGATTTCACGAGATCAGAGACAATATCTCCTTCCTCGGTCTGCCGGTTGACGTCGGGATTCGACGACGATTCCGGCGCATCGATACCGAGCAGCCGTAGGCGATCACGCTGACCGTCTTTACGCACGATCAAGGTATCGCCGTCGACGACGCGCTCAATTTTCCAGACCTCGAGCGTCGAGATGTTGATTGCATGCGGCCTGGAATTTCTCAGCCCGGATGGTACTTCGTAGAGCACTACATCCGAAACTAAGGCTTTGGTCTCGGTATGAAGCGAGGGGACGGTCGGCCGCCCGGGCGTATCCGATTTAGACGGCGATGATTCATACGGCAGACAGCCGGTCAGCAAAAAAAGTGCCACCAATAAAAGACAAATTCTCATTTTCAGCCGTCTCGATCGCATCGAGAGCCATTTTAGCATGCCAATCCGGTGGCCGCCTCCGCTATAATAGATAGTTGAACTCAGATCAGCATTGGTTTTACCATAAAGAGTAGTCTGAAGAGACTTGCTCAACAGTCAAAAAGAGGAGGATATCATGAGTTACGCAGAACGCAGTCTAAAGTTCCATTACGAAAAGAAAGGCAAGATTGAGGTGGTTTCCACGGTCGACGTCAAGACGAAAGACGATCTTTCGATCGCTTACACGCCGGGGGTCGCCGAGCCTTGTCTCGAGATCCAAAAGGACGTTAACAAATCGTATGATCTGACGCGTCGCTGGAACATGTGTCTTGTCGTGACCGACGGGTCGGCCGTGCTCGGACTCGGCGATATCGGTCCTGAAGCCGGCATGCCGGTCATGGAAGGTAAATGTGTGCTCTTCAAGGAATTCGGCGGCGTCGATGCTTTCCCGCTCTGCATCAAGTCGAAAGACGTGGAAGATATCGTCAATACCGTCTACTTGATCTCCGGCAGCTTCGGCGGCATCAATCTGGAAGATATCGCCGCGCCGCGTTGTTTCGAGATCGAAAGACGCTTGAAAGAGATGTGCGATATCCCGATCTTCCACGACGATCAGCACGGGACGGCGATCATTACCCTGGCCGGCCTGATCAATGCGTTGAAAGTCGTCGGAAAAAACGCTGCAGACGTCAAGGTCGTGATGAACGGCTCCGGCGCCGCAGCCATCGCCTGCACACGCCTGATGCTCGACTACGGCTTTAAAGACGTCACCCTGATCGACCGTACCGGCGCGATCTTTGAAGGACGTCAAGCCGGCATGAATGAAGCGAAAGAGGAGATCGCCAAGATCACGAACCTGAAAAAGCAGGAAGGATCGTTGGCCGACATCTTGAAAGATGCCGATATCTTTGTCGGTGTGTCCGCACCGAATGTCGTCTCGACTGAGATGGTCAAGACGATGGCCGACGACGCGATCGTCTTCGCCTGCGCCAATCCGATTCCGGAGATCTATCCGGAAGACGCCAAGGCCGGCGGTGCCAAGGTGATTGCCACGGGACGCTCCGACTTCCCGAACCAGATCAACAACGTGCTCGCGTTCCCGGGTATTTTCCGAGGTGCTTTCGACGTGCGCGCCAGTGAGATCAACGAACAGATGATGATCGCCGCTGCCGAAGCGATCGCGGGGCTCGTCAGCGATGAAGAGCTGTCCCCCGAATACATCGTACCGGCGCCGTTTGACACGCGCGTGCGGGATGCCGTCGCCAAGGCAGTAGCCGAAGCGGCCAAAAAAACAGGCGTCGCAAGAATCTAATCGACCAGGGGGCTGCCTCATCAGAGGTAGCCTCTTTTCTTTTCTTTTCTTTTTTTCTTCCCTTCCGTTCTTCTTATATATTCCGTTTCATTCTTCTTCACTCCATTCCGCTTGCCCCTTCTCACTAACTGTGTCGCATTCACATCTCGCTATATCCGGCGAGGATGGCTTTTGTTCCGCTTTACGATTTTCGTTCATGGCATACTTGGCACGCATCACACCGTGTATCTGGAGGTCTCGTGATACGAAAAGCACTGACATTACTGATACTCACCTTATTTCTTTTGTCGAGCGGCTCGGCTTTGGCGGTAGCCGACCATCAGGTCGTCTTTCCCGAGGCGAGTGGTTTCGACGATTTTGATAATTGGCTCGAAAACTGGACCGAAAACGCGATCGAGGCAGATTTTTTGGAGATGGTGCAGGAGGTTAGTATCGAAGCCGCCGCCGCGGTACTTGCCGGTTCGGAAGCGAGCGTCAGTTTTTCGCCTCTCGCCTATTACTTTCAGTTGGCCGCGTTGAGCAAAGTAGCCGGAGACGAAAACAACCGTCTGTCGGAACGCTTGAAAACGTCCGCCATTCAAAAGGTTCACGAGCAAAGCGGTAACCTCTACCGCCTCGTCTATGCAGACAATGAAGTGGGAAAGCAAAAGATTTCGAACGCTTTCTGGTTGAACGAAGACACATCGTCTTCTTTCCAGACAGATGTCCGCGAAGATCTCGCTACCGAGCTCTATACGGACAGTAAAGCCGCCGCCTTCGGTACACCGGAAGCCGATACACGATTAAACGAATGGATCGTTGACCAAGCGGGCGGTCAGATCGATGTACATATAAACACAAAGGTGGACGACCGCCTCGCCTTTATCAGCGCCTTTCAGTTCTACGATGAATGGATCGACAGCTGCAATCCGGAAGAGACAACCGTCGACGCTTTCTATCTGTCGGACGGCTCGAGCGAGGACACGACTTTTGTGCATAAACTCGTCTTCTCACCGCTCCATAGAAGTCCGCAAGGGTATGTGCGTTCCGAGCTTCAACTAAAGAACGGCAACCATATGGTTATCGTGTTGCCGGATGAAGGCGTCGATATCGACGATCTCGTCACGCATGGCGACACACTTCGCACAGCTTTGGAAGAAGGCGACACGACCTACGCCGAACTGGCCTGGCAGGTGCCGACCTTCTCGCTGACGACGGATCTCGATCTAGCGGATGCGACGAGGCGCCTCGGACTTGAAGACATTTTTACGGACACTGCCGACTTTTCCTCGCTTTTAAGTCAAAGCGTGCCACTCAGTGATCTGAGGCAGCTCTCGGCGATCTCGATCACCGAGCACGGGGTATCTACCGACTCGTTTTTGCCACTCCCTACCTGAGGTTCCTTCCCGTCGACCGGGTCGGTCGACATGATCCTTAACCGTCCATTCCTGTTCGCGATCTACGGTACGTTAAATACACTCTTGCTGGTCGGTATCGTCCGCACGCCGTAGAAGATAAATAAATCTAACTCGCTCCACCGCTGTTGCCGTATTATATGAAAATGCCGGGAACCTTTACGGTTGTCTCAACGTCCAACATGTAGTGCGATCACTTTATCGCAAATAACTTCTGGAGTGAGGCCATGAAAAAACTACTAGCGATTTTTCTGACGATGGCGTTGATCGTCTCTCCCGCCTTTGTATGTGCTCTGTCCGAGACGACGAATCCGGTCGCGGTCGTTTTCCCTGAAAGCGTCGGTTTTGAAGATTATGATGCGAAGCAAAAAGTGAGCGAAGAGAATCCGGTCAGTGAAGACTTCACTGAAAACGTGAATGCCTTTTCTTATCTGCTGGCTGCCAAAACGCTGGCCGACATGAAAGAGAACGTCACATTCTCGCCGCTCTCTTTATACTTTGCGCTGGCGCTTTCGGCGAGCGGTGCCGAAGGTGAGACAAGAGAGGCGCTGTTCAATCTGTTAGCGCAGGAAGACGGCGACGATTTCGCTGAACAACACGGGAATTTTTTCCGCAGGCTGTATACCGACGATGAGATCGGCCGCTTAAAGATCGCCAATTCCGTCTGGCTGGCGAATGAATTCGACGGCAAAGAAGTCCATTTTAACCAGGAATTTTTGGACACGGCCAGGTCACAGTTTTACACCGATGCTTTCCGCGTCGATTTCAAAACGGCTGAAGCCGGAGAACAGATTAGTGAATGGATCGGAATACATACGGGGGGTCAACTAAATCCCGAGATTAAGACGGCGGACGACCAGATTATGACGATTCTGAACACGATCGATTATCAGGACGAGTGGATCGATCGCTTCAACGAAGGCAATACGAGACCGGGCATGTTTCATCTTGCAAGCGGCGACGAGCTCGAAGTTGACTTTATGCATGAAAAGACTTCAGGCAGTTTTGTACGGGGAAAGAACTACGCCCGCGCGTCACGTCACTTGAAGCACGGCTCCATGGTGTTCATCTTGCCGAACGAAGATGTGTCGATACAGGATCTGGTACGAGACGAAAAAATACTGAAAGAGACATTGACCGGCGGTAAACATAGCTACGGCGATCTCACCTGGCAGATACCGAAATTCGACTTATCGAGCGATCTCGATCTGGCGGATCATCTGAAATCACTTGGACTTTCCGCCTTGTTTGAACAGGATGCCGATTTTTCCAGGATGATCGATCATCTGGCGTTTATCTCGGAAATCAAGCAACAGTCGCGCGTCGCCATCGATGAAAACGGTGTCTCGGCAGCCGCCTTCACCCAAATCGATTATTGTGGCGCAGCACCACCGAGCGACTCGCTCGATATGATTCTCGATCGACCGTTCCTGTTTGCGATTTACGGTCCGCTCAACACCCTGATGTTCGTCGGTATCGTCGAAAATCCAAATCCTTAAGCGCGCACCACGCTTCCATGTTTGAAAGCCGTCAATCGCAAGATCGACGGCCTTCCACATATGGAGGATATATCTTTCATCTGGTTAATCGAAGCTGACGCCGAGCCCCGCCACCTCCGCAAGCTTGATCGCGGAGCCTTTTTGCTCAAACATCACCTGCATGCCGGGTAGAGGATCGTTCAGATTGTGACTGTCGAGATCGGCGTATGCGATGTTGTCTCTCGCTGCGGCCAGAGCAGCCCCGGCGGCGATACCGAGCGCCGTTTCGCCCATACAGCCGACCATACACGGGATGCCCGCCGCCTCGGCGATGTCATTGATCTTCAGCGCCTGATAAATGCCGCCGGACTTCATTAGTTTGATATTGACGATGTCGCACGCGTCTTCTTTGAGCACGCGCAGCGCGTCGGCCGGCAACAGGATCGACTCATCGGCCACTACGTCGATATCGGTCGCAACGCGCACAGCGCGGAGTCCAGCGATATCGTGATACTGCACCGGCTGCTCGATCTCCCGGATGTTGTACGGCTCCATCGCCTTTAATACGGCCAGGGTCTGTTTGACCTGCCACCCCTGATTGGCGTCGAGTCGAAGCTCGATATCCGGACCGACGGCTTCTCTGATCAGGCGGATCGCCTCGATATCTTCTTCGTCGTTCAAGCCGACCTTTACTTTTAGCATCGTAAAACCGTCATCGACATACGCCTTCGCCAGTTCCGCCATTTTCTTCGGCTTATTGATCCCGATCGTCATATCGGTATACACCGTTCCCTCGGAGCCGCCGAGATAACGGTATAGCGGGAGACCGGCCGCCTTTGCGCAGAGATCGTAGAGCGCGATATCGATACCGGCTTTCGCCGCGTTGTTGCCGAAAGCGACGTCGTTCATCAAGCGATGAATGGTTTCGAGTTCAAACGGACTTCTGCCAATAAGCAAAGGAGCCAGAACCTCATAAAAGCCCTTGACCGACTGAATCGTCTCGCCGGTCACCGCACGAAAAGGCTGCGCTTCCCCGTAACCGATCAGGCCTGCGTCCGTATGCAACTTGATCAGTACCGTGTCATCGAGCGAGCAGTTGCCGTCGGCCAAAGCGATGCGAAACTCGACATTCATGACGGTCTTTTTCGCTTCGAATGAAAACTCGGTGATCTTCATCTAGGCCTCCGCATACTCGATCGGCTCGATCGCGATCATGGTCGATTTTGTGATCCGTTCGTCACCGAAAAGCGGGCGATCCTCGTATTCGGCTTCCCCGTTCTGGTTGTCATACGGATCATTTCTCAGGTGCTTCAATGGCGGATGCATCGGGTGTTGAAACGCCGAGGCGTAAGGAATGCGAAACGGATCGATATTGGTCGCATAGAAATCGTGCCGTTCGGTGTTTTTCGCTCTGTGCGCTGATCCGCCGAAAGACGGATCGGCGAAGATCCAGCCGTACGGCTCGACGTAAAACTCCGCCCAGTCATGATTACCGATCGACAGTGGATTGGCATACATGCCCGACTGCCAACGCGCCGGGATACCGGCCGCCCGACACAACGTGATAAACGTTAGGGACAGCACACCGCAGTCGCCCTTGCGCGACGTGATGCAGTATTCGGGGATATTGGTCAGTGTGATGTACGGCCGCATGAATGAGTAGATGATCTTTTGCGTCACGTAGTCGTAGATTTTTCGCGCCTTGATCAAAGGATTTTGTTCCGTGCCGACGATCTCTCTTACGACGTCACGAATCAGTGGCGTGAATACGATATGCGGCGGACTCTCCTCTGTATAGAACGTCGGTTGCAAAGCAGAGACGGCGGCAGGATCCGGATTGACATACGCCGTATGGTTTTCAAACGAAAAACGTACCGAAAACACCTCTTCGGCATCGTATATCCCCTCAAAATATACGGTCCGTTGCGGATGGCGCGGAGCGCCGATATGAGCCGGCTTAGGCGCTATGTCCATAATCTCGACGTTTCGCACCTGAGCGTACTCGACAGGCAGCGGCAGATGGACGCGAAGTGTCTTATTTGGTTGCCACACATCCGGCCTAATCTTCAGGCTCATCTCGACCGTCATCCGGTAGGCGCTGCCGCCGTCTCGTTTCATCTTTGCAATTTCGCCGTCAAGCAGTGAAAAATTTCCTTCTCTGTCTTCTTTTTTCATGCCCGGCCTGACACGCTGATCCCACGCGGCACGCGTTTTCGTGATGTTTTCTAAAAAGTCATTTTTGAAGCGAAGCTCACCGTCCACGTAGTACCAGTCGGCCGCGTCGGATTCACGCACAGCCGTCAGATCGGCCGGTGTCACATCGTGAAACATCGCCTCCATCTTTTGCAGGGCATCCATCTCACTGTATCGGTATTCACCCGGTATCCGCTGCAAAATCACTTTCTCGAGTTCCAGCCGAGCGCGCAGGATCGACGGTATATCTTCTTGTAAACGGCTATCGATGATCTTTATAGCGAGATCGAATGCGCCGTAGCCTTTCAGTTTTTGAATATCCTCCGGCAAAGGCACCATCAGACTTTTCAACGTCAGATCCATCTTGTCCCCTCCACAGCAATTATACTATAAGTTCAATTACTCATGACTCGCGTCGCATAGTCAATG
>MTKW01008109.1_pt1 | contig 17016 bp, 20 predicted proteins | sample 1042761 | NCBI WGS metagenome assembly MTKW01 (sample SAMN06205366, study PRJNA360243) | anaerobic digester metagenome | biome: Wastewater treatment plant; feature: Anaerobic digester sludge; material: sludge; isolation source: anaerobic digester fed with sludge from wastewater treatment plant ... | reverse complement strand
AAGGTAGGGTGTCAGAATCAACTAAATTCTGGCGCGCTACCTTTAATATTTAATCATTGCTATTTGAATTTGAAGAATAAATACGTCTTTGTTCAATTACTTTTTTTATAAACTTAAATCCTTCTTTTAGCATTTGAAGAGGTGAACAGATAAATGCTTTAACGAGGTTTAAGAAAAATCCTAAATAATTACCATTTCGTCTATGAGCTATAGCTAATACCACATAATGACGCATTTTAATAAAAGCTATTTCGGAATTGGTGAAAAGATGGTAGTACTTCTTCTTTCTTTCGTACAGTAGGTTTTCACCTATTATTTTATTCTCGCCTTTTGAAATTGCATCATCTTTGTGTTTATATACTACTACATCATATCTGTTTAAATAGCCTATAGCCAGGTTTTTTTCGATACTTTTTAACATCAGGTAAAACTCCTGACCCATTATAGCATCGTCAAAACCGCCGATTTCTTGAAGTTTCTCAGTTTTGTACATAAAAGTAGGTGTGCCGGTAGCATGCCTCATTAGATGATACTTGATAAACTCCTTATTTTCAAAAGAAGATACATTATCATAATTTCTTACATCTATCAATTTTTCATTCATTGTCATGATCAATATATTAGAGAAGGACATATCTAGATCTGTTGATTCCATATACTCAACTTGGGCGCTAATTTTTTCCGGCAAGTACCTATCATCATCATCCAGAAATGTTGTATAGTATCCCGTTGCCATATTGATTCCAACATTGCGGGCAAGTGATCCACCCAGGTTTTTTTCGTTCTTTATAAAAATTATCCTTGGGTCATCAATACTGTTGATATAAGACTCGATTTCACCACGTTTACTATATGAGTCAGGTGAATCATCAACAATTATAATTTCTAAATTCTTATAGGTTTGACATAATATCGATTCAACAGCTCTTTTTACGTATATAAGATCTCTTTTATATGTGGGCATAACTATTGTTACAAGTTTCAAAATATACACCATCTTTCAGTTACGTAAATGAACTTTTATTATAAAAATGATTCAGCATTTATTATACCAAATTTAATGGCTATTATCTAATATAAAAAACATTTAACTTAGTAAATTATGATTTATAGCTGGAAAGTAGTTCTTCGTAAAGTTTGATATGTTGATTTGTTGCAACATCCTCTGAAAAGTTTTCTTGAGCAAATGCTCTTATCTTTTCTTTGTCAAAACTATCCCTATTTTCATACATGTAAACAAAGGCGTTTGATAGAGATTCAGTATCCTTAACCTTGGCTATTACACCATTAAAGGATTTAACAAATTGCTCACTTCCACCATTTTCTGTAGTAATTATTGGAAGACCGGCATTCATTGCTTCAACATAAACTTTACCATAAGTTTCACTATGAGATGCAAGAACAAATAGACTGCTTTGCGAAAATTCTTTAGCTATAAAAGCCAGGTCCCTTTGACCTAAAAGAGTAACCCTGTCTTGTTCATTGTAATCAGTTATCATAGTTTCTAAGACGCGTCGATCTTCTCCATCTCCGATTATAACAAGACTTGCATCGACACCCTTTAGACCCTTATGAAAGGCCTGAATAACATCCCTATGACCCTTCGCTTCCTTTAGATTACCAACAGATACGACTCTGTACTTTTCGGGAGTAAAATCCGATAAGTTAAAATAATCAGTATTGGCAATGGTTGGGATACATATCGGTAAGATGTTAAAAAGCTCTTCGACTCTGCTTTGGAACACTGGACTACCAACTACCAATCTGTCACAATTATGATATGTGAAATAGGCAGTATCGTACAGATCTGTAGGTATTTCTGTTTTACTAATTTTGTTTACAGCAGATGAATGCTCTGAAACTATATATGGATACTTACCTTTATTTGAAAGTGCAACTGCATAGGAAGTTTCAGTAAAATGAGAATGAAGAATATCAGGCTCACCTTCTTTTGCAATTGCCTTTTTCATCAATTTAGTAAAACCGAAAGAAGAAATCTTGCCCATTAGCTTTGGACTTATCCTACCAAGAGGTATATTTAGAGCATATACCGGTATTCCGTCCAAATTCAAAGCTTCATAACCCCATTTTCTTTTCCTGCGAAAAGANNTGATGGATACCATTCATTGGATATTCAGTTGACGGATAACCTTGAGAAATCATAAAAACTTTCATAATTCACCTATCTATTATTTATCTTCAAGTAATTCTTTATATATCATAATATATTCATCAGAGATACTGTCCCAATTAAATCTCTTTGAACCGATTATTGCATTTTTAGACATAGTACTATAATTATCCACTATCTTTAGAATCTTATCGGCTATTTGTTTAGAGTCATTATAAACCACATGATATCCAACTTGACCTTCAGGAAAATAACCGTCAAAACCTTGGTTCTTAGTATAGATTACGGGAAGACCTTGACTCATAGCTTCTGCATAGACGAGTCCAAAGGTTTCATGCTTGGAAGGCATAACAAAAATATCGGAATTTCTCAAACTGCTTCTTACACCTAAAACATCTTGAGTTCCCAGATATTCTATATAATCTCTATTTAGAATAAACTTTTTATAAATATCTTTTTCCAATCTGCCCACAAGAGTGAGCTTTAACTTATGTCCTTTGGATAAAAGAAAATCACAAGCCTTTACTAAAGTTCTAACATTCTTGTTTGAATCATCAACTCTTCCAACAAAAATCAGCCTGATAGTATCTTCTATAAGATTACCTTTAGGTTCATAATCTTCCAGAAACAATCCGTCTATACCATTTGAAATTACAATTGACTTTTTGTCTATAGATTCGAGGTCCTTTGGTTTTATGTATCTTGACAGCATATAATCTTTATACTTAGGAGAAATAAAGATTATCTTATAAGCATCATTCATTATCTTTCTTCCCAAAGGTATCAGATGAGGCATTAAACGGAAGAAAGTGAAAATATCAGTATTTCTAACCGCAACAATATAAGGTATAGAATAATCTTGCTTTAACCTATAAGATATATAACCATTAGACATTAGCGAATGAGCATGAGACATGAAATAATTATCGGGATTGAGTTTAGTCACAATATCATTATAGACTTTTCTATGCTTGACAGAAAAAACATATCTGTCTATTGAATTAAAAGCTTGAGAAAGGATTGTGTTTTCAGGCAAGGGAGGCAGTGATTTTCCCTTAGCTTTAAAAAAAAGCAGATCGTAGTCCATGCCCTTGGCTTCAAAACGATCAAACAAGCTCTTATATATACAAATATTTTCATAATACGAACAAACCTGTAAAATCTTTTTACCCGTCATTATTAATCTCACTTTCAAAAAAAACACTACTATCATCTTAAATTACAATACTAATTATATAATACTTCATTTAAAGTGACAACATAGTGTTTTTTTAGGGTTATTATATATTCTTATTTCTTTAAAAATAATAGTTTAAATTTCTCAAACAGCGACATCTTTGATATAGCGTCAGTGACAATTTCTTCCTTGTTCACAATGATCTTCTCGCTAGTGACTGTTCTTTTAGTCTTTTGAACCTTCTGTGTATCCTGTTTTTTCTTAGAGGACTTTACTGCCAAATCCATAAAATAATCTTGTGAACTTATACTCGGTTCGTCACTTACCTTTACATAACTACCATCAGGCTTAAGTACCGAGGACTTTTTGTCGTCAGTTAAAAGAAGGTCCACGATATCGATGACTTTAGATTTTATAATAGGATCGTAAATTGGGCATGCTATCTCCACTCTCCTGGTAAGATTTCTAGTCATCAAATCTGCAGAGGAGATATATACCTTTGGATTTTCACCTTCACCGAATATATAAATCCTTGGATGCTCCAGGTACCTTCCCACGATACTCGTTATATGGATATTTTCAGTTTTGCCCGGGATTCCAGGAAGTATACAGCAAATTCCTCTAACATTCATGTAAATCTTAACACCGGCATTAGAAGCCTCAGAGAGCTTATCAATAATATCTCTTTCAGTTACGGAATTACACTTAATCTTAATGAGAGCATTTTCGCCGGATTTAGCCAATGCTATCTGTTCATCAATTAAATGTACCAAATTCGGCTTTAAAGAATAAGGCGCAACCAGAAGGTGATTGTATTGACCGTCTAAATTGGAGACCATCATATTTCTAAAAAATGTTTGAGCATCCATACCGAGATTATAATCGCTNNTCCAATCTTTCAGACCAGTTTATATTATTATCCTCATCAAATCTTGCCCTAAGCTCCATTATAACCACAACTTCTTTACCGTTTTCAGCAGCATGTGCAAGATACTCTGCAACTTTTGAAATCGAGGCCAGCCTGTAGATGGTAATTTTTATTGAAATAACATAGGGATCATTAGAAGCTTCCTTTAATAGAGACAGAAAGGGATCGATTGATTCAAATGGGAAAAAAAGTAATCTGTCCTTTTCAACAACTTGATTAATAATACTCTTACTAGGGTTCAAATCTACGGGATATACGGGTGTATAAGGTTTATAAGTAGTAGTCTTCTCCAGCGGAAGAGGTAATTTACCAAAAAGAGAAAACACATAATCCATTTTCAAAGGACTTTCACTATAGTAAATCTGTTCTGACTTAAGATTGAGTCTCGATTTTAAATACTCCACTGTGTTCTTTTGTAGTTTGCCGTTTATTTCAAGCCTTACAGGCTCAAGACGGCTCCTCTTTTTCAAAGCCTTTTTCATGTACAATCTAAAATCTTCGTCATTGTCATCAAAATCTTCTTCCAGATTTAAATCTGAATTTCTCGTAACCGAAATAATTGCATTATCGATAATTTTGAAATTAAATATATCCGACAATCTCGCTCGAATTATTTCGGCAGTGAGAATATAACGCACGCCTGTACCCGGTAAGTAAAATAATTCTTCCAAGATTACAGGCATTTGAATCAATCCCGTGAAGGCCTGATTTGTGTCATCTTTCATATTTGCAACAATAATTAGAGTATTATTGCTGAGATGTGGGAAAGGATGATGTGAATCTAAGACAAGAGGAGATAGTATGGGTAGTATTGATTTGTCAAAATACAGATCCACTATCTTTTTTTCTTCCTTTGTAAGCTCTTCATACTTTAGATTTGAAATACCTTGAAACCTAAGTTGTGACTCCACATCGCTATAAGCCTGGTCTTTCCTCCTATATAGCTCCGGCATCTTTTTAAAAATCTCAGATAATTGTTCAGTATAGGTCATACCGGTCTTATCATCAAGTCTCTCTTTTTTTAGCTTTGATAAATCAAACAGTGAACCGACACGAACCATGAAAAATTCGTCCAAATTACTTGTGAAAATAGAAATAAACTTAAGCTTTTCAAGACTCGGCACCTCGGGATCATGTGCCTCATTAAGTACTCTGATATTAAACTCCAGCCATGATAATTCTCTGTTTTGTGTGTAAGAAAGATCGTAATTAAAGTTTTTATCCATAAAAAACCCACCTTTATATAATGTATAGAATGAAAGTATCATATCAATGTTAAAATTATGTAAAAAATAAATGCGATTTTAATTTGATGCTAAACCAGGCTCTTAGTATTATATTACCCCAATAAAAAAGTTTTAAAAATATAATAAAATATCTAAATATCGTTATAAAATAATACAAATAAATAAATGACTTATATACTATATCTTGACTACTTTACTAAATTAAGGTATTATTCTACATAGAGAATAATGAAGATAACTGGAGGAAGCATGAGACAAATAGAGACAAAAAATGCAGTTGGACATATCCTCTGTCATGATATAACCGAAATCGTAAAAGGCGTTACCAAAAAGGCAAGATTCAGAAAAGGACATATCGTTAAAGAAGAAGATATACCTGTATTGTTAAAACTGGGTAAAGATAGATTATATGTTTGGGAACAAACCGAAGGTATGATACATGAAAATGAAGCCGCAGAATACTTAAAAGAAATAACCATAAATGATAATATCAGAGCTTCAGAATGCAAAGAGGGGAAGATAGACCTATTTGCAGAAATAGACGGACTGCTCAAAGTAGATATTGAAAAACTCCTTGTGGTCAACTCATCAGATGAAATGATGATAGCTACAAGACATAATAATATGCCCGTCAAAGCCGGAGATAAGCTGTTGGGCACGAGAATTATTCCCCTTGTCATAGAAGAATCAAAAATGATAGAAGTTAAAGAAAAGGTGGGAGACAGCCCGATATTAAAGCTATTGCCATTTAAAAAATTAAAAGCGGGCGTAGTTACTACCGGAAATGAAGTGTATCATAAAAGGATAGAAGATACTTTTACTCCGGTCATAATAGATAAATTAAAAGCATATAATATAGAAGTCGTTGAACATGAGATAAGCGATGATAATCCTGAAAACATATCCGCGAAGATAAAGGCTATACTCAAAAAGGGTGTAGACCTATTGATCTGCACCGGAGGAATGAGCGTAGATCCGGATGACAAAACTCCTGCAGCTATAAAATCAGTCGCAGACAGGATAATTAGTTATGGAGCACCTGTACTGCCGGGGGCGATGTTTATGTTGGCATATACTAGTGAAGGACTGCCGATTATGGGGTTACCGGGATGCGTAATGTACTGTAAAAGAACAGTATTTGATTTAATTCTTCCAAGGGTTGCTGCCGGTGACCCTGTTACTAAAGAGGAAATCTCTGCACTCGGACATGGAGGATTATGCCTCGAATGTGAAGACTGCACATACCCTGAGTGTTCATTCGGAAAGGGAGCTTAAATGGATAAATTAACGCATTTTGATGAAGACGGCAATGCCAGAATGGTAGATGTTTCAGACAAAGATGAGACGAAGCGAGTCGCCATCGCATCGGGTACTATAAAAGTAGGAAATACAATACTGAGACATATATTGGACAATAAAATAGAAAAAGGCGACGTGTTGGGAGTTGCAAGAGTAGCCGGTATAATGGCTACCAAGACTACGAGCACTTCCATTCCGATGTGTCATCCACTTATGATTACCGGAGTGGATATAGACTTTGAAATAGACAGTGAACTTGGAATTATTAAAGCTAAATCAACAGTAAAGACCACAGGCAAAACGGGAGTGGAGATGGAAGCACTACATTCATGCTCGATAGCACTATTGACCATTTACGATATGTGTAAGGCAATAGATAAATCGATGGAAATAGGAAATATAAAACTGGAACATAAATCCGGAGGGAAATCAGGCGATTTCTTTAGATAGTGGTGAGCATATGAAAGACAGATATGGTAGAGTTATCGATTATGTAAGAATATCTTTAACAGACAGATGCAATCTAAGATGTATTTACTGTATGCCTGAAGAGGGCATAGAGCTTCTTAAGCATGAGGACATACTCAGATATGAGGAGATACTCAAACTTTGTAGTGCATTTATAAAAATAGGAATTAGTACTTTTAAATTGACAGGCGGAGAGCCATTGGTCAGAAAGGGAGTGCCTAAGTTTATAAGAGAATTAAAAGCGCTACCCGGGACAAGAGAAGTAACCCTTACGACAAATGGAGTACTGCTCGGGAAAATGGCAAACGAATTAGTAGATTCAGGGATAGACAGAATAAATGTAAGTCTGGACACCATGGATGCAGAAGAATTCAGGAGACTTACCAGATTTGACAAGATAGACACGGTCTTGGACGGTATAGACAAATTAATAAAATTGGGATATGAGAACCTCAAGATAAACACCGTACCGATACAGCCTATAAAACCTGAAGACATTATCAAATTAGCAGATCTGGCAAGAAATAAACCCATATCCGTTCGATTTATAGAACTCATGCCAATAGGAGAAGGAACGGAATACAGTGGAAGTTCATCAGAACTCATTATGAGTATATTGGAAGATAAATACGGCCTGGCCAAAGCATACCAAGGAAAACTCGGAAATGGACCGGCGAACTATGTTAAATTTGACAAATTCAAAGGATATATAGGCTTTATAGAAGCACTCAATTCAAAGTTTTGTGGTAGTTGCAATAGAATCAGACTAAGCTCGACAGGTTTTTTAAAACTATGTCTACATTATGACTATGGTGTAGATATTAGTGGTTTTATAAACAAATTATCTGTCGATGAACTCGCAGAAAAACTAGCTGAAATAATCTACGACAAACCCAAAGCACATATGCTTGGACACAAAACCGAACACACAGAAAATAAAAGAATGAATCAAATCGGAGGATAGAATGGGAACAATAAAAGCTGTATGCATAAGCGATATTAAGGGCATCCCAAAAACTGACATTAAATCCGCCATACTTATAGAAGAACATGGAGTAGAAAACGACTCACATGCCGGAGCATGGCATAGACAAATAAGTTTGTTGTCATATGACTCCGTCAGGAAATTCGAAGCCAGGGCAGATTTTGAAATAGAGAACGGAGCATTTGGAGAAAATATTTTGGTAGAAGGAATAGATCTATCAAAACTACCTGTAGGTACCATCTTAAAGAGCGGAAAAGTGGAACTTGAGGTAACTCAAATCGGCAAAGAATGTCACCACGGCTGCGAGATAAGGACCAGAGTGGGAGACTGTATAATGCCCAGAGAAGGAATATTTGCAAGAGTAATAGTGGGTGGAGAAATAAAAACCGGTGATGAAATCTGTGTATCATCTTATCCTAAGTACACACTTGCGATTCTAACCATAAGTGACAGCGGAGCCGTAGGAGATAGAGTAGATAAAAGCGGCCCATTAATCGAAAGCAGATTTAAAGAAGCGGGTTATGAAATAAGAGTAAAAGATATAATTCCGGACGATAGAAAGACAATCTCAAATAAACTTATAGAATACTCCGATCTGGGAATAAACCTTGTATTGACAACCGGTGGTACAGGATTTGCCGCAAGGGATATAACACCTGAAGCCACCTTGGATGTAGTCGAAAGACAAGTACCCGGAATACCGGAAGCGATGAGGATGGAAAGCCTTAAAATAACCGACAGAGCAATGCTGTCAAGAGCAGTCGCAGGAATTAGGAAAAACACATTGATTATAAATCTCCCCGGCAGTCCCAAAGCCGTCGATGAGAATATAAGCGTGTTTTTTAATACATTGGACCATGCCTTGGAAATACTTACAGGACGTGGTGCAGAATGTGCAAGAAAATAAGGAGGTAAAGTAAAATGAAAAAGTATTTAGTAGTAATGCTTCTAGCTTTTACCCTTGTTCTTGGTGCTTGTACACCGGCCAAAGAAGAAGCGAAAAAGGAAGAAGTAAAAGTAGAAGAAAAAGCTGAAGAAACAAAGGACAAAGCAAAGGAAGAGACTAAGGAAGAACCTAAGGAAGAAACTAAAGAAGGTGAAGCAGTAGAACTTACGGTCTCTGCAGCAGCATCATTAACAGATGCATTAAATGAACTTAAAGGAATGTATGAGACTGAACATAAAAATGTTAAAATCACATACAACTTTGGGGCATCGGGAACTCTTCAAAACCAGATAGAAGAGGGAGCAAAAGTAGATGTATTTGCTTCAGCGGCTCAAAAACAGATGAAAGCTTTAATCGAAAAAGGTAAAGTAGATGAAGCAGATGCATCAGATTTATTAGTAAATGATGTAGTATTAATAACTACCAAGAAGAGAGACGATCTGAAAATCGAAAAAATTGAAGACGTATTAAACGAAAATGTAAAGACGATCGCACTAGGAGAGCCTGGTGGAGTACCTGTAGGTCAATACTCAGAAGAAATACTTAATCATCTTGGAATACTTGATGAAGTTAAGAANNATCGAGAAGCTGCATTAGAATTTATTGAATTCCTAAAAAGCGACTCTTCTATAAAAGTATTCGAAAAATACGGATTCAATAAGGCTAAATAGGTAAAATCATGGAATGGTCTCCTTTTTTTATATCGATTAGAACAGCACTATTGGCAACATTGCTAACCTTCTTTTTAGGGATATATGCTGCCAGATATGTTATGAAGACGAAAAAACTTAAGGGGATTATAGACGGGATATTCACACTGCCGATGGTACTTCCACCAACGGTAGTGGGTTTTTTCCTCCTTATAGTTTTTGGAAACTATGGTATCTTCGGAGCAATACTTAAAAAATTAAACATCGATATCGTATTTACTTGGTATGCTACGGTCATCTCTGCTACCATCGTTTCTTTTCCTCTGATGTACAGAACCGCCTTAGGAGCCTTTGAACAAGTGGATCCCGAGTTAATTTATGCTGCCAGAACACTGGGAATAAGTGAAAGAAGAATATTTTGGAGTATAATGGTTCCGGTATCCAGACCAGGAATAATTGCCGGAATCATATTGTCTTTTGCAAGAGCATTAGGTGAATTTGGAGCTACCATTATGATAGCGGGAAATATACCCGGAAGAACTCAGACTATGTCTACTGCAATCTATACGGCAGTACAAGGCGGAAACAGAGAACTGGCATTTAAATGGGCATTAATAATAGTTGGAATAAGCTTGGTAATGATGGTATTATTAAATACATGGTCTAACGTCTATGTGAAAAGTGAACGATTCAGTGGTGATGGAAAATGATAAAAGTAAAAATAAATAAAACACTAGGTAAATTCAATCTAAATATGGATTTTGAAACCGACAAAAAAACCATAGCAATCCTGGGTGCATCTGGAAGTGGAAAAAGCATGACCTTAAAATGCATTTCTGGACTTTTAACGCCCGAAGAAGGATTTATTTCCATTGGAGATACTGTATACTTNNCATATGACGGCAATTGAAAATGTTAAATTTGCTATTATAGGGGATAATCAAAAGAAAGAAGACATATCCAGATCTCTCTTGGACTCTTTTTATATAGGAGATTTGGCTGACAGATATCCATCTCAACTATCAGGAGGACAGAAACAAAGAGTTGCAATGGCAAGAATACTTGCAACGGACCCTAAGATAATACTCCTCGATGAACCATTTTCTGCTCTGGACGGAATGCTCAGATGGAGAATGGAAGAAGAGATAATAGGAATGATAAGAGAGTATGATATCCCTACAATCCTGGTATCACATGATAGAGATGAAGTTTATAGAATATGTGACGAAGTAGTCGTTCTAAATCACGGAAAGATGGAAGTATTTGCAGATAAAAAATCTGTATTTCTTAACCCCAAAACCATTGAAAATTCAGTACTTGTTGGTTTTGACAATCACAGTAAACTCTCTACAGAGGATGGGAATAGAGTATTTGCTGAAGATTTTGGAATATATATTGAAGGAAATGTAGAAGGTGCAAACTATATAGGAATCAAAGCTTCGGATTTAAACTTAAGAACCGGAGANNGCATAAATTACATATCTGCGTTCACATAAGTCATATATATGTTATAATAATATGGTGGTTAGAGTACATAAACATATCATAAAACCAAACTCTAGTAAAAAACGGATTTAGGGGAAATGAATGAAAAGTAAATCAAAAAATATAAGAAATAAAATAATCGCAATCATATGCGTCATAACAATTATTCTTAGCGGTGCTTTTATATTGGTAGATAAAGGTTACGGTATAAACTTGCTTACGCAAAACACGGATGCTGATAAAGAAGAAAAACCGACCGAAATATTTATCGAAAGCAACAGATCAATATATAGTGAGAAAATAATTCAAAAAATAAGATCAGAACTCAGTAAGGTAATCTCCTCAAAAAATAAAAAGATAACTAAACTGGAACTATCTGAAAAAGACCTATATAGTAATAATGTTTGTTTAATGAACGCAAAAACCGGTGAAATAATATATGCNNTATGGAACAATGCTACCATCAGGTGGTGAAGCATCTGTAGGACTTGCAGAAGGTTGTTCCGGCTCTGAAGCAGCACATGTTGAAAAGATGAACAAAAAATCCGAAGAAATCGGATTAAGGCGAACACATTTTACAAATGTGTCAGGTCTACATGATCCTAAAAACTATTCAACAGCCAAAGAAATGGCTGAAATTGTAAGATATGGATTAAGAGACGAGACCTTTAATAAGATATTTACCAAACCATTCTATATATCTTCTGACACGGAAGAACATCCGGAGGGAGTATATATGATGTACTCCGTTCTTGCTTACATGCAGGGAGTTAACAGCGAAGGTTATAAGATACTGGGAGGGAAGACCGGTTATACCGAACAAGCGGGTCTTTGCCTTGCATCTACCGCCATTGTAAATGGAGAGCAGTATATACTTGTAACTCTAGGAGCATTGCCATATGATGCAGGAAGTAAGTTCCACTTTGAAGATGCAAACACAATTTATAGAAGACTGGCAGAAACAAAAAGTGAAATCCACCAATAGTGAATTTCACTTTTTTTTATTTTCTTCCTCATTATAATCTCGCATAAACAAATCTTTGCCTCGAGCCCTTCGTATACCGATTTTACTCGATAAAAAACCGATTTTAGCAAGCTTCGGCAGCTGCAGGGATTTTATCAACTTTATCTTTTTAAGTAATTTCATTACCGTCCTCCTCTTATCCTATATTATTCATACCCTAAAATTATGATAATATCTCAAAAAAGAAAACGAAATTTATACAAAAATTACCCGGTTATTGAATTCAAGAGTTCCATAAGCTTATTAGCAGCATCTTCTGAATCATTATCAACTTCAAACTCAAAAACCTTATCTTTGGATGCATATTTCATATCGTAATAATTAATGATGAGTTCTCTTATAACATGATCATAATCGTGCTTATAGATGTCTTCCTTAAACTCGTTTATTTTTTCTAAACTGATATATCTGTTTAGTAAGGAGATAGTATTTGATAACTCGAGATCATTGTCGTGTACATATTCCTGTTTTATTCTTTCTATCCTGGATTCCAAAGATGAAACAACCCTAACCTTAATTCCCGAATGTAGCTTATCCATAAGCATATCGGGGAGGAAGAGTTTTCCGATTCTCTTACTCTCACCTTCGATAAAAAACACATCTGAATCTTGTGACTTTAATTCATTATACAAAAGACTGTCAAACATCTTTTGAGTAGGTTGAGGTGCCTCACCTATAGTACCTAGAAGTGAGCCTTTGTGATTTGCCAAATCTTCCAAATCGATAACCGGTGCACCCATATCTTTTAGCTCTTTTAACAATTCAGTCTTACCGCATCCTGTATTTCCATACAAAACGATAAAGCTCTTTTGAGAAATAATCTCCGGTAAATGTGAATTGATATACTGCCTAAACCTCTTGTATCCACCTTCAAGCTTGAAAATAGGAAGTCCTAAACTCTTATATAAATTGACAGGAGCAGAAGACCTAAAACCGCCTCTGGCACAGTATAAAATCAGTTTATCATAATTATCCACCAAACTATGTAATCTCAAATACATCTCTTCGGCATTTGCTCCGGCATATCTTAACCCAAGAGCCTTGGCTTTCATCACATCACCATTGACATAAACCGTCCCAATCTCAGCTCTCTGCTCATTATTGAAAATCGGCATATTTATACTACCCGGTATAGTCTCTAAAGCATGTTCTTCAGCCGTTCTAACATCTATCAAAATAAAAGATTCCAATTCCTTATTGTCGATTGAACTATAGTTAATTGTTTCGTACAAATATATCACCCTTAATCCCTTCTTGTCCTTTAATTATAAAATTGATTTACAATGAGGTCAAATAAAACTTGATTTTGAAATTGACAAGTGATAAAATTAAAAAGATAAAGAATTTAACACTACTTTAAATCAGTCCCGAGAGGCTGGAAAGGAGAAAAAAATGACAGATCGTGCACATGAGGGATTAAGGAATGTTCCTAAGGCTTTTGAGAGCATAAAAAGGAGTATTCTAGGCTTACAACATCTTATCGCAATGTTTGGAGCTACAGTATTAGTTCCGATTCTAACAGGCTTATCGCCTACAGTTGCATTATTATCGGCAGGTGTGGGAACTCTTATCTTTCACTTTGTAACCGGGAAAAAAGTACCTGTTTTCCTAGGTTCATCTTTTGCATTTATTCCTGTAATACTTAAAGTAAAGGAAATGTATAACGGAGACTTGGCGTATGCACAAGGAGGCATACTGGTCGCAGGTCTTATTTATGTGCTCATTTCATTTGTGATTAACAGAATAGGAACTGAGAACATCAATAAAGTACTACCACCACAGGTCATAGGACCGATGATAATTGTAATAGGACTAAACCTACTTCCAACAGCTGTGAATATGGCTAGTGGAAACTATCTGATTGCAGCATTAACACTTGGTACTTGTCTATTGATACAGAAATTTACAAGAGGATTTGTAAAACAGTTGTCAATACTGATAGCAGTCATAGTAGGCTACACAGCGTCACTTGCCTTAAATCAGGTAGATACCGGAATTATTGCAAACGCAGCACTGTTTTCAGTGCCTAATATGACACTTCCTAAATTCAGTCTACCTGCAATACTGACAATAGCACCTATAGTATTGGCAGTATTTATGGAACATCTTGGAGACATCAAAACAAATGGACAAGTAGTAGGAAAAGACTTCCTTAAAGATCCGGGCTTAAACAGAACCCTGCTTGGAGACGGACTAGCAACCATGTTTGCATCACTTGTAGGAGGACCTGCAAATACTACCTATGGTGAAAATACAGCAGTACTCGCCATTACCAAGAACTACGATCCTTCATTATTGAGGCTTGCAGCAGTCTACGCAATAGTACTATCCTTTGTAGGAAAACTGGGAGGAGTGCTTCAGTCCATCCCCGTATTTGTAATGGGAGGCATCTCAGTAGTACTTTTCAGCATGATAGCCCTTGTAGGTGTCAAGACCATAAGAACAAATGAAGTTAAATTTAACCTAAAGAACATCATCGTCATGGCGAGCATTTTGATACTGGGACTATTTAGCAGTCAAATCCAGTCCTTAACAGGAATAATGCCCGGTATTAAAATAACTGAAACCATAATGGTGTCCGGAATCAGCTTTGCAGCTATAGTTGGAATAGTATTAAATACTGTATTTGATATAATTGGTAATAAAAGTAAATAAGAAACTATTTGTTAAAAATCGTTGGTTGACAAATCAATAAAAAATATAAACACTTCGGGTGAAAAACTTTACCTGAAGTGTTTTTTTGTGCAATTTGTCTTACTATCTGGATGATAAATCACAATCGATAATAGAAAATGTTAGAGATTATATTAATTGGATAAATTATTGATATCATATGGTTATAAAATTGTCATTGAAAACACAATTCTATATAATGGAGTTAGTATAAATGGCTAATGAGAAAAAACGATTAAAATCTTATATGTAATACCTAAGATAATAGAATTATGATTAATAAAGGTGGTCTAAAAATGCATATTGCTAGGTATAAAAATGGAGACACTTACTTAGAATACAAATCTTAGTTTTGTGTTTTAATAAAATCAAATTGTTTACATTATATTAAGAAGGAGTAGTAAATGAAATACTTAAAATTTGAATTTAAAAGACTTCTTCGGACAAAAATAATAGCAATATTAATAGGTATTGGAATATTCATCTCCTGTATGAGTTTTTTGTACAATTATTCAAACCAATTTTTATATATAGATACATTTTATAAAATGTATGGACAATTATATAATAATATTGAAAAATCAATAATTTACTTTGATGACCCAGAGCTTATAGCTCGAGTTCCCAGTGAGAGAATACCATTACTTAACAGAATTCAAAACAATTTGCTTAAGCTTCGTGAGAATCTCACGAAGCTATTTGAGCTTTCCGAAGATGTAGAAAAGGCTGATCAAATTCCTGCTGTTTTGCTTAGCATTATGGAGCTCTATAGTGACGAGATAACAAGATTTGATAAGTCGATTAGTATTGAAAATAGGGCTAGTGGTTCAGTTAACTATTTAAAGCAAAAACTTCTCAACCAAACTCTAGTAGACAAAAACTATCCATTTGAACATCCAAACCTAAGTCTTTCAGGTTTTAATTTAGCAAAAATTACTTTAAACAGAATCATTGGTTTACCTCTTTTACTGGCTTACCTGGTTTTAACTTCGAGAATCTTTACTGAAGAAAAAGAACTCGGCGTTGAAAAACTTAGAAAGATGGATCCTGGAAGTAGATTCCAGGCGTATTTGGCCAAAACTGTTCTATTAACAATAATTCTCTCACTATTTCTAATAGTGGTGACATTAACAAGTCTAATACTGGGTAAGCTATTTGGTACAGGTCTGGGACATTACGATTATCCTGAAGTCCTCAGCAACTACAAGGCATGGGTGAGACCTGAAAACCTAAGATTGATTGATGAAAGCTATTTGGGACAGATTTCAGTTATGGAATTATTATTTAGATGGATATATCTGTTCTCAGCATATGCATTTTTTATATTTTCAATTTTGGCACTCCTAACAATTGTTTTTAAAGAAACAAGACTTGTTCTCTTTTCGGGATTTGTGAGCATTGCAATCATATCGTATATCAATAACGTGATATTATCACTTACCCATTTGGAGAAGTTTATACCTTTTCCGCTACTGGGTGAAAAGTATAATTTACTTGCGGATTACCTTGATTTAAAAACTACATTATTATTCGGAATACCTATATTATTAGGTTTCCCGATATTGTATTTGGCTGCAAAACTTGAGAAGAATAAATTTATCGAATCCCTATTTACAAGAAAAAAAGAAGGCGATATAAAACTATTATTAAAAAAGTGGAAGACAAGTAAGATTAGTAGATTTCCATTACTTAATTTTGAGATTTTAAAGCTTAAAAGAAGAAATGAATTGATACTCTATCTCTTTATATTTTTAATAGCCTTTTCGGGCTATGGGATTATTAAACAAAAAGAATATGGGAAAACAGTTCATTTGAGGATTTTGAATGCAAAATCACAATTAGAAAACAGTGTTAATGAAGATCCTGTTGAAAGTAAATTAATTAAAGACTATATAAGTGCATATGTTATAAACCTGAGTTTATCACTTTTAAAATACAACAAAGGCTAGAAACTTGTAATTTCCAAGCTTCTAGCCATGTTTTTATCTCCAATCCTTTGTTGT
>MTKW01001994.1_pt1 | contig 17026 bp, 14 predicted proteins | sample 1042761 | NCBI WGS metagenome assembly MTKW01 (sample SAMN06205366, study PRJNA360243) | anaerobic digester metagenome | biome: Wastewater treatment plant; feature: Anaerobic digester sludge; material: sludge; isolation source: anaerobic digester fed with sludge from wastewater treatment plant ... | reverse complement strand
GCTCTCATGGGATGCTTACAACGAGACGCACGATCTGGCGAAGGCGGCAGAAGACTACAAGGTACGGTACGGTTATTATCCTCAACGGATTCTGGCGGATAGAATCTTTCGCACGCGCGAAAATCGCCGTTATTGCAAGGCACGAGGTATCCATCTGAACGGTCCACCTCTCGGTCGCCCTCCCAAGGACAGAACGGTCTATGACGAACAGCTGCGCGTAGAACGAGAAGAATCGCGAGAACGGAATGCCATAGAAGGCAAATTTGGTGAGGGCAAACGACGCTACAGCTTGGGGCTAGTGAAGACGAGGCTACAGGAAACGAGCGAAACGCAGATCCACCTTGCCTTTTTGGTGATGAATTTGCAAAAGATCCTGAGAGATCTTATTATCTTCATTTTCTCCATGCGATTTTTTGCAAAAAGACGGCAGATATCGTCCGCGACGGCGTGAAAAAATACGATAAGCTGATTTATTCAGTGAGCCCTAATTATTCTGTTTCTCGCAATTCACCTAATTTTCCACTTGGGTGCCACATAATGTATTGCTGTGGGGTTATATTTTCCAATGATTGTAACGCAACGCTTAGCGCCTGTAGGACGATTAACTCAGCAAGTATTGATAGTCTCGGCGCACGATTCAAGGGCCCCCCCTCCTCCGTCACTTTAGCTAGAAGGTGCACATCGCTTTCTAAAGCTAGCCAAGAAGCTGCGTTTCCAGTCACACCAATTAATTTGCATCCATTCCTCTTAATAGCTTCTACCGTACTCTTCATTTCATTTGTTTCTCCACTATTGGAAATAAAGATCACAATATCGCCAGCATATAACTGTCCGCTAGATCCGTGAACAGCTTCCGTTCCATGTAAAAAGTATGCTGGAGTACCTGTTGAAGAGAACAAGGAAGCAATATACCCTGCCAGGTGTGCTGGTTTCCCTATGCCAGATATGTGAACACGTTTCCCAACAGTTTTTGCATGTTGGATGAGTTCAACAGCCCGTTGCATTGCTGCGTAATCAATTCTCTGCACAACATGTTCCGTTTCACGTATTACAGCAACTAAATAATGCTCATAATCCCGTGTGCAATTCTCGCTAATTAGCATATATTATCCCCCCTGAACAATTCAAACCCACGACTGTTCAAAAATGCATTCACGACACCAATTTCTGGTAGTGACGGTATCGCTCCAAATGCTGAAACGGTTAATGCAGCAGTGTGATTAGCAAAGATCAATGAATCTCGCCATGGTTTTCCACAGCAAACTGCATAACAAAATGCACCGACAAAGGAATCGCCCGCTGCTGTAGGATCAACAGCAACAACTTCCGTTGCACAGGGTGCGATAAAATAACCTGAATCATTATAAAGTACTGCACCAGCCGAACCTAAAGTAATCAAAACATTAGGAACTCCTCTTCTTTGCAGAGTCTTTGCAGCGTGTCGAGCTGCATCATAATCTACAGCGCATCCCGAGTGAGGAATGCTGACTCCTGTTAACCTCTCAGCTTCAGTTTCATTTGGCGAAATATATGTTACATATTGCATTAACTCATCAGGCAAAGGCGCGTAAGGTGCGGGATTCAACATTACGGGAACACCAGCAGTGTGTGCGTACTTCGCTATGAAAATATTAATCTCCATAGGTATCTCAAGTTGAAGCACGACTATATCGTATTGAGCAATGCAATCTTTCAAAAATGCTATTTCTTCCATGTGAATGTCCATGTTTGCTCCTGGATACACAATGATTCGATTTTGCGTTGATCCATCGGGTAATTTTTCAAGAATGATAACAGCGCAAGAGGAAGAAATACAATTACTGATAATCACTGAACTTGTGTCGACACCAGCCTCATGGCAAGCACTAACTAAATCACTGCCATTACTATCATTTCCTATCTTTCCTACCAAGGTGACATCAGCACCAAGTCGAGCCATCTGAACAGCTTGGTTTGCACCCTTTCCACCCGGGGCTTTTCTAAATGCAGTTCCCAGAACCGTTTCTCCTATTCGCGGAAAAACTTTTGTTGACATTATCTGATCTAGCACAAGACTACCAACAACCAGAATTTTAGGACATTTATTCACTTGAAACTTAAATCCTTTCTATGCTGAACATTTACTACTCCATTTACTCAAGATAGCAAGATGTTATTCTTGCTTAATGATGTTATTGCTTAGTTTTGATCTACTGGATAAACCTTGCAACACTCTCACTCTTTGGAAGATAGAAGAACTCATCCGGAGTACTCGTCTCAAAAAATCTTCCATCCTATAAGAATGAAATGCGATATGCTGATTCTCGTGTGCTAAATGTTCCTTAATGTTGATCATTTCTCAAATCATTTCTGGATCTTGGGCACTTATTGGTTCGTCAAACTGAATAATATCCGGAGACACATTCAGTGCCCTTACAAATGCCACACGCTACCGACCACCGTACAATTCTCTAAGGCGACTATTCATCTTGTCAGCAAGTCCAATTTTCAAAGACCATACCAGTTTCTTCAGCTTCAGACTTCTTCATATTCAATGATTTAACTGGTCCGATTGTGACATTCTGTAATTCTGTAATTCAGACAAATACAGATCGAAAGACGTTTTGCGGTGCTAAAACGAGAGCACCAGTCAGCCCGATTACAAAAAAGAGGCTTAATTAGAGATAAAGAAGAACACATTCTGGCCTGCCTCGCCAATAATCTAAAACGGTAACGAAACTGATATCCGTAAACTATTGTACGCCTATCTTGTTTCAAATAATGCAACCTCAAACCGATACAGGTTTTCTTGTGTATAGTCCTTACCCATCTTGAAGTCGACTTTGTCAACAGATAGCTTATCGTACTTTATCCATGTTGGTTCCCTTTTAGCGCCTCTATGTTTTTGTGCAAGTACAAAATAGCACTTTTAGGAACCTCATTTTTTATTCTTCCTTAACCACCGAACATGTTACTCCACCGGACTGCGTCACTTTTTTAGTGGTTGTAGACATTATTGAGAAGAAACATTCTATCAAGAACAACAATAGTCCATATACTTCTGGTAAGCTCCTTTCCAACAGGTGACATCCATGGGCTCATACACATCAAGCTCAAAGGAATCTTTAACAACTTGACGGAGTTCTGCCAGAGTATTCAATTCATTAAAGGCATATGCTTGCATTAAAATATTGCCTATAGAGGCACTTTCAACAGGACCTGAATAGACCAGTCTACCTATGGCATTCGCTGCAAACTGATTTAGCATCTTATTATTACAACCACCACCAACGATGTGTAAATGCTTTACCTGTTTACCTGTAATTCTTTCCAACTGTTCGATTGTGTAACGATACTGCATTGCTAAACTCTCATAAACACAACGGGATATTTCGGCAACAGTTTTGGGCACAGTCTGATTTGTTCTTTGACAAAACTTCTGAATCCGCGCAACCATATTACCTGACCGATAGAATTCCGGCTCCTCTAAATTGATAAAACTAACAAAAGGCTTGGCATTTGACGCTTCATAAACAATCTGATCCCAGTTCAGATTCAAACCTTGTTTTCTCCATTGCATGATACACTGCTGTAATACCCACATGCCCATTATATTTTTAAGCAGTCTAATTTTTCCATCAACGGTTCCTTCATTAGAAAAATTCTCAATAAAGGCACGTTCACTAATTATGGCGTTTTCCAATTCTATACCAAGAATAGACCATGTGCCGCTAGAGCAAAATGCTATATCCTCCTGTAATGGAATTGCTGCCACGGCTGAAGCAGTATCATGCGTGCCCACAGGCACGTATTTCAAACTCATAATACCTGTATCAACAAGTAGCGACGAGCGAACATGAAAACAGTTTTGACCAGGCATTATAATTTCCCCAAAAATTTTTCGCGGAATATCTAGTTTCTCAGCTACCTCTAAATCCCAAAATCGTGTATTCACATTGTAAAGCATTGAGGTCGTAGCAATCGTATACTCATTGTGCCTATCTCCCGTCAGAAAATAAGCCAGCAAGTCCGGTAGCATCAGCATTCTTTCAGCATTCTTTAATGCGGGATCGCTTATCAAAGTTCGTTCGTACAATTGAAATATCGTATTACCAAAAATTGTTTGTATACCTGTCCGTTTATATAATTCTTTAAGTGATACTTTTTTCTTACACTGCTCCACAACACTGCCATCAGCATTCCGCATACACCGAACATTACCGAGAAGTTGACCATTAGAATCAAGCAAGCCAAAGTCGGTACCCCAACTATCAATACCCACACTTTGAAGATCAGGATTCAGTCGCCCCGCTTTCTCGATGGCAATCAACATCTCATAAAATAAGCGGAATACATCCCAATAAAATGTCCCATTTTGATCTACAAAATAGTTTCTAAATCGATGAACCTCTTGTAAGGTGATGCGTTTTCCATCAAAATGTCCTAGGATACCTCGACCACTACTGGCACCATAATCCATTGCAAGGTATTTTTTTCTTCGCATTCCTTTCCTCCGGTCAGTTGTATGAAATTATAGCATCTTCTTATTTGACTCGAACTCCTCAATGCGCTTCAATCCATATGCATTCGTGCCATAATAATCAGAGGTCAACCAAACACGAACAATCTTTATAGCATCCTCAGGTTTAAGCATCCACGCACCCAAACATAAAACATTCACATCATTATCTGCGCGAGCCATTTTGGCAGTATAAACATCGTGACAGATAGTAGATCGAATACCTGCATGTTTATTTGCAGCGATGTTCATCCCTTGTCCTGTACCACACAGCAAAATACCACGATCACACTTGCCTAACTGCACTGCATGACAAACTGGTTCTGCAACATCTAGATAGTAACCAATGTTATTCTGATAGCTTCCAACATCTTCCATCTCATACCCATCTTCACGAAGCATTCTTACGACTTCTTGCTTTAACAGATAAGCACAACCATCACAGCCAATCATAATTTTTAGCTTTTTACTCATGACACTACCTCTCGTCAAGATTCTGCTTCTATCTTCGCCAAGCGCCCCATGCCCTCTGTATCACGACCGCTATATTGAACCAGTAGCCATGCTTCAAGCATCTTAGCGCACTTCGCAGCAGATTCAACTACCCACGCACCAGTACACAAGACATTCGTGTTATTATCTGCACTGGCAAGTACTGCCGGGAACACATCGTAGGCTATGCCAGCACGAACACCACGAAACTTGTTTGCAGCAATACACATACCGCATCCAGTGCCACAGATGAGAATACCGCGATCATATTCACCTTTTTGAATACCTTCGGCTAACAACTCAGCAACATCAGAAAAGTCGGAAAATTTCGAGTTACTTCCTTGTACATCTGTAATGTTATAACCTTTTGAGTCCAAAATTGCTAAGACCTCTTCTTTCATATCGAAGCCTGCAATATCTGCACCGATAAGAACCCTAACATCATTTCTCATGTGTATACATACTCCTTTCACATGAAATCTATTCTCTACCCCTACTTAGGATATTGTTCCAAGCATATGCCACCTCCCATCGCAGATTAAGAACAGCTATCTGCCTCTTCTTGTTGTTTTTTAGTCATAGTTATGAGTGGCATTTTACTTCTGATGCCTTGTTGTATAGACTCTGCCGTAAACTCAGCAACTTCTAGCTTGTCAAAGGCTAGCAAGGGATTGGATCCAAGAAGCACAACTCCCAAATTTTCGATAATGCCAAAGGGATGATCCAGATCCATCCTTTCCGCTATCCTTGCCTTATTCGTTATGTAATCATCGAATGAGAAGCGGGACGAATTGCGCAACACACCATAAGATTCAGGTATAATGCTCACAATAAAATCCCTATCACTAATCACAAACGCCGACATGTTTACCGGTGCTGCGACGATTATTGACTGAACTTCCGAATGTAAACGATAAATGGCCTGATGAAGCTCCGCTGAATTATCTGGACATTTTCCATCCTCGCTGGTCTCACCGTTAATGCGAACAAAATCGTCGCTGCCCAAACAGGCATTATCATGGCCATTTGGGTTAATCAAAAAGCAATCCTCTGCCAAACGAGCAGAAATAGATCCAAAAAAAGCTGTAAAAAGCTTCCGTCTCTCAGCACGCCGGGCAAGGACTGCCAGTTCCTTGCGCAAACGTAGCTCCTTTGGAGCTACAGCAGATAGTAGTTCCGGTTCATAACGTTTTATAGCTTTGTTATGAGCTTTTATCTGTTTTTCTGTTAGGCTTTTTAGCCCACCAATGGTCGAGGCATTCAGCTGTAACTCAGCATTCCAGTTAAGTTGCTCAAAACGGCAATAAGCATCAACTAAACCTTTTTCGCTTGCCAGAAAAGCTGCATGATTCTTCAAGACGACTGCAGAATATCCTTCATTAAAAACACTCATAACATAATTTGCCAAATCCTGAGTACCTGCGGGGGCATATTCCGCTAGTCCAACTTTCCCGACAGCCTCCCAAGAAGCAAGCATTAGTTTGGTATCTGGCACTTCGTGCAAAACACTCATTGTCACAAGTGCAGGAGAGTGAGCGTGAAGCACCGCAGTCATTTTTGGGTGCTCCTTCAAAATTCGATGATGAATTTGATGCTCGGATGTTGGTGGATGGATTCCTACATAACTTCCATCTAAGGAAACTCGTACAATATCATTCGGGGTAAGGTTGCCCTTGTCAATGCCAGTTGGAGTGATCCACATTACACCTTCACTATCCATCACAGATAAGTTGCCCCCAGTAAGCGTTGTGAGATTACGGTCATAGATTCTCTTCATAACACAACATACTAAATCCGCAGGATGCATCCACTTAGTTTGCATATGCTCCCTCCTAGCAGAATTTTTTGCAGTAACGAATCAGTGGTCTAAGCAACTTCAGCTCTTGTTTACTTATTGGAGCAAATGGTTTGCGGCAGTCACCCACCGACAAGCCCAATAGGCTCAGCATTGCCTTGACACCTCGAAATACTCCAACTTGAAGCAGTACCTCCAGAATTTCATTGACTACATTCTGAAGTGTCCAAGCTTTTTCTATATCTCCTGCTTCAAATGCCTGTCGTATAGCCAAAAATATCTCAGGAATGAAATTGAAAGAGCTACCAATGGCATGTTCCACCCCCATAGTTAGCATATTGAGAAACAGTTCATCGTGTCCACCAAAAATTATTTTATCTGGATTGGTTGCCTGAATTCTTTGTAGGTTGAACATGTCATATGATGTAAACTTAATGCCTACTATGTTGGGGTGGCTTAAAATCTCATGAAGAGCCCTTCTATTAAATTCCACTCCTGTTAGGCTCGGGGCATTGTAAACAATCAATGGAATGTCTGTTGCATCTGCCAGTTCCAAGAAATAATTTTCTAATTCACGCGATGTATATTTGTAATAGATTGGTGGTAGAGATGCTATCCCATCAACAGCTATTGAAGCAGCATGTTTTGCGAGCTCAATAGAGTCATTTGTATATTGGGCACCGATATGCGCCAGCACAAAACAGCGTCCTTGTACAAAATCAACTACTGTTTCCAGAATTTTTTTACGCTCTTCTATGTTCAACAACATAACTTCTGCTGTACTTCCACAAACATAAAATCCTGTAACGTTACGCGCAATCTGGACGTCCAACACTCGTTTTAACATCTCATAATCTATTGCACCATCTGCTTTAAATGGCGTTACTAGCGCTGAATAAATCCCTGCTTTCATATCATCTACACCCTTTTACTTGATCCTGCTCCCTGTGAAAACAGATAACGAATACTTCTGACAGAAAGCTCTGCATTATAGTCCAGTCTGTCCTCGTCTGCCCATCCAGTCAGGTCTCTCCATATTCGAACACTATCGGCCAGCTCCCCCCCTCCTCTAACAAGGCATTCCATGGTAGCAATGCCCTGATAGTTGATGTGGTACAATGCATCTCGAATTTCGGATAAGGGCAGGTGTCCTGTTCCTGGCAGTCCTCGGTGGTTCTCCTGAAGGTGAAAGTGACCTAAACGGTCACCAGCTACGAAGATCGCACTAGCAAAACTAGATTCTTCTATGTTCATGTGATAGGTATCCAGAGTCAGTTTTGCATTTGGAAGCCCTACCTCATCCATAAAACGCCTCGCATCCTGTGCAGTATTGAAAATATGGCCCTCATAACGATTAACTATTTCGCAATTAATGTCCAAACCATAGTCTGCAGCAATCTTGCAAATTTGCCGTATCGACTGAACAGCATAATCCCACTCCCTAGAATGATGCTCTACAAAAGGGGGAACAGGATGAGCATTTAGCATATTACCCCCCACACTTTTAACACCAAGTCGCCGCAATTTTGGAAAAATACCCGTGTAGAAACAGATACCTCTTTCACGGACAGAAGCATCACAAGAACTAAGTGCCGCACTTTGTGGTGGATCTAAACTGATGGCCAATTCAATCTCGTAAGCTGCGGCTGTAGCCTTCAACTCATCCAATTCTTTATTAGATAAATTTAAAAACAGATAATCGCCCAACTCCAAAGCATCAAAACCACACCTTTTCGCTCGTGCAACATATGGTGTGTAACTTTGACATCGCAAATCATTACGCCAGTATATGTAGTGAATCCCAAACTTCATACTTCTATCTCCGAGAAAGAAGATTTCCTAGAGGACAGTAGAAAATAGAGTTATTAGACACTTCACCTGTTTATTCTTCTAGAATATAACGTAATATGATGGATTTTTTCTGTGTTACTTCGCTCATCACGGTCATTAAACTCTCACGACTATTGCCACTAAGCTTCTTTCCTCCACCAAAAGGTAGTTCAGCAGCACGAAAACCGCCGGAACCATTTATAGCAACATAGCCTGCTTTAATTTCACGACAGAATTTTGCGGCAATCTTCATATCTTTCGTGAATACACCGGAAGACAATCCATAGTTCGTCAAATTAGCCAACGCTATCGCCTCTTCAACAGTATCAAAACCAATAACAGGCCAAACAGGTCCAAAAATTTCCATGTCTCTCATAACATCCATGTCAGCAGTTACGTCTACTAAAACAGTAGGCTCTACAAAAGCACCATTTCGTTTGCCCCCATAAAATACTCTGGCACCCTGATTAATTGTATGCCGGATCTGGCTCATTATCTTTTCAGCAGCACTTTCACTGATAACGGGTCCCATGGTTGTTTTCTCATCAAACGGATCGCCCAGAACGACATGTTTTAGCTGTTCTTCAACAAGACGATAGACAAACGCATCCTTCAGTGAATTATGAACCAGAAAACGCTTAGCTGCACTGCAACACTGGCCTGCATTACGAGCCTTTTCACCAGCTTCCTTCAACGCTAATTCTAAATCACCATCCTCACAAATAATAAATGGATCATTGCCGCCCAACTCAAACTGATATCCAGTTAGATGTTTTGCAGCAGTTTTGGCTATACTAAAACCAGCTTCGGCACTACCTGTGAAATTAATAGAAGCGATACGGGCATCATCCACAATCCAGTTTCCAACCAACTTACCTTCACCAGTTAGACAATGAATTACACCCTCAGGAATTCCCGCTTCTACAAGCATGTTAGAAAGAGTCAGTACTGTTAATGGGTCATAAGAAGGAGCTTTGATTACAACAGCATTACCGGCAGCTAGTGCAGGAGCAACTTTGAAGGATAGCAGTGCTGCAGGGAAATTATAAGGAATGATACAAGCAATGACACCCAGTGGTTCATTTACTGTGAATTGAAAATCCGTGTCATAACCTGGTTCAATTGCCACAGGAAGAGTAGAGCCATAGTGGTGCATTGCTACTTCACACGCAGCATTAAAAACATGCGCAACGGAGTCAAACTCCCAAACAGATTCGGCAATGTAGGGCTTACCACTTTCCCTAGACAGAATCTTGCCAAGCTCCATGCGGTGCGTAAGCACATTGTTCGCGAACTTACGTAGAATCTTGCAGCGCTCACGAACCGGAACGTTTGCCCAATATTTCTGTGACTCGACAGCAATATCAATTGTTTTTGTCACATCTTCGAGGGTAGCACAAGGAACCGAATCGATAATCTCACCGGTAGCAGGATTTACAACATTCTGTGTTCTGCCATCGAAAGAATCAACCCATTCACCATTTATTAGCATCTTCATATTTTTGCCTCCTTAAAAATACTAAAATGATTCCTCATAATCGCGGATAAAGTCCATATTTAATATCAAACCCAAGCCTGGCAAATCCGGAATTGTCATATAGCCATGATCAGGTTTGGGGGCGTTCAAATAAACATTAGCGGTAATATTCTCAAAGAGCTTCAGCCGCTCCAGAAAAGGCGCATTAGGAAAGGCGGCTACTAGGTGTATATGAATATTCTCCATAGCATGAGGAGCAAATTTTACACACCATGCCTGAGTGATAGAAGCTATCTTTAACATCTCAGTAAAACCACCAGCACGGGTGCCATCAATCTGCACATAATCAACTGCATCGTTCAATAGTAAATCGCGACAACCGTACTTTGTGTACTCATGTTCGCCTGTAGCTAGAGGGACATCTGTGCCTTTTTTATAACGCTTTAGGCCAGGTAAATCATCAGCCAGAACCGGCTCTTCCAGCAGAATAATGTCTTGTTCTTTAACCATATTTGCAAAGCGAACTGCCGTAGCCGCATCCCAGCAGTTGTTGGCATCCAATAAGATACCAACATCTGGACCAACAGCTTCACGAACCTTCGCCACACGGCAAACATCACGATTGATATTGTTGCCACACTCAACCCCAACCTTGAACTTGATAATGCTATAACCGTCCTCCCTGACTAAACTAAGCATCTCATTAACCAGCTGTTCATCAGAGTAGCTAGTCCAACCACCACTACCATAGACAGGAACCCTCGGATTATTGCCACCAAACAGCTTGTAAAGGGGGATGTTTAGCATCTTGCCTTTAATATCCCATAGAGCAATATCTACAGCACTTAATGCACAGAACGTTAACCCCTTACGGCCAATACCTCGAAGATATGCTACTATTTCATTCCAGATAGACTCTGTTTCGAAGGGGTCCCGGCCAATCAGCTTTGGAGCGATATTGTTTTCAATAAGTACTTTTGTTGCTTCACCACCCGCCTCATGGTAGGTAATACCAAATCCTTCAACACCATTCCGAGTCGCCACTCGAACGATGGTATAGCCGATAGACTCAACTTTGCGAGTAGCATCTGAATATCTTTCACGTACAGGCATGGAGACCAAGTGCACTTTAACATATGCAATTCTGTCTTTTTTGTATCCCATAAAACCTACCCTTTTTTATTTCTGGAAATAACATCCATTGCAATTGCCAGCATCAACATCATGCCTTTAACTACGTACTGGTAAGAAGCCCCCATATTCAGTAGACTCATACCATTGTCTAAAGCTGCCATTAGCATAGTGCCAATAACAGCACCCACTACATTACCACGACCACCGACAATGCTTGTACCACCAACAACACAACCAGTGATAGCTGTAAATTCAAAAGATGTACCCGCCATCGGAGTTGCCTGACCAACACGCCCCAGATAAACAATGCTTGCCAAAGCAACTACTACACTATGCAGAACGTAAATTTGCATGATAACCTTTTCATTGTTGATGCCAGACATACGAGATGCTTCTGCATTTCCACCTATAGCAAATACATAACGACCAAACTGTGTGTTTTGAACAACGTATGCCACTATAGCAGCAACTGCTAATAGCAAAAGAACGGCATAGGGGAAACCTTTATAAAAAATAAAAATGCTTGCTACGGCAAAAGTTAAGATAGAGATAAGCGTAATCTTTATTAAAGTGCTTTTCCACCTAGGTTCAATGATACCTTGTGCAATCCTTTTCCTCTCAGTAGAAATACTTATGATCACATAAACTGCAATTAAAAAAATCGTCAGAAAAAGGCTTGTTGTGTTAAACGTCGCATGCTTAGAAAAAAGACTAGGAAGATAGCCTTTACCAAGCAAAGAAAAAGAATGATCTACCGGTCCTATAGAATAACCATTACCCACAACCAGTGTTATGCCTTTGACGACCAATTGTGTTCCATAAGTAACAATGAAAGCGGGAAGCTTTTTGTAAGCAATCCAGTACCCATGCCACATGCCGATGGAAACCCCAGCAACCAGAGAACCAAGTAGGGTCATTCCCGCACCCCAACCTAGGCTAACCTGTAATTGTGCAGCAATAGTTCCAATACAGCCAAGCACGGCACCAGCAGAAAGATCAGCATTACAGGAAACAATTACTAACATCATAGTCACAGCAATAAGGGAGCATGTAGCACCCTGCATAATCAAATTAGACAGGTTTCTAGTTGACATAAAGGTTCCATCTGTTAGGAACTGGAACAGCACTAACACAATAATTACTTCAAACAGTAGGCTGTATCTATATATGACATTACCAAATTGCCTTGCTTCCCAACGATTTAGTTTTTTCATACTATCATTGCCCTCCCGCTGCGTAATAAAGAATCTCTTTCTGAGATCTATCTCTATTTGCATTATTCAATTCCACCTGTATCTTGCCTTCACACATGACATAAATGCGGTCGCTCATTTTAATAATTTCAGGTAACTCGGAGGAAATCATCAAAACAGCACAACCATCGCTTATCAAGTTTTCCATCAACTGATAAATTTCATATTTTGCTCCCACATCAATTCCTCGAGTGGGTTCATCTAAAAGCAAAATTTTGGGCTGGGTCATCATAGATTTTGCAATAACAACCTTTTGCTGGTTACCACCGGACAAGTTATTAGTCCGTAACGACATTGAGGGCGTCTTGATACTCAATTTCTTTATGCTTTCCCTAACTTGTCTGGCTTCTTCATCCAAATCAATTATTCCATGCTTTGTTAGCCTATCTAGACTAGAAAGGGTGATGTTTGTCTTCACATCAGAAGTCAACACCAGACCATGGCGCTTGCGATCTTCCGGTAGATAAATAATCCCGGCATTGATTGCTTCTTTAGGTGCTTTGAAACGTTTCAGCTTTTTCCCGTTCAGGTACAACTCACCGGAAATAGGCTGCTCATTTAATGCTCCAAAGATGCTCATGGCCATTTCAGTCCTCCCGCATCCAACTAATCCGGCAATACCCACTACTTCACCTTCACGGACATTAAAATTAATGTCTTTCAGTATGAATCTATTGGGATCTCTCTTGCTTGGCACCGTCCAATTCTTAACTTCCAAAACAACCTTTCCTGGGTTGTGTATCACGTTTAGATTGGAATCTTCTATGTTTCGTCCAACCATGTGGGCTATTAATTCGCTTTCGGACATCTCATCAGATGGTTTTGTAACTATAACTTCGCCATCACGTAAGACTGTAATATCGTCTGCAATACTACGTAATTCGTTTAATTTGTGGGAAATGTAGATACAGGTCATGCCCGCCTTCTTAAATTCTCGTAAAAGACTCAGAAGATTCTTAGAATCTTCCTCTGTTAGAGAAGACGTCGGTTCATCCAAAATTAATATTTTTACGTCTTTGTTAATTGCCTTAGCGATCTCAATCAGTTGCTGCTTACCCATCCCCAAGCGCTCAACCGGCGTAGAAGGGTTTTCAAACAGCCCCACCTTCTTCATTAGCTCTAATGCTCTTTTATTCTGCATGTCCCAGTTAATACAACCATTTTTAACAATTTCGTTTCCTAAAAAAATATTTTCACATACAGTCATCGTATTAACTAAGCCAAGCTCTTGGTAGATAATGGCAATACCCGCACTTTCGCTATCCTTAATACAGGAAAAATTCTTTAGTTCTCCATCCAACCATATCTCTCCTGTATACTCACCTTTTGGATACAAGCCACTTAAGGTCTTCATTAACGTAGACTTGCCCGCGCCATTTTCACCACACAGTGCATGGATTTTGCCCCGCTCAACATTAAAACTCACGTCATTTAGAGCCTTAACGCCAGGAAAGACTTTTGTAATGTTTTTCATTTCGAGAATATAGTCTTTCATAAGTGCCCTCCAGAAAACGAGGAGAGACAGGCTAAGCTAGGAAGTAAGCCTAGCCCATCCCTCAAATAACGCAGTTTAGGCAACACAGGCAACTATTTATTGTAGATCTCTTCATGAGTAAAATAGCCACCGTCAACTAGAATGCTGTCAATATTATCCACAGTGATAACGGATGACTGAACAAGAACATGAGGCATATCGTTAACACCAAAACTTATGGTCTTTTCCGCACCTAGATCCTCCCCCTTTACCAGCTTTTTCGCTGTCTCAATAGCTGCCCTAGATAAAACAGCACTATTCTTGAAAAGGGTAGATGACTGAGTACCTGCAATAATCCTTTGAACTGCAGTCAATTCACAATCCATACCAGTGACAACTACTTGGCCAGCCAAACCAACATCCTCAAGAGCCTGAATGGCACCAGAAGCAATACCATCATTCATGCAGACAAAAGCCGCAATATCATTATTGTTTTCTGTCAGACAGTTCTGTGCATAAGCTAGCGCATTTTCTGCTGCCCAGTTCTGACAGTATTGCTCAAATACGATTTCAACATCTAGACCAGCTAGAACATCTTTCTCACCACGAACTAGCTCCTCAACGCTAGAAGCTTTATCACCGTGCAATAGAGCAACATTACCTTTCACATCTAATACTTCACAAATGGAAGCAATTGCCCTTCCATTTGTATAATCTTCATAGCCAACAAATGCATCACCGTAGGCATTGCTGACAGGGTTGTCATAAATAATAATCTTTACACCAGCTTCACGAACACTGTCCAGAACATTTGTTAGAGAGCCCATATCAACACAGGTAACCATCAGAACGTCAACACCTTGAGTAACCATGTTTTCAATCTGAGACAATTGAGTTTGTGCATCACCGTTTGCTACTTGGTAAAGAAATGTAACGCCAAGGTCCTCTGCAGCAGCTTTACATCCATCCAATTCACGTTGCCAGCGTTCTTCTTGCAAGGTTTTCATTGCGTAACCAACAATAATCTCATCAGATGTAATATGTTTGTCGGTTGTAGTTTGTGCGTCATCTGTAGAGGGATCAACTACAGGAGGATCGTTTTTACTGCCACAGGCGGCAAAAACAAATTGCAAGGACAATACCATAAGAATTGCCAAAATCTTTTTCATTCTTTTCATTTTCATTTTCTGGTCTCCTTTACACTATGTTTAGATGATTATTCTTTATTTCATCTTAGCTAATTGTACACCACATCTACCTAAAGATGCAAACCTTTTTTATAATTTATCGACAAGTTTCCCAAACTTGTAATTATCTTTACTGTGATAGTCAGCATCCTTCAGGCATCTGATGCTATTAGCTTAAAAAATAACAGTGTCTTCCAACCGCTTTTTAGTTAGCAACGAACGCGATTGCTCCTTGTTAAAATCAATCACTATGGCACTTATTGCGACAGTACTGTTCTCTATCGTACAGGCAAGCTTGCTCTTGTTCGATGTACCAACACAGCACCAATGGCATTATTACAGAATGGTGATTATGCGGATAGAACTATACAAAATGAAGGAGATAATAATTGAGCTGGTGTTGGCAACATTCTCATTTTTTCACCCATTATTGGCTGTCGTTAAATCAGTAATAGTTTTAGCATACAATAGAATTAAAAAGAAATACAATTCTTATCTGTGCCATTAAAAGAGACCTGATAATATTTGAGAATCTCGTTCTTTGAAATCCGCAATCAATCTTTTGAGGCGACAGTATATGGGGCTCAGGCGACGAGATTTATACGTAATAATACGTAATACGTAATAATTGTCGAGGAAAGTGCCGTATTGGTAGACAACTTTTCTCTTTTACTGTATATTAGTAAAAAAGTTAGATAGAATTGAAATAGGATAATTGGGATTATATGATGACTGATTTAACTAATGAGATGAGCTTGGATGAGAAAATTTCAAGGATAATTGTTCATTGTCTCAATACAAAGGAAAAGTTGCCCACAGAAAGGGAAATGGTTGAAAAATTTGGTGTAACTAGAGCACAGCTTCGAGATTCTTTGAGCGTATATGAAGCAAACGGCTTATTGGTATCTCAGCAAGGTAGTGGTCGCTATGTTAAGAAGCCGGATTTAGGTGCTCAAATTACCGCTTCTTGGTCGTTATACATTAAAGCGAAACCAACACTATTACTGGATCTGCTAGACATTCGAGCTATGCTTGACATTGCTGCAATCCCTATGGTGCTGGAAAAAATCACAATTGAACATTTGCATGAGTTGGGGATTCAAGTATCTGAGATGAAGCGTAAAGCGCACGAAAAAAAATCTTTTGCTTATAATGATCGTAGGTTTCATCAGATTTTAATCTCAGGAACTGGCAACCTATTGTTATCTCAGCTCCACGACGGATTTTGGAATCTGTATGAGAAATTTTCTATCGAAACCTATCATGATGGTTTGGAAGTAATAGCTGAGCAACACGAAAGTATGCTGAATGCAATTGTGCACAAAGATGCGAAAGGATTAGAGGTTCTAATGCGCGAACAGTATGATGATGCTCGCCAGCAGATCCTGCTCTACCTAATCAATAATCCTGATAAACATTTTGGAAACAGCTAAACAACATCTGCTTTGTTCATCAGCCTTTTGGAAATCCTGGTCGCTGAAAGCCAGTTTTCTAGTTTGCTTTTGCAATATTATTACTCATTTCCTGCGATTGACTACTCAATTCACCACCCTTGTCACTCAGCATTCTTTGAATGTCCATCCTAAGACTTTTTATTATATCTTAGAAAAAGTACGATAAACGAGTGTTGACAAAGTCGACTTCTGGGCGGGTAAGGGCTAGGAGCAAGAAAACCTGTACCGATTTGAGATTGCAATTCTTTGAACTCACTTTCCGCACCCTTTAGCCGCTTGATTCGTCGGAATTATCGGCCTACATTTGATTCCCGGCTGAAGATAGACGTTTTCATCGAGCCCCAGTCCCTCCAGATAGCGTTTTTGTCGGTCATCAGGCGGTTTAGCGAAGATTCGTTGGCCTCGAACGTTATAGACGCGCATATCCCTGAG
>MTKW01047927.1_pt1 | contig 17032 bp, 8 predicted proteins | sample 1042761 | NCBI WGS metagenome assembly MTKW01 (sample SAMN06205366, study PRJNA360243) | anaerobic digester metagenome | biome: Wastewater treatment plant; feature: Anaerobic digester sludge; material: sludge; isolation source: anaerobic digester fed with sludge from wastewater treatment plant ... | reverse complement strand
CCTCTGTATGCAGCTGGAAAACCCCCATGCCAAAAGGGTACGAACAATACACGTATCTGTTTCTCATTTCGGCATTCTATTTGTTTCGGAATATCTTCTTCGGCATGGGTGCCGGCGGTGAACCGCGTTATTTCGGAGCCAAAGACGACAAAGAATGCGGCAAACTGACGTTTTTGTGGACAGCCTTGACGATGCTTCGCTGGCCGATGATGATGGGCTTTGCCGTTCTGGGAGTGTTGATGGTCCGCGATTTATTCCCCGACCAAAGCGTGCTGACCGAAACCGCCGCACTCATCAAAACCGAAGTAGGACAGATCGACAAAAGCCGATGGGCCCACACCCTTTCAAGCATCATCAACACCCCGGAGCACTATAGCCCCCAGGTAATCGACCAAATCGCCACCCTATTGGGCCCCCAGTGGCAATCCAGTCTGCACTTGCTGAGTTTTGAAGGGACAGTCGATCCCGAACGCATTTTGCCCGCTGTTATCCTTTATGTGATTCCCTACGGATTTCGCGGGCTGCTCTTAGTCGCCCTCCTGGCCGCCTCGTTCTCTACATTCGGTTCCTTTTTAAATTGGACAACCAGTTTTTTCACGCGGGATATCTACCAGGCCTACCTCCGCCCCCGTGCGCCCAGCAGGGAATGTATTCAGATAAGCTGGGTATTTGGCTTTGGCTTCGTCATCACCGCCTTCGTTTTTGCCTACTCCGTCAAAAACATCAACGAAATCTGGGATTGGTTTATTATGGCCCTCGGCGGAGGATTGGTAGTTCCCAACACACTGCGCTTTTACTGGTGGCGCTTTAACGGCGGCGGGTTCGCCATCGGCACTTTGGTCGGCCTGACAAGCGCTGTGCTGCTGCGACTGGGGCAAATACTTCCAGTCAATCCGGGACCGACGATGAACGTGCTTTTTAATAACCCCGCCTCCCAATTTTTTATTACCCTGCTCTTCGGTTTGGCCGGATCCATCATCGGCACCTACCTCACAAAACCAACGCCATGGGACACGCTCACCACTTTTTATCGGACGACCCGACCCTTTGGACTGCACAAGCCGCTCCAAAACCTCCTGAGCCCAACCGTTCGCGAACAAATGAAAAAAGAACATCGCAGGGACATCGCCGCCCTGCCTTTCGCGCTGTGCTGGCAAATTACCCTGTTTCTGCTGCCCCTTCAATTGGTCATTAAAAGTTACCGAGCGTTTATAATCACGTTTTGCATCTTTGCGGCCGCGTTGGCAGGGCTGTACCTGATATGGCTAAGAAATCTTGGCACCAGCGGCGATACCCAAGCCAGTGATGCCGTCGATACCTGTTCGAACCGCGGAAAAAGCAAACAGGGAATACCCGTAAAAGATAAGATTTGAGACAAAAAATTAGGCCGGATACCCTCCGATCTGCCGTTTCCAAATAAACATTTAAATCATTTTAACAAAAAAACTTAATGAGCCTATAAATACATTAAAACCAAGCGTGGCCATTCTAATTGTAAATACAAATTAATAACAATTTTTCAAAAAAAACTTTTTGTGTTGACATAAACCGATTGTTTGTTCTATACTGATTGCTACAGTGAATAGCACTACTTGGGATTCCACGACGAAACACAGCAACGGGTCACAGGTGTTTCAAACCGCAATCCCTCCAGAATGGACGAGGACCGAATCATGAAGGGAAAAACGGGATTCGCACCCATCAAACCGCTTGCGATGCACAGCGGCATATCGACACCGCCGACCACGAAAAAAACCGCCCTTTCGAGAAGGCCCCAGCAAATCTCCGGCGTCCCGTCTTTGTTCGATACCCCCCTAAAACCCCTTCTGCGGCCTGTCTTTGCAGCCTCTGACTTCACCCTAAAACTAACGCCGCCGATGTGTAAAACCCACCGCTCAGAGAAAAAAACAGATAATAAACATTACGGAAGAAACCGCTGTAAACATTTTTTTAATTACTTTTTGAAAGGGGATTGCGATGAAAACAAAATTTTTTGGCGTTGTAGTGGGTCTGCTTGTCTTGGCGGCAACGGGTCAGGCAATCGACACACACTGGAGTCCTCTGCCGGACCCGAACAGACCTGAAGGAACACCGGCCCTCTGGTCGATCGCCGCCAACTGGACTGCCGGCGTGCCGAACTCCGTCGAATACGTAGCCTGGATTTCGACGGCCAACACCGCTCCATGTCTACTGGAAGGCTATTACCAAATCGACCAACTTAAACTCGGTGAAGGCGGCGACGGCAGCAACAACGGCCACCTGATCGTCAAAGGCACACTGGATACCAACCCCTCCGGCAATTGGTCCGGCATTGGCGCCTGGGGCGGCAACGTCGGCACCCTTGAAGTAGACGGCGGCGTATTCAACACCTACGGCGGCGGCCATTTATGGATTGGCAATCAGGGCCATGGCACCGTCATTGTCAAGAACGGCGGACAGCTCCATGTCGGTATCGGCGGCGGTGCCCAGATGGGACACGGCTGGGATGGCGGCGACGGCTGGGGCAGAACCTATATTTACGACGGACTGGTCACGGTTAACAACTGGACGACCGGATCGGTTCATCCCAACACCGCCTCATTCATTGACATCGAAAAAGGAACCTTAAGCATCGCCGGCTATCGATTCGGCGGCGATAACGGCGTCGATGTCATGGCCCAGCAGGGACGCATCACCGGCTTCCGTGATGCAAGCTTTGACAAAAAAATCACCCTCCGAGAAGGCGACAACGCAGAAAACGACATCATCAACAACGTCCATGTGGCCTGGGATGCAGAAAACGGCAGAACAATTGTCACAGCAATCCACCCCATGCAGCCCCAACCTTACCTCGATGAAACCGTGGTCGTCGGCACACTTGAGCTGGCCTGGAACAACTGGGACCCCAACCATCCCGGAGCACAGGTAACTGTTGATGTATGGTTTGGCAAAGAGCCGAATATGATGGAAAATGCGCTGGTTCTCACCGGTGCCAATGTAACCGATTTGCCGCGCAGCTCCATCCCGGTCAATGTGCCCGAAGCAGGAACCTACTACTGGCGGGTCGATACCGACAACGGCGCCGAAACGGTTCACACAGGCGATGTGTTTATGTTTGAAGCTGTCGCCTACAAGCCCCCGATTTTGACCGCACGAAGCGTCTTTACCACAATGGATCTGCTGCCGGCAACTATTCCCGCAACCATAACCGACAACACCTCACCCATTACAACAGTTGAATTTGTCCTGCTGGAAGACGATTTTGAATTTCCGGCCGGAGCCGCAGCAGTGCTGACAAACACCACCGTGGATACCCAGAACCCCACAGCAACACTGACAACCGATAAGCCCGGCACTTATAAGGTCGAACTGACGATTTCCGATGATACCACCACACGCCGGCGAATTATCGAGGTGGTCGTATACGATGACGCTTGCCAGGCCAAAAAGGATTCGCCGACCGGCTGGGCAGCCAATTATTATGACCGAAACGGCAATTGCCTCGTCGATCTTTCCGACTTTGCCGTATTTGCCGCCCAGTGGCTCGATGATACCAGTATGCAGGCACAGGAAACACGGGTTCAGCCCATCGACGTACAATATCTGCCGCACGACATTTTCAACGCACGCATCGAGGCCGAGTCTGTCGATCCAATGGCGGTATCAAACGCCCCATTGACTGACGACAGCGGCGTTCGAATCGTCAACGAATCCGGCGCCACAGGCGGCGGACAGGCACTCGGCTGGACCGGCAACGGTACCTGGGCCGAGTACGAAATCACCGTTCCCGCCGCGGGCGTCTATGATGTTTGGCTTAGCATCGCCGGACCGGAAACCACCGCCGTCCTGCATTTCGGAACTGAACAAACGCCCGATTTGTACGGCTCTGTCGGACCACTGCCCAGTTTCGGCGGTTGGGGAATCTACGGCGTCGTCCTGCAGGAAGGCGCGCTGTCCTTTGACGCACCCGGCACCTACACTGTGCGCATCACATGGACCAATCAGGTCAATCTCGATTGGTTTGCCCTGGTGCAGCAATAAGAGAGAACACACCCATTTGTGAATCGCGTGCAATGGCGATGTAACGACTCCCATAGGGTGCCCGACGGTTCAGCGGGCACCCTATACTTTTTACCACCGGCGTGTGTGTTTGAAGAACATACGCGGACAACAAAATAAGCCGAGGAACAGATGTCTGCCTGCAACACCATAGAGGGGATTAAAAAAGAACATATCGCCTTCCTGAAAAACGCAAAACAGAAAGGACCGAGCCCGATGCCGCCACGAATGATCATGGCCCTTATGGTGGCAGCAGTCCTGCCGGCTTTGGCCGCTGGCCAAACCGAACTCCTGCCGCAATCGCAATCGGAAATACGAACCGTCTGGAATCCACCGCCGGCAAGCGGCAATCCTGCGGCCTTATGGACCGATGCTGCCAACTGGACCGGACAGATACCGGACGGCGGCCCCAATGCCGATTATTACAAGGTGGTGTTCTCTATCAGCGGTGCTCGGGAGTGTATTTTGGATCAAACACGCGTTGTCCGACAACTGGTACAAGGCGACCACGGCCCCGGCGGCATCCTGCGCATTACCAACGGCGGTCACCTGACCTCCGGCTGGTACACGGAGGACGGCCAAACCAAACGCGTCTGGACCGGCATCGGATGGTGCAATACCGCGACGCTGATTGTCGAACAGTCAGGTCAACTGTCGGTCGGCGACCATCTCTGGATCGCCCTGCCCGAAGGCTCGGACGGCACACTGATTATAGATGGCGGAACCGTTACAGTCGCCCATCAACTTGGACTGAACTGGGAAAACCACCCAAACTCCTCAGCCCGAATCCTGCTCTACGACGGGCAGCTGAACGTCGAAAACTGGACTGAAAACACCATCGGCATCAATTCATTTCTGGATATCCACGCCGGTTCGGTGCAGATTTCCGGCGATCGACGATACTTAATCGAACCGATGATCGCAGACGGCCGCATTCGCGCCTACCGCGGCCGGGGAAAAATAATAATCGATTACAATGCCTCTGCTCCCGGAAAAACCTCGCTAAAGGCTATTCCTCCCATTGCCGGCGACCTGAACAACGATGCGGGGGTGGATTTTTCCGACCTGCTGATACTGGCAAAAAACTGGTTGGTTTATGACTGCGACCATCCGGCAAATCTGACACCGCCCTGCCGTGTGAATATGCCGGATTTCGCGATCCTGGCCAAACACTGGCAACGCGGCATAGTCGCCCACTGGCACATCGCCCAAACGGCCTATCCAACCGACGACTGGATCGTTACACCCATCAGCGCAGAACAATTCGGCATTATCGCAGACGGCACAACCGATGTGACCGACGCTATTCAAAAGGCACTGATTTTTCTGGACAACATCGGCGGCGGAACGTTGTTTCTGCCCTCGGGAATGTATCGAGTCGAGGGAACACTGCGCGTCCCATCCCGTGTGACGATTCGAGGCGACTGGCACACGCCCAATCCGAACGGCCCGATCACCGGAACCATCCTGATGGCCTATGCGGGCCGGGGGCAAGACGACCCGGCCGGCGCACCGTTTATCGGCCTGAGCAACGGAGCCGGACTAAAGGGATTGACCTTCTGGTATCCCCAACAGACCGCCGACGCTATCCAGCCCTACCCCCCGACAATCGCCATCCTTGACGGCAGCAATCAGTCGGCAGAAAACATCACCTTTGTCAACGCGTATATCGGCTTTAGCACTTTTCAAAACGGCCGTATCACCGCCAGCCCGTTTTTACGCAACATCTATGGCACCCCGCTTAAGACCGGCATTGAGCTGGACTGCCTGGCCGACGTGGGACGCATCGAGTCGGTTCATTTCTCCCCGGCCTATTGGCAGCACTGCGGACTTGACGCAGCCCCGCAAGCCGGCGAACACACAAACTGGCTCTACAACAATGCCTTCGGTCTGGTTCTCGGCAGGATCGATTGGTCCTATGCCGCTTATGTCACCGTCGAAGGGTACGCCCAGGGACTGCGGCTCCAGCCCACTCGCAACACCGACAACCCCGGCTCTACACCCAACGGACAATGCTATAGGTTCGATCTGATCAACTGCAAAACAGCAGTACACATCGAGGCCATCGCCTCGGTCGGTTTCATGATGACACGATTTCACATCAGCGGCTCAGAAACCGGCCTATACCTCGCCTCCTCGGCCAATGGACAGGCACTCATCCACACCTGCTCCATCGACGGTGCCAACTACGCCATAAACAACGACGGCACCGGCATCCTCCAGATCATCAGCAGCACCTTCTCACACGGCGAAATACGACTTCACCGGGGATACGCCTCGATCGTCAATTCCGATTTCACCCAGCCCGCCGGACGACATATCTTGATCAACTACGCGGTCAAAGGCGCCACCTTTCAGGGCAATCGCTTCAGTCGTGCCCCAAACATTGCCGCCTACAGTCCCAATCCAGTCTTGATAGACCATACCCCTGTTTCGGTCGCTTCTCTGCCGGCCTACGAGTTTCGAAAACCTACCCGCCCCTTCACCCCTGCTAAAGACGACATGTTCATCGTTACCGCTCCGCCGTACAACGCCGCTAAAGATGGCACAACCGATGTCACCGCACAGCTTCAGGACGCCCTCGATGACGCCGGCGCCAACGGCGGAGGCATCGTCTTTGTCCCCGGAGGCGACTACCGCCTCGAAGGCACCCTGATCGTCCCCACCGGCGTAGAACTGCGGGGGATTTACGACCTTCCGCACAGCCCTTCCTNNGTCCTGAACACCTATCACGGCAAAAATCAGCCCAACGGTACACCCTTTATCCAAATCCACTCCGGCGCCGGCATTCGCGGCCTGACCATCCACAACGCCGGACAAATCTACGACCCGTCCGACACCGTGAATTACGGAATGACCCCATACCCTTTTATGATTCGCGGCCTGGGGGCAGATGTCTATGTAATCCATATCGCCTCAACCATCCCCTGGCAACTGCTGGACTTGGCCACCTATCGATGCGATCGACATTATGTCGATAGCGTCCTGGGGACCGCCATGAAAACCGGCATTCACGTCGGCGGCGGCTCGGTGGACGGTCGCGTGTACAACTGCCAACTCAACCCATCCTCTTATGTCTTTCAACGGCATGTGTACGACAGCATACCCACCAGCGGCGACCTTGACGGCGTCTATCAACTCGCCTGGCACCAAGCCGTACCGTACAAGATCGGCGATGTCACTGGTCAAATCCTCCATCAAAATTTTGTCTTCGGCGGCTATATCGGCGCCCATCTGCTCAGCGAGAACGGCCGCGGACCATCCGGCCAATGCCTCGGACTGGGCATCGACCAATGCACCACCGCCATTGGCGTAGATAGCATCGGCACCCATGGCCTGGATATGATCAATTCGCAAATCGTAACGGTGGACTACCGCAGCGGCCGATACCTCGAAACCGGCTCCTCACTCACCAGCCCCTTCCGCATGTTCAGCACCTGCTGCTGGGGCGGAAGCGAAAGGGGCATACGCATCAACGGCGGAAACGTAGAACTGCAGCTGTGTCAAGTCGAAAATTGGGGCTGGGTCGTTGACACCGCCTACCAAGTCGGCCCGTCAGCACGACTTCGAACCATCGGCAGCAACCACACACAGCCGTTGAACACCCTCCTGCAGCTCGACCCTAACGGCTGGATCGAAGTGATCGCCAACATGCTCAACATCGACACCGCCGCCATGCCCGTTGAGAACGGCAGCAATCTGCGCGCCCGCGGAAACATCCAAATCCACTAACCCCCTTGGCACGGGCGCCCTGTCCGTGCCAGCACCCTCTGTGCCGTAGGCCCGCTCTAAAGTCCGATTTTTGTTTGAAAAAACCTCAAAAATAGCGGAAAATCAACAATAATCCTTTTTTTTTACCTCCATTTCGATACGATAGACACAAGCCAAACAGACGCCAAAGACGAACAAAGAGCACCCTTTCAAGAGGAGTACTGAGAATGCAAATCGCCATTGTAGGCTTTGGTTTTATGGGTCGGATGCACTTTGCCAACTGGAGCCGGTGCGAAGGCGTTGACATCGTCGCCATTTGTGAACAAAATCCCAACGTCCTGCAAAACCTGAACAACCCCATCGGCAACATCGAAGGACTGCCCGTCGCCATCGACCTGAGCCGCGTGAATCTCTATTCGGATTTATCCGAAATGCTGGCCGCAGAACGTCTGGACGCCGTATCGATCACCCTGCCGACGCATTTGCACGCCGACTGTTCCATTCGCGCCCTCCAGGCCGGCGTCCATGTCCTGTGCGAAAAACCGATGGCCCTGACCATCGACCAGTGCGACAGTATGATAGAAGCCGCCCAGCGCAGCGGCAAACACTTGATGATCGGCCACTGCATTCGCTTTTGGCCCGAATATGTCAAGGCCAAAGAACTGATCGACAGCGGACACTACGGACGCGTCCTGGCCGCCTCATTTCGCCGCCTGACCGCCGCGCCGATCTGGAGCAGCGGCAACTGGCTGACCGATGAACAACGCAGCGGCGGCATGCCCCTCGATTTGCACATTCACGATGCAGATTTCATTCAATACCTCTTTGGCCTGCCCACAGCCGTATGCAGCCACGCCACACTCCAAAACGACAGCATCACCCACATCCACACGCTCTATGACTACCGCGACAAGCGGGCCATCGGCGCCGAAGGCAGCTGGCTGCCGACACCCTCATTCGGCTTTCAAATGAGCTTTGACATCCTGCTCGAAAAAGCCACTGTCGTGTACGACTGCACCTGCCGTCCGACTTTTCGCCTCTGCCCCGCCGACGATCAGCCGGTTACCCCCCCGCTTGCCGACGGCGACGGCTATGCCCGCGAAATCGCACATTTTGCCGCCCTGATCCAGGGCAAAACGACCGACCCGGTGATCACGCCGGCTCAATCCCGCGATTCCGTGCGGATGATCGAGGCCGAGCGGCTCTCGGCGACAACCGGCCGCCCCGTGGAACTGACCCCGCACAATCCATAACAACAAGAACAATGGAGACGGTTTTTTGGATTAAAAGATTGTTCTTGGCCTCTGCCTTTAACGAGGCGGCGACATGGCCAGCAAGTCCGACAAGGACGAAAGTTAAGCAGCCGTGGGCGAAATCTTGCGGGGGAAAACCCCAAGCGGCCGCTAATCTCCCGGGGGGCGAAAGACAGACGCGCTGTACCAATGGTCACGGGCGGGGCCGCTCGAATCGCTCTTTTTTAAATTTGATTCTGTCTTTTTGCATTTTGTTTTTTATCTTGGGGAGTGTAAGGTATGAACGTCGCTTAGAATTTAGTGCTTTTTGTATCACCTGGAAATGTTTCACCCATCCATAGGAGACTGTTATGGCACACTGCGGAACATGGCCCATCGGCGTTTGCAGTTGGTCGCTTCAGCGAGAGCTGCCCGACCTCATCGACGCGATGCGGCAACTTGGAATAGACCACGTCCATCTGGACATCGGCCCGGCCTGCCGGCCTGACGGCCGGACCTATCTCGAACAGGTACGCCGTATCAACTGGACCATCAGCGCCACGATGATCGGCTTTGCCCAGGAAGATTACTCCACGCTGGAGACCATCAAAAAAACCGGCGGCATCGTTCCCGATGAGTATTGGGACATCAACCGCCAGCGCTTCCTCACGGCCATCGAGGCCACCGCGGCCCTCGGCGTGCCGTATCTGTCCTCGCATTTTGGCTTTTTGGACCTGTCCGATCCCGCCTGCGCCGGCAAACTCATCCAGCGGGTACGCCTCCTGGCCGATGTCGCGGCCGAACGCAATGTCATGGTGCTCATGGAAACCGGCCAGGAACGCGCCGACGAACTGAAGACCTTTTTGCAAACCTTAAACCACCCGGCCCTCGGCGTAAACCTTGACCCGGCCAATATGATCCTGTATAATAAGGGCAACCCCATCGAAGGTGTCCGCACCTTGGCCCCCTGGGTCAGGCACATCCACATCAAGGATGCGATACGTGCCGACCAACCCGGAACGTGGGGACAGGAAGTCGTCTGGGCAACCGGCCAGGTCGATGCCGACAACTTTCTCAAGACCCTGCACGAGATCAACTACTCAGGTGTTCTGGCAATCGAACGAGAAGCCGGAAACGATCGCTTCGGTGACATTAAAACCGCCGTCGAACGGCTCAAAGCCTTTACGGCCTAAGAATAAAAAAACGACTCAAAACCAGCATTAAACAACTCAAAACGGAGACACGACAATGGTCCAATTAACCGCGTTTATGGGAGCCTTCGGCGTTGGCATGTGTTTTTCATTTCTTGGAGCCATCGGCATCAAACTCATGCCCCGACTGAACATCGACACCGGCCGATTCGGCTCACTGGTCTCGGCGCTGATGATCGCCGCGGTCATCTCTTCAATCCCCATCGGCCTGGGCATCGACACCTGGGGACACAAACCCTTTGCCATCATCGGCTTTCTAATCACCGCAGCCGCCATGGCCGTAATCGCCCAAAGCAAGTCCTACCGCACTGTCTTTCTGGCCAGTTTATGCCTCGGCGTCGGCGCCATGTGTTTAAGCAATGTCGGCAACACCCTCATGCCCAAAGTCCTTTTTGATGGACAAAATCCCGCCGCCGCCTTAAATCTTGGCAACGTCGCCTTCGGACTGGGATTGTTTTTAACGCCTTTTGTCGTCAGTTTTCTCTTCCAAAAGACCCGCTTCGAAAACGCCGTTTCCGTACTGGCTGTCATCGCGGTCATTCCGGTGGTCTTTGCCTTTCTCGGCCGTGATTTTCCCAAGGTCCCCATCGATTTCCACCCTTCCGATGCATTGGCACTGCTTACCCAACCGACTGTCATCTTGACCGCACTGGCCCTGTTTTGCTACATCAGCCTCGAGTCGTCTTTTACCAACTGGATTGCCCCCTACACCAAGCAGGTTATTTCCAAAGACTTCCCCACCCTGCCCGAAACTGCCGTCGACGCCACCAGCCAGCATATGCTGTCCATTTTCGCAATCGCCATGATGGTTGGCCGACTGCTGGCCAGCCAGGTCGCCGCGATTGAACAGCACAGCGCCCTATCCGTGCTGATCCTGGCCCTGATCGCCGCCGGCGTCGTCTTTGCCATGACCCGCAGCGGCGCGATGTGGTCCGCCCTGCTGGTCGCCTGCGGCGGGCTGGCCTTCTCGGCCATTTTCCCCACCATCGCCGCCATTGCCAGCAATCGCTATAAAGACAACTTCGGCACCGTCTTCGGCATCATCTTTGCCGTCGGCCTGCTCGGCGCGGTTATCGTCCCCAAAACCATCGGCAATCTGGCCCGCGGCATGTCCATCCAAAAAAGCCTGCGACTGCTGCTGCCGATCTGCGCTGCATTGATCGTCTTGGCACTGATTCTCATGAAGTTCTAACCCTTGCCCGTTCGAAAGGGATTTTTCAATGAACACTGGATATACCTCACGACGCGCCTTTTTGCGAACCGCCGGCAGTATCGCCGCAGCCTTTACCATTGTCCCGCGCCATGTCCTCGGCGGCAGCGGCCGCACCCCGCCCAGCGAGCAGTTGACCAAAGCCGTCATCGGCGTCGGCGGCATGGGACAGGGACACCTGACCTATCCCGGCGCCAAGCTGCTGGCCATTTGCGACGTCGATCGCAACCACTTGACAAACACCCTGGCCAAATGCGGCCCCGACGTTAAAGGCTGCCGCGATTTTCGCGAGGTGCTCAGCCGCGAAGACATCGACATCGTCCACATCGTCACCCCGCCCCACTGGCACGCCCTGATGGCTATCGCCGCCGCACAGGCCGGCAAGGACATCTGGTGCGAAAAACCCATGACCCGCACCATCGGTGAGGGGATTCAGGTTGTCAACGCCGTGCGACGCCACGGACGAATCTTTCGCCTGAACACCTGGTTTCGCTTCCAAAGCAACTTTTACGGCTTCGGCCCGACCGTTAAACCCATCAAAAAACTGGTTCAAAGCGGCATGCTCGGCTGGCCCCTGAAGGTCACCGTCAACGCCGCGACCGGGTTTGACTGGAAATTTGTATGGTCCGGCAAGACCAACCTCCCCGAAATGCCCGTCCCCGACGAACTGGATTACGACTTCTGGCTCGGCCCGGCCCCCTTTAAGCCCTACCACCCCCATCGGGTCCACGGCACGTTCCGAGGCTATTGGGACTATGACGGCGGCGGCCTGGGCGATATGGGACAGCACTATCTCGATCCGGTGCAGTACCTTCTCGACAAAGACCACACCAGCCCTGTCTATATCGAAGCCGACGCCCCGCCTCAGCACCCCGACGCTGTCGGCACCTGGCGACGTATCTGGATGAAATACGACGACGGCTGCGAAATCATCCTCGACGGCGAAAATAAGGACATCAATGCCCCTTACCTCGAAGGCCCCGAAGGCAAACTCTATCGCGGTTTTCGTTCAGACATCCCCAATCTCGAGGCCAAACTGGCACAATTGCCCGACCCCGAGCCCCAGTTGACCGATTTTGCCCAAGCCGTCCGTCAGCGAAAACCCTTCGCCCTGAACGAACAAAACGGCCATCGCAGCTGCACCCTCGTCAACCTCGGCAAGATCGCCCTGCGCCTTCAGCGCCCGTTAAGGTTTGACCCCGACAAGCAGGAATTTATCAACGACCCCCAGGCCAATCGCCTGATCTATCAGCCCATGCGAAGCCCCTGGAGACTGTAATGGAGAACACAATGACAAAACTGCCCATACTCGCGATACTGCTTAGCCTGATCGCAGGCCTCAACGGTTTGGCAATCGCCGACGACACACCGACTACACAACCCCTTGAACACATCCTTGCTGCCCAGCCGCCCCAGACATTCCAGCAGGAACACGCCCACTGTGCGGCCATCCTTCAGCAAGGCCCCGACGCAATCCTGTCGTTGTGTCGCATGCTCGACCAGACCGAAAACGACGCACGGCAACGTACCCTGCTGCAAAGCCTGGCGGTCTATGTCGCCTGCAACGACCGCACGCCCCAGCGCACCTTGTTTATTCAGGCTATTGCCGACGCCCTGAACAGTAGCTCCAATAAGCAAACCCAGACCTTTTTGATCGAACTGCTCCAATGGGCCGGCGACGACCGCAGCGTTAAGGTCTTGTCGCCTTTTTTGAACGACGAATACCTGTGCGGCCCAGCCGCCAGAGCCTTGACCACCCTCGCCAGCCCCATTCCGTCGACATTCCAAGGCCAAGCCCAACCGTCATCCCAACGCCAAGCCCAACCGTCATTCCGAGGCGAAGCCGAGGAATCTATCCCCTCCCCTGCCGCGGATGCCCTGACCAGCGCCCTTGTCCACTCCCATGCCGCCGACAAAGCCGCTGTCATCATCGCCCTCGGCACCCTCCGCGCTGAAAAGGCCACCGACCTCATCGCCCGGCACGCCCAACACCCCGACCCTGCCATCCGGCAAAGCGCCCTGTGGGCCCTGGCCAACCTCGGCTGCGAGCCGATCGGCCCGACCCTTTTTGAACAAATCACCGGCACCGCCGGCTACCCCCAGGCACAGGCCGGAGCGAACTACCTGCTATTGGCCCAGCGCCTGACGCAAAAAGGACAAGCCCACACCGCGGCGACCCTGTGCCGCAAGCTGTTGGCCGACACCACCGGCACTATCCCCGCCGCCATCAAGGCCGGCGCCCTCGATGTTCTCCTCACCGCCGCCGGCCCGGCGGCTATGGACGATCTGGTCGCCGCCGCGGACAGCCCCAATGAACAACTGCAAGCCGCCGCCGTGAATATAGCCTATCGTATTGAGGGAACAGACGCCACCGCACGCTGGCTTGCCTTGCTGAATACCGCCGAGCCGCCTCTGGCCGAGCGCATCGTAACCATGCTCGGCCGCCGCGGCGACCGCACCGCCCTGCCGACGGTATTGGAGCGAATTCAGGACAAGGACGACCGTGTTGCCGCCGCTGCGATGACCGCCGCCATTGAGCTCAATCAAGACCAGGCCATCCAGGCCATCCTCGCGATGCTCTGTACAGCCGACCGCCCCCAGCAGATTGCCGAGGGAGTAGATGTCCTGATGCGGTTGCCCGGCCAACAAGCCCTCCAGGCCGCCGCCCAATCTCTCGAGGCAATGCCGGCCACCAGCCGAATCGCAGTCATCCAAGGCCTGGCCAACCGCCGCGCCGCTGCTTTTGGCCCTTATCTGCTCCGACAAGCCGCCGATGCCGACCCGGCCGTCCGACGTGCCGCCATTCGGGCATTGGCTGTTTGTGCTGCGCCTGACGATCTGCCGACCCTTCTGTCGCTGATGCTCAAAACCCAGGACCCTGCCGAGCAGGCCGGACTTCAACGCGCAGTCGTCGCCGCGGCCAACCAAAACCCCGACGCCGAACACCGCGCCGCCGCCATTCTCCAGCGTCTGTCCCAGGCCGATCAGACCGAGACAATCCTCCTCGTCCGCACCCTCGGCCAAATCGGCGGCACGGACGCCCTAAAAACCATTCAGCCCCTCCTCAAAAGCGATAACCCCGACCTTAAAGACGCCGCCATTGGCGCCCTGGCCGACTGGCCCGACCTCTCGGCCCTTGATGATTTAATGCAAATCGTCCAAACCGAAGAACTCCGCTGCCAAGTCATCGCCCTGCGCAGCGCACTGCGTCTGATGCAGAACAACCCCCTGCCCGACCGCCAAAAAGTCCAACGGGCCAAACAAGCCTTACAGGCCGTCTCCCGCAGCGAAGAAAAACAACGCATCCTCTCCTTTCTCAGCCAAATCAAAACCCTCAGATCACTGACCGCCGCCGCCGGCTGTCTGGCCGAGGAGGACTCCTCGCTCCGCTCGGCTGCCGCCGTCGCCGTCGCACGCATCGCCCTGCCCGATGACACCCATCCGGGACTGACCGGCGTCTATGTCGCCACGGTACTGACCGACGCCCTCAATGCCCTGCCGGATGAAACACTCCAACAGCAGGTCCGCGATTACCTGGCCACCCTGCCCCCGACGGCTGAACCGGTCACCAAAACACCCCCCGACGGCTTTACCGCCCTGTTCAACAGCAAAGACCTTACCGGCTGGCAAGGTGTCCTTCTGCCGCCCTATGACAACCCCCTTCGCCGGGCACACCTGACCGACGCCCAGCGCGCCGAATTGCAAGCCCAGGCCGACACCCTGATGCGAAAGCACTGGCACATCCGTGACGGCGTCCTCTTCTTCGACGGCCAGGGCTTTAGCCTATCAACCCTCGAAGACTACAAAGATTTCGAATTGTATGTCGATTGGAAAATCGCTCCCCACGGCGACAGCGGCATCTACCTCCGCGGCTCACCCCAAGTACAAATCTGGGACCCCGCCGACTGGCCCGAAGGCTCCGGCGGACTGTACAACAATCAAAAAAATCCATCAAAACCCCTCCTCTGCGCCGACAACCCCGTCGGCCAATGGAACACCTTTTACATCCGCATGATCGACCACTTCGTCACCGTCTACCTCAACGACACTCTGGTCGTGGACAATGTCATCCTCGAAAACTACTGGGATCGCTCCCGCCCGATCTTTGCCGCCGGCCCGATTGAACTGCAATGCCACGGCGACCCCGTCTGGTTCAACAACATCTTCGTCCGCCGTATCCCGCCGGANNCCGCCGTATCCCGCCCCACGAAACCGGCTGGACGGCCCTGTTCAACGGCCGGGATCTGACCGGCTGGATCGGCGACACCGCCGGCTATCGCGTTCAGGACAACACCCTCTTCTGGCACGGCGGCGGCAACCTCTACACTGAAAAACAATACGGCGACTTTCATTTCAAATGCGACTTTCGCCTTTCCCCCGGCGCCAATAACGGCATCGGCATTCGCGCACCCCGCCAGGGCGACCCCGCTTATCACGGCATGGAAATCCAACTCCTTGATGACAGCGCAGAGCAGTACGCCAACCTCAAGCCCTATCAATACTGCGGCTCGGTCTATGGCGTCGCCCCGGCCAAACGCGGCCACCTCAACCCTGTCGGCCAATGGAACGCCATCGAAATCATCGCTCGCGGTCCCCGCATCACCGTCATCCTCAACGACAGCGTCATCGTAGATACCGATCTGACCGACGCCATCCGGAACGGCACAATTGACGGCCGCGAACACCCCGGCCTGAACAGCCCAAAAGGCCACATTGTCCTGCTCGGACACGGCAGCGAAGTGGCCTTTCGAAACCTCCAAATCCGTGAACTGTAAACCGCAGCTCAAACAATAACGCCTATACCGAAAAGGACAATACAAATGAATCGCAGAACATTCTTCAGCACTGCCGCTGCCGCAGCCTCGGCACTTACCCTTACATCAAAAACAGCCGCCCAATCAGACTCCCCCGCCGGCAGCAACACCGGCCGTCCCAACCGCATCGCCGCGGCCACGTATTCCTTTTGGCATTTTGACCCCAGCCGTCGGATGCCGATCGACCAGTGCATGCGCCACTCCGCCGAGATGGGCTTTGACGCCGTCGATATTCTCCACGCCCAGATGACCAACGAATCCAACGCCGCCCTCCAGTCGCTCAAACAACTGGCCCTGCGGCTGGGCCTGGACCTATGCAACCTCAGCACCCATCAGGGCTTTGTTACCCCCGACCCCGAACGCCGACAGCGAAGCGTGGATCATACCCTCCGCTGTATCGACATCGCCTACAAACTGGGTATCCCCTGCATCCGCATCAGTGCCGGACGGTGGGGCACATCCGCCAGTTTCGATGAATTAATGGCCAACAAAGGCATCGAACCGCCCCTGCCCGGCCACACCGACGAGGACGCCTACCCCTGGGTCATTGAAAGCCTCGAAAAATGCCTGCCCGCCGCCGAACAATGCGGCATAACCTTGGCGCTGGAAAATCATTGGGGACTGGCACGAACCCCCGAAGGCCTCCTGCGGATTGTCAACGCCATTGATTCCGAATGGCTCAAGGTTCTTATGGACACCGGAAATTTCCTCGAAGACCCTTACGATAAACTCGAAAAAATCGCCCCCCAGACCGTCTTTGTCCAAGCCAAAACCTACTTCGGCGGCGGCCTGTGGTACACCCTCGATCTGGCTTAC